>ERZ857750.1067-NODE-1067-length-31669-cov-22.590719_pt1 | contig 31669 bp, 36 predicted proteins | sample MGYA00519915_ERZ857750 | MGnify/ENA primary metagenome ERZ857750 (study PRJEB31778, sample SAMEA3449358) | human gut metagenome | biome: human gut; feature: human-associated habitat; material: faeces | place: United Kingdom | collected 2010/2012 ...
GCTTGTAGACATTAGCCAAGAACATGATACGACCTTCCCGTGAGGAAAGCATCCATGACTGTGCCCGTTCGTTGAATCCTCCAGCTTCGGGAAGCGTGCTGTTACCTCTACGTGTCAGATTGTAGCCGGCTACAGGCGGATAGTTGGTACCGCCCGGCACTTCGCTATCCGGATAGAGTGATACTGTAATGCTGTTCTCCTGCGTATTGGTGGTAATGATACGCATCCAACTGGTGTAATAGTCAGAACCACCTATAAGCAGAGTATTGATAATGGAAAAGCACACATCATTGTCCTTGAATTTCATAAAATCGAAGTCAGTGCGCTTCTCGATTGTCAGGCGATAGGTGCTTTCTCCCAAATCCTCCACGTAGGAAATCTTACCAATCTCGGCAAAGGAATAGTCCGCTTCCATACCCTGAATCCGGTTGATGATAAGGTCCATTACAGTCATGGAACCGCGCACTTCAAGTCTTTCTACTTGGGTACGTCCGTCAGGGAAAATTCCCGCACCTTTACCGGCAAGCATGCTGTCTATGAACTCACCGAACTCCGCACCGCCCAAAAGTTTCAGTAGGAAGTTGGTACTATCGGGCTTAGTTTTTGAAAGAAAAAACAACTCCCCATAAGCTTTAATTAAGGAACATATCTGTTGAGCGTTATATCCCCCACTACCTTGCCCTCCTGCAATAGAATCAATCTGATTTTGTATCTTCTGAATAGTGCCTACAACCTTTTCTTCCCGAAGAACTATTTCATATTGAGGAATAATACTCTCCCCTTCTTTTATTGTCAAAGAGTCAATAGTAATACTTCCGTCAATACCTAAATCAGTGTCATTAAACAGAAATACATCCCCCTCCTTAATAGTATCATGAATGCTTGTTCCTCCAGTTGCAATCGCTTCATCGTGCTGACGTGCCATATATATGTCATCCACTTTCGGCTCATAAGAATAACGCACATAGTCATTCTTTGACAGATATTCTTTAGCTGCATCTAAAAGTCGTTGGGAAGCAGCCTTTATGTACACATCCGGCATATCAATATTTAGAAGCACGAATTTGTCTCCCGGCTGTATATTATAATCATTGTAAGGGAAATAAAGGTTAAGACTGTCATCCTTTACTCTGTTACAAGTAAGCACATAATTATTACCCGATTTCTCACATTTGGATATCTCAAATTCACGCCCACCACAAGCACCACTTTTCATGGAAATAGTAGCAATAACTCCTGAAGAAAGGTAGTTGTTTATGTCAAATCCTATATCTTTAAGGGTTACAGTGAAAGTTCCTTTTTCAATTTTATTTTCATCGTCCGGCTGCCCGTTATCGGAAATCTGTTCTGCGGACACCACTTCATCCAAATTCCCCTCCGCTTGTACAGGAACACCAGCTTCTTTCAAGTCCTCTGCGGTCATTCCTTCCATTGAAGGATAAATTTCGGGATGTTCCTCATCCGAGCCATCAAAGAATACAGTACCCTCTCTTATTCCAAGCTCTTCAATATTCTTACTGTCAATATAAGGATCGAGCGTAGTCTCTGGGAATCCCGGAAGCATAAGATTATTTACAGCCATATTATTAGGCACTAAACTCCCCGACGGCTTCTTATATTTACGAGGAACAAATTCTCCATTTACCCCACCCTCGATTCTTATTATCGCGCCGGGCTTCAGAATATCCTTATCCGTATTATAATCAACTGGTATTACTTCTCCTTGATTCTTGTATTTTTCAGCTACACTACTGTCTGGCGCCTTTATATTATAAAATTTTTCTCCCACATAGCATCCCCACGTCAAATTGGAATGTTCAAATACCAAAGGAAAATCCATTTCAACATAGGCAATAGACGGCCTATCTTCAGGATAAGTAACATTTTTTATTGGTGCTTCAATAATTGGATCTACCAAAGTTGCATAATATCTTCCCGGAAGATTTCTCGTACTTCCATAAGCCCTGAGACGGGTAATTATCTTCTGGTCGGATTCTGCCGTTCTCTGTATCTCGTAAAGCCCTTTCCCCTTGCCATACATGAATACATTATCAACGGCTATTCCAGCCGTGCCTATCGTAATTACTCTACCACGAATAATAAAGTTAGCTTTAAACTGCGAGTTAACAAGTGCAAGTGCATCCCACACTTTGATATTGTCAACAGATATGTTTACATCTGTTTTGCTTACATATTCAGGATGAACTTCAATCGTCCACTTCTTTTCTCCGGTATATATACGGTCAAGATTCACTTGGATTCTGTCTGCCAAATCCTGTATAGATGAAGCATAAAAACTGAACTTGGGAAGCGATGTGAAATGTATGTTATTGTCGTTTTTTACATAGTCCAAAAAATCACAACGTGTAAGTTCATCCGAAAGGCTGTTGAACTTTACGTTATCATATACGAACGATTCACCGTTTGTATGTAACGCGCTTTTCTTTAGCGCAGAAGGGTCATAGTTTATCTCAAACCGCTCGTTACGATATTCAATATAATCTCCAATGGCAAAATCTATCGGTGTGGGTGAGTTTATTGTTGCGGAAACAAAGCATTCTCCCATCCATGTGCCATTGTACTCCAATTTGTGAATTTCACAACGCACCGTTTGTCCAGTCTTGTCATAAACTTTCCAAATCATAAATCACTCCTTTGTCAAAACCACATCAGTTGTAGGGTCTGTAACTCTTAGTTGCAGTTTGAATGTAACAACTTCGTCTATGTTTGTTTTAAAAAAATCAAAATCACTTATTCCTTTGAAGTATATACCTTTCCTACCAATTCCTGTAAACTGAGAATATACTTTCAATTCTGCCCCGCTTCCGTCTTTTCCAGTAAGGTAATCGGTAAACGTTTTCAACGCTCCTTGTGCGGTAGACAAATTCCCCTTATATCCCATTCCGATTTCCCAATCAAAAGCGGACAACGGTATTCTGTCTGGAATATATGTATCTTCTCCGTCCTCATCAGCCCAATCCCTTTTCGGCAATTCTTTAGTTTCACCATAGGGCATGAAAGGTATGTCCGTACAGACCATACCGAAGTCTACAAGGCTATCCTTAACAGAAGAATCGATCTTTGACTTTTGGAAAAGCAACGTATATTCCATATCTTAAAACAAAAAAGAGCCTTGCATATACGGACTAATCCGCATATACAAAGCTCTGTGGCTGTTATACTTTATGCAAATATACTCTATATTGGTTGCATTTACAACAATGTGTGAATGTTTTTTATTTATTCGAATTTCTCACCATTACTTCCCCTTCATACTCCACACAGCAATTATCACCATGCTTGTACACATATACCGAAGCAATGTCTTTCTGAATGATTCTTACCTTTGCATTATCATATAAGTTAACAAAAACCTTGCTCATCCTTGTGCAATCTATAGTCAACACAGAATCATGTCTTGCATACAAATCACAGCAAGACAATCCGTCAAACATCAGCATACCGCTACATTTTCCGTTAAATACAGCAATATGATTCAGATTCCTCTCATGTATATCTTCATCCACAAAGATGTTGTTTTTACGAAGCAATTCTTTTTCAAAGTGCTTTTTTATAAATTCCACACTCGGATAATCATGTTTGATACAAAAGTCTATTCCGTGCAGATATTTGTCTATCAGCCCTTGTTTGTCCGGATCTCCCCATGCATTAGTCCAGTCTGTACACAAGCCAAGCAATATGGCTTTGTTCTTTAATGTGTTACTTAAATCTGTCATAATCATCTAATATAAAATCCTTTTTCCTTATTTACTCTCGCACCATTGATAATGTCCCTTATCTCTCCTACCAAATCTGCATTACGGCTCGTATTTGATGCAGTCGCTTCCGTGTACCTTGCGATAAGTTCCAATTGTGTAAGCTGCGCCTGTGCAATAACGGACATCTTCGGAAACATTTCATTGGCAATCTTTTCAATATATCCTCTTTCAAGACTTACATCACCCCTCACGGCATTAATGTAGCTTGCAAGCAAGTCTGCGGTATCTTCGGTTATTCCTTGCATTTCACCTGAAAGCCCTTCATTGGCCTCTTCCGTTTGGTCTAATATTCCACCTGTTGCTTCATTTATCTTGTCCCAAAGCTCCTCCCATTGAGGAATTTTTTCTTTCATGTCTTCAAATGAATCGGCAATAAGGTTTATATCCTCCTCAGAAAGTTCTCCATCCAATAAAACCCCTTCATATTTCTTCCTTTCTTTTTGTAGAGCCTGTATTTTTCGCATTATTTCATTACGTTTATTTCTATCAGAAGTATTAACCGATTCCATATGTAATGCATCAATCTGCTTGTCTATTTCAGACGTCATGTTTGCATTTCCATAAAGCATTTCACGCAATTGTTCTAAGGCAGGTTCAACAAGAGTCATCTTGAACATTTCATTGACAATATTACGCATGATATTTGCCACAGTATCATCAAAAGCTTTCGCTGCATCCTCTCCCTTTGAAAATGCTTCCGTTATTGCATCAGATATTTGCGAAGCCCAGTCTTTCAAGTCGATCCCGAACTGTTCGCTCATCAAATCCTCGTAGAAGTATTGGATTTGATCATTCAACTCTGCTATCTGAGCTTTGTAATCTTCAATTTTCATCGGATCGGAATCCTTCTTTTCACTTTCCATCCGCATTTGTTCTTCCAGTTCATCGCGTTGTCTTTTCAAAGAGGAAAGCATTTCTCTGCTTTGCCGCTCAGTAATAGCCCCAAGCTGTCTATTTATTGTGCGTTCAAGATTCTTGTAAGCATTTTCAAGTTGCTTTACTTTCAGCTCGCTGCGCTCTATCGCCTTGTCGAGTTTCTTGTCATGGAAATTGGCAATCGAGGAAATGATACCGGTTATGCCCGAAACCGCACCTGTAACACCACCAAGTACATTTCCCGAAGCAAACGAAGATGCCGCACCCACAAGATTACTTATTCCGCTACCTACACCTTGTAAAAGCCCCATCATATCAGCCAAACTGTCATCGCCTATGCTGTCAAACATATCCTGCAAATCGCCAGCAGCACCCACGCAATCGTTTATCTGACCTTCCACACCTTTCAGTCCGTCAGATATTTCAGCCCAAGCTGATTTTGTATCACCTCCTGATTTTCTCGCTGCTTTAAGATTCTTGAATCCCAGTGCTATTCTTTCAAAAGGATTTCTGGCAGTTACCTCTCGTTGCATTTTTTCGATGATGTCAGATAACTTCTTTATATCATCAACCGAAAGATTCTGTCTTTGTGCTTCACGAAAAGCAATGAAAGACGCAATCATCCTATTGATAGTAGTGGTTGTAAGTTTATCCAAATCCCCGAAAGCCTTTTCCCAATCGTCCGTATTCTTAAACTGTTCAAACCTTACATCGCCTATCTCCTTCTGCTCATTTACCCTGCGCTGTGCGATAGCCTTGTCAGTCGTCTCATCTCCGAACTTAGCTCTCTGTGCTTCAAGATTCTTAATGTCCTCATTTGCTTTCCGTTTTATTTCAATAATCTGGTCTTCATAGCTTCTGTTCTGCGTAATCAGCTTTGCAGCATTCGTAAGCGTGTTATGGTAGATTTCATCGTTTGCGTCTTTGTACTCCTGCACCAGTTTGGCAAGTTCCCCGCCAAGTTCCGCACCAAAAGCTGCATTCATGCTCTTTTCATCCATGCCAAGCAACTGCTCCATGCTTATAGTGGTCTTGCTTTCCTTCAAAGCTTTGGCTATTTCAGCTTTATACTGTTCCGCTATATTGGCAAACGGATTATCACCACCAAAAGAAAGACGCATCGCCACATCACCGCTAACGCCCGACTGCAAAAGATTCTTGTACAGATTCCACTGCTCGGTTGTCTTTTTAATATGTTCCTCCACATCTTTCAGAGACTTGTCAATATCCGATTTCAGCTTGTCCTGATTGCTTTTCTCAACTTTGAAGCCAATATCCATTACAAGTTCTTTCTTATCCTTCGGAATCTCTTTCAATACCCTCTCCCAAATCTTGCTTGGGTCGGAAATATCTTCTGCTGTTCCGATATAGGAAAGCACAGGAGAAAAAGTTTGGTTGGACTGCACCCTCTGATATGCCTTGTCCTTACCCTCCAATGCAGCCCATTCCTTATAGGTAGAAATGGCTTTTTCTATTAAATTTATTCGTTCTTTCCATTGGTCGGCTATCGCATCCCTGCCTTTTTTCTCTTTTTTCTTTTCTTCATTAAAAAGCAAATCACCGACTTTTTTGTAAGCATCATATTGAGCTTGCGATGCTTTTAGTTCAGCCTCATAATAATCCTTTTGTTCAGGTGTCATCGCCTTTTCTTTCATCCTCTTCAAGGATGCAAGCTCCTCTTCCGCTTCCTTCATGCGACTACTCCAAAGTTCGTAAGCAGAAGCCGCACTATGGACGCTACTCAACTCTTTATCAGAAAAAAGATTCCCTGATACGGATTTCATCAGCGTTGCGTAATTGCCAAGTATCGGTTTTGCATCATAATCCTCAATAATCGGAGAAAGTCTAAACCTCACGGTCAGGACCTCGTCCTCAATCTTTTTTCTTGCTTCTTCTGTAATATCTGGTATCTTTTTGGTAAAATCAACAACAGCCATTCTCAGTGCATCTTCCTGTGCTTTCGTAAGCTTAGAGAAATCCCATCCTTCCGCTTCAAGGCTTTCTTTTATATAATCCGAATAACTTTCCACGTCAGGTAACACCTCATTCTTAAATACTGCGTTACTTTCACGTACAGCGTCAAAATATGCAATTAATGCAGGTCGTTCAATCTTACCTGAAAGAGAATTAAGAACATTTCCATACGCTTTACTATAATCCATCAATAATGCTATCTGTTGGTTAAGTGTCTTCCCAGAAATAGCTTTTGCAAATCCTTCATCTGAATTTGCGGCTTCTTGTATAGCTGCTCCGATATTGATTGAATACTTACTCAAATCACGTAGCTTCTTCTGCGCATCCTGCAATGCTTCAGAATAGTCCTGCATATTCTCACGCAAACTTTCGTCAAACCATCCGTCCGTATTAGCATTTGCATCTTCACTTATATCCTTTATATCTTCAAGTATTTTATAAGCGTCCTCTGTTTCATGCAAAGCGTCTAAAAGATACTTATATCTGTCCACAAGTTCCTCGATTGCATCCGACTCTTTCTGTATATCATTGTAACGTGGAGAATAATTTTTTAATGTGTCTGCAATCTGTTCTATCGAAGAAATGAGACTGTCATCATTTATTTTCCCAACTTCAATCTTGTCAAACTGTTTTAACTGGTTATGTATATTCTTATAGCCTTCATTTGCCTTTTGAGCTAATTCCTCTATATTGCGTTTCATTTCATCATTCTTCTGCTTCCATGAAGTATATAATTCCAAAGCGACTGAAAGTCCTGCAAATATTATTGTAAACGGATTAAACATAAGCGATTTCAAGGATGCTCCAATGGCTCTGATTGATGCGCCTGCTGAAGAAAGCATTACTCTCCATTTACCTGCATTTGAAGCAGCCGCCATTTCCGCACGTGAAATCTGCAAAAGTTGCGCTATATGCCCTGCTTGTCCTGCTTTCAGCTTCCCAAGTGCTATAAGCCTTAAAGCGTACTCTCTTGTCAGTTGTCCGCTCACTGCCAACTGACGATAGTCTGCTGTTGTCATTTTTCCCGAAGATACAATAGCCCCCAGTTCAGCTTGTGTCAAAGTCCGATAACTTTGTGCAACCCGAAGTATATTGACCTGTTTCTGTTTTAACAACATAGCATTTTTGAGAATGGAAGCATTTTCCTTGCCATGAAGTGTATTAAGCCCAACAAGTGAAGCTTTATAAACTCCTAACCCGGATGCAGCCGAAACAATTAGAGGTATAAGATATTCCCAGTTACGCATTACATCAGTAAGCCCTTCTATCATCCCTTTTGCAATAGAATTGCTACTTTCCGCAATATCTGCAAGCATGATGTCGTATGCGTCTTTAAGGTTACTCCATTTTCCGGCAAGCGACTCACTAAGTTCTTCCTGCATATTGTCGAACATTCCTCCAGTTTCAGTCATTTCCCAAAGAACATCCTTCACGTCCTCAAAAGAAACTTTTCGCTTGCTTATCATATCCATTACATCCCCCACACTTACGATTTTTCCTTCCAATTCAGTGAACTTGTCCGCCAAAGCCTGAATCAAAGGAATACCTGCTTCCGTAAATTGACGCAATTCAGTACCCTTCAAAAACTCTGCACTTCGCACCTGCCCATATGCAAGGATAATTCGGCTCATATCAACGCCAAGACCTGCCGATATGTCTGCCAGTCTTTTCGTGGTATCATAAAGTTCATTGTACGGTATTGAAAAAGCTGCAAGCTGTTTGGTATATGCGGTCAGTTCTCTTATTCCAAACGGAGATACAACGGCTAAATTTTTAATGTTGCTAAATATCTCGGTAGCTTGTCCGGCATCTCTCAGTATGCTTCCAAGCGCAATCTGTTGCTTTTCAAATTCTCCACCAATTTCTATAACGCTTCTTAGAAAGTTCTGTATTGTATATATGGAGTAAACGCCAAGTATCTCATTCCTAAGCTGTGATGCTATGGAATTTGTCTTTACCATCGCATTATTCAACTCCGCATTTGCCGCTTTCTGCTGTCTTGCCGCTTCCGCATCCCTCAATCTTGCTTCCCTGAGTTCCGCCAGTGCATTACGGCTTCGCTCCAAAGCCTGCTGGGAACTTGCATAAGCTCCGGCGCGTATAAGTTGGTCTTCACGGGATGGACGTATGCTGCCAGCCATAGAGCCTGCCGCACCCGATACTCTGCTATAAGCTCTTTGTATGGCTGCTTCAAGCTGGTTATCCTTTATCGCAAGGCTTAAATCTATCGTATATTTCCTATTTTGTAAAGCTTGGCTGATTTGTGAATGCAGATTCTTCTCGTCAATCGTTATACCCAGCTTTGCGCCTTTCTTCTCTACATTCTTGATTATCCTCTCCCAATCTTTTTCTGTCCGGTCATTCAAACCGATGTCAAAAAATAATGAACCTAATTTAGCCATACTCTATCGCTTCAATTCATAATTAGACAAATCAAACTTAACCTTTGTGCCATTAGCGTATTTGCGCTTCCATTCCGCTTCCATTTCTCTTATACGTTCTGCACTCACTTTCAATGCAGACGGCTTACCTTTATCAACCTTTTTATTTTTCCTGTCATACACTGTTATCGGACAGTCTATCGCCATAAGCTCTATCTGTGCTGCCGTATATCCGTCATAGTACCCCCACATCGGGATGTTCACAAGTCCCCAAAAGAGTTTCAAAGGCGCAGTAAGACACGGATGCTTCTCGCCTAACGCCCACGCTGCCCCCCAGTACGTTCTCGAAGGATACGATTTACTTCCTCCCTCGTCATGTTCATCGTGTCGTCCCTCATCCCGGTCAGTAACATGGTAGCTATCAAGTACCCCTCCACTGGAACTTTTTTTTTACACATGTCAATGAAAGGCACAAGTTCCTCCTCGCTGTATTGCTTCACATAATAGTACCACCGCCACAATATCCAGTAGAATAAGAATATTTTGAAGAACCCGTTAAGGCGCAAGGCGGCAGCGCACTTGAACACCACCTTGTCCTCGTCCTTTTCATTATTAATAATGGATGTAACCTTTCTTCTCGCACGGTTTCTTACCCATCGCACGCCCCATCTCCTACCTCTTACCTCCACATAGTCCTTTGCATTCTCCACTATGCTGTCAAGTGTTTTTTTATCTTTCTCTGTCGGCTCTATTATCTTTTTCTCCATATTCAGATAAATAAAAAATGGCGGTGAGCAAATCCACCCACCGCCACTCCGTTTGTCATCATTCAGTTCTTATTAATCCTATAATGAAGGTGCTGTGCTTTGAAGAATGAAAATCTCTACACCTTCCGAATTTTCCAATGGGGTAATAGGCACGTTGAAGTATGCCGGATTATCACCATCGGCAAGCACAAGTGAACCGAACATTTCCACGCTCGGCAAAACAACGATTGATTCCTCGTCCTGACTGACAACAAGCAATGCTCCTTTCGCTTTTTTCGGGGAAAGGCTATAACCCGAACCGGCAAATGTTTTCCCGTCAATAAGGGATGAAGCATCCGCAACTGCCGCAGCCGTAACCTTATTCAAGAAAAGCTCATTTACTTTATCTGCAAAGCTGGCTACCTGAATGGAAATGTCGGGGTCTCCTTTATCTACACGAGCCACCCAAATCGTTTCATCTGTCAATCGAATGTTTGTAGTTTCCGCTTCGCCCGAATTAAAAGTAAAGCCTTCACCCAATACAGGTAATTCCATATCAAGCGTTAACGAAGCTCCCGACAAGTCTGTGGACTTGATTTCGGAAGATTTATAGTAAATCTTACTGGCTTGGTTGAATATCTGTCTTAAATCGACCTTTTTGGTCGTAACCGTAAATCCTGCCATACTATTAATTTTTAAAAGTTATAATTATCTGTTGTATTGATTATAAGCCTTGCCTGCACGTTCCAAACTGTATATCCCAGTCCGTCATTGCCTTTCAGCACGACCGTAGGACTTACAAACGAATAACGTCCTGAAACGATTGGAAATTTCGCAGTCAAAGTGTCAAGCATCTGTTGAAGTCTTATAATATTGGCTATGCCTGTGGATTTGTTTCTTGCCATAAGCTCAAACCTTATTACCGTGTCTTGCTGCACATTATTGTCATTTACCGTTACAGGCAAAGATACCACCACCATATCCTGCATCTGCTTGCCTTTAGCTTCCGGACGATGGTCGGAAAACACGTTCTCACTCACGTCGGTCAGCAATCCGCAAATTACCTGCAAACACTCTCCTATGTAGAATTTCTTTGTCATGGAATCGGTTTCAAGTTCTTAGACAATATTTGTTTCGCCCTCTGAAATGTGTCTGTAAGTACATTCAGGTTATGCACGCTTTCTATATATCCAGAGTATTCCGTTCCAGTAGTCATCACTATGCCGAAACTTTTGTTAGGAAACCCCTTGTATGATTTCAGAAAATCAAACGATGAATCTTTTCCATACAAATCATCCACATCGACACGCCCTGTTACAGCCCTCGGATTTCCCTCATACGGTTTGTTCAAAAATACTCTTATACCTTTAGGAACTTTTTTCCTAACCGGACTTCTACCCCACATTTTCTGATTAACATAGTATTTCAATACTCCGTCAATGTAAAGACCGCAAGCGTATGATGTCTGTGTGTTTCCGGTAAATCCTTGAAATTCCTTTGATACCACAGCGTCCGCCAACAAGTCATCGCAAACCTTTGCAAGCATGTCGTATATATGGCCGCTTACAATATTTTGCATAACCTTTTTAGCCTTTATCAGTTCCAAAGCGTTGTTCCCCATATCATCAGCCTTTAGCCATATCAAAATAAACCGTAGTGCCTAAGTTTCCAGCATAACATTCAGTAACCATACATTGGAAATAAGAGCCACTCCTATCCGTAACGTCTATCGAATCTCCCGACACAATTCCACCGATAGTACCCGGCAAGCTTAATGCGTAACTTCCTTTCACGACATTATCAGTCTTTGAAGTGCTGTTTATGTATTTCCGGCACTCGCCTTCGTACAACACGACCTCTTTCCCGTCCTCAAAAGACGTTTCGCCTTCAACACGGTAAATCCTGCATGTATGGGGAAATCTCGGATTCAACACTTTCTTCGCCATAGCCTCATTCCAAAACAATTCATCTTCATGCTCGACTTAACCACATTCTCGCCATACAGTTTGTATATATCGTTCGCCATTTGACGGAGATTGCGCTTGTCGTATGCGGAACTTTGCGTACCGCCTTCTCTATGCCTCCATTCCCCGTCCGCATCTTCCACGCTTCCCGTTACACTCGGAGTGGATGCGCACCACATATATAGATCAGCCTTGCACAAGTCCCTTGTACGCTTATTAATATCAGAAATATCCGTTCCCGGAACAATCTCCCTGTCAATAAGGATAGTTGAAATTGCACTGTCTGAAACCTCAAACCCTACACAACCACGAAGATATTCCTCTATCGTGGTCGTGTTTGTTCCTGTATTTTGAGAATATATTTCCATTACGCAGTAACCGTATAAACACACATATATTGAGGCATATTCGGAACGCAAAGCACCGCCATTTCACTCTCAACATACATGGACTTGGTTTTTGATTCAAATCTCTGTGTAATCAACGTTCTACCGTCGTCAAACCATGCGATTTTCTGTGTCGGGTCATCAGTGAATACCAGTGGCTTGACACTCTTGATTGTACCAATCATACCATCCGGCACGAATGAGACATTCAACGGATTGAAGTTTTCGATGTTCACAGGTTTTATAGCTTTGCTCGCTTCATCGAATTTCTCCACGGCTGCAATACTGTCGCGCGGCACAATAGGACAACCGATAATACTCTCAATAGCTGCTTGCTTGGCGGCATCGGTCATGTTGGTGGCATATCCTTGTGCTGCTGCTCCCGGGTCTGTAGCAGAAGCACAAGGATACAAGGCAAGTCCGATACGTTGCAATACCTTGGTATGTGTCAACAGGTCATCGAACAGGTCGGAGGCGATTTCAAAATGCCCGTTCGGGAAGCCTTTCTTGCGCATTTCCTTACGTTTGTTCTTCAGGTAAAGCAACGGATCTGCATCTGTACCCTCGTTTGCCGGAGTGTGTTCAGTTGTTTTCCACCATCGTTTTTCCCCGCTCAAAGTTTCTTTGTTCGCACTCGGAATGCCGAAGTCAAATGTCAGTCCCTTGATACCACGAGGGTTGTTTTCCATATCAATGGTAAATTGTCCCGTTGATACCACTCTCATGCGCTGGTGGGTGATGGCATTTCGGTTTCCGGCCAACAACTTGTCTGTACTTTCATACATCAGTTCCAGTAACGAATCAATGGTTTCTCCTGTCAATGACGCTTCTCCGAAGCGTTGGTACATCAACATTCTTTCACGCAGCATCTTTGCGTTCATCGGATAGCGTTGCTTTTGTGTCGGAATCTTATTTGAACCGATTTTGAACTCTCCCAAAGACTTGTCAAGTCCTTCTGAATCCACATCTACATAGACGGGCAGTGTAGCGATTCCCAATGACGCAATCAGTTGCTCATAAGTATAATCCAACTGAATTTCCGGGTCCCAATCAAAACCGTCAGCTTGCAACAGATTGTATTTATCTTGAAAACGATCTACAAACTGTTGGAAAGTGCAAGAGCCCAGTCCTGCGTCAAGCAATTCATAATAACTTTTTATGTTAGTTCTCATCTTTTATCTTTTTCTTTGTGATAAAACTCCATCATCTGCTTTCTCTCTGATAGGCACAATCATTGGCAATGCCGCAAATACTTCTGCCGGGATTTTCTCTGCGCAACGGTCAGAATAAATCTCACCGGCAAATACCACACTGCCGGTAGCGAAAGTCGTATCACTCTTTACATACACATCATTTTGCAAAAGCCCTTTGATGGTATTAGGTTCTACTTCTCCGCCTCCATCTGTCAACTTGATTTCCGCAGACTTGATAATCTTGATTTCGTTCTTCACTTGGTCGAACTGGCACATTGAACCAGATGGAATCACTCCCTGTGAAACAAAATCCGAAATATTGGTGATTTTGCCACCACAGGGGTATGCTCCTTTGATTTCATGCCATATATTCTTGCCCGAACCGAAGGACTCTTCTTTTTTCCTGAATGAATTTCCTAAAGTTTCCATACTATCTTTTTTGTTACTGTTTACGGGGGAATTTCCCCTCCTTGATTTTTCTTTCGAAGAAATTGTCAAGCACTTTCTTACCGTCATTGCCTCCTCCAGTACTTACGCCCCCGTAAGGAGTTGCACCTTCGCCGAAATAGGCTTTCAGTTTGCTTTCATAGACTTGTTTGGCTTTTTCAAGCATAGCCAATTCATCCATTCCATCGGTGTATTGTACCGCTTTCACGGAATCTTCCCACAAGCTTTTGTTAGACACTTTCAATTCCTCGCATTTCTTAGCAACGGATTCACGGAGCGAGTTCACGGCATAGGCCCTCTTGTCGTTCTCACGCTCTTTCTCCAATGCTTCAAGCCGTTTCAACAAATCGTCATTTGCGCCTGCTGCCGGAGGTGCAGGAGGAGTAGATGGTGGTGTGTTGGGCTTGTAATTTTTCACGAACTCTGCATTTTCATGCCGCAACTGTCCTCCCATAGCCTTCAGGAAAGCCACGTGCTTGTTGTAAAATTCATCGTTCACAGAAGCATCATCCGTGATGTCTGGCAGAATCTGGTCTAAGTAAACGTCCAAAGTCCTGCCGGAAATTCCGGTTTCTCCGTACATACCGTTCGCATCAGGTTCTCCGATACGTTGGTTAAATCCATTCAAAAGGGTCTCTTTTTCCATGTTCTTTTATCTTGTTAAAAACAAAAAGAGCTGCATCATGGCAGGTCTTGCCACAATACAGCTCTTAGGCTATTTATTTTAATTAATATGTTATGTTCGGAATACGGATTCGAGCCGACGATATTTTGGTTATGAATCAAATAAGCTACCTCTACTCTATTCCGCGCTGTTTACCCCTACAATATCAACATTTATGTAAGACTTGCATCTCGGACATTTCACCCTCACAATCAAAGCCCCTTTCACAAACCGCACATCCATCAGAAGACGTCCGCAAACAGGACATCGGGCTTCCTTGACCGTTTCCGTTTCAATATCCGAAATTTCTGTCTTTACTTTTATCATAGGGTTTTATTTACCGCAAATATACTAAATATAATTGTTCAAACAAAAGTTTTATATAAAATAATTATATTAGCAACTAAATTATTATCTTTGCGATAAATAACAGCCACAGAGCTTTGTATACGTAGTCTTACGACTATGTATGCAAGGCTCTTTTTTTGTGTTTATGGTAGATATAACAACTAATAAAGGAGAGCAGGTATTATCATACGATGAGATAGAACGATTGCGAAAGTCGCCAAGCAATCTGAAGATTATCGCACAGAAAGGTTGTCAGGAGAAATTTCTGGCGACCAATGCGGATATTACCATCTTTGGCGGAAACAGAGGACCCGGGAAGACTTTCTCATTACTTATGGAATGCCTTAAAGACATTAAGAACAAAGATTTTAACGCCGTCATTCTTCGTTCTGAAAAAGGTGATTTTAAGGGAATCATAACAAAATCAAGTAAACTGTTTAGCCAATATGGTACATACAACAGGTCTCAAAACGACATGACATGGAACTTCACAGCCGGAGGGAAACTATTCCTTACTTATTTTAGTGATCCAATAGAGGATTTTAAGAAAAGATTCCAAGGGCAGGAATACGCATACATCGGAATTGATGAGATTACCCATATTCCTTATGACAAATTCAAGTACATACTAACTACCAACCGAAACTCATGCGGCATACGAAACAGATTCTATGGCACATGTAATCCCGATCCCGATTCATGGGTCCGCAAATTTATAGACTGGTGGATCGGAGAAGACGGATTGCCGATAGAGGAAAGAGACGGTGTGATAAGATACTGTTTCATGGACGGAGATTCCCCCGATTCGATATACTGGGGAGATACCCCTGAAGAAGTGTACGGACAGTGTAAAAACATCATTGACCCTCTATGGAAAGAAGAGTTTGCCGAATACGGGTTCAATAAAATTACCATGTTTGTCAAATCGGTAACTTTCATCAAAGGAAAACTGGAGGAAAATATATCCCTTTTAACTTCTGACCCTAATTATCTCGCCAACCTTGCGCAACAGGATGAAGAACAACGCGCAAGGGACTTGGAAGGTAACTGGAACTACAAAGCGTCGGGCGATGACCTTATAAAAATGGAGGATATGGAACGGATGTTCACCAATGCCTATCAGTTCGGAGACAATGTAAGGCGTGCGTCCTGCGATGTGGCTTTTGACCGGGGAGATAACTTGGTTCTTCTGTTTTGGATTGGTATGCACATACAGGACATTTATGTCTGTCGGGCCAGCGCAAAGGATGCTCCTGCCCTTGTAAGAATGAAACTCCGTGAATGGGGTGTACTGGAACAGAACTTTGTATATGACCTTAACGGAGTGGGACAGACATTCCGTGCCTATTTCCCCAATGCGGTCGGCTTTAATAATATGGGCGCGCCGATAGCTGTTACCAAATCGGAAGAAGATTCCATCAAGTATATGTACACCACACTTAAATCCCAGTGCGCATATATGCTCATAAAAGACTTCCGTGAAGAAAAACTGTCTATCAATCCCTCATTACTCGATTTGAAATTTTCCGGCAACGGATATTCAGCTACACCCTTACGAAACATCCTTATGAAAGAACGTAAAGCCGTAAGACAGGCAGAAGGAGAAAGAGGATTCGCCATCATCAAGAAAGAATTTATGAAACGGTTTGTCGGACACTCGCCGGACTTTATCGAAGCTGTCATTTACCGGGAATATTTCAACATCAAACCCCAACGTACCAAACCGAAATGGGGACTAAGACAAGTTTCAAGACCATACTAAATACATAGCCAAATGAAAACGAAGTACATCAAAACCAAACGTCCTTGGCTGAAAATAAAGCCTACGGGATATATGAGGAACGGAGAAGCCTACGGCTCATCCCTACCCAACGTACCAGAAGACAATGTTATTTATCACATAATCTCCCAAGCCGATTTCTTACGCGAACTTTACCCGTCCGGCCATGCAATCAACAGTGAGGAATACTACCCGGACATCTGGAAGGAAGAAACCTATGAGATTACTGACGAAAAAGGGAATCCTACTGGAAAGCAAGGAACACGACTATATAAAGAACTTGTTCCGAGATATGCTTTTGCCTTCCAACGGGTAATACTCGTAAAACAGCTTGTACACCTTTGCGGAAACGATATTCAATTTGAACTGAATGAGGATAAACCGTCCGACAGTCAGGAACAAACCTTTTCATTCATCCGCAAAGGATGGTTCAACAAGGATATGGAAGTGGCTTTTTATGAAGCCGCCAAATCCGTCAAAGCCACAGGCGACGGAGCTTTTGTAGGATTCATGGATAACGGAAATTTCAAATGGAAAACCCTCTCTTATCTCAACGGAGACACCCTCTATCCTCACTATTCCCAATCGGGAAAACTTGAACTGTTCGCCCGCTCATACTCTGATTATGACGAAACAGGTACTTCCATAACAGAATGGCTTGAAGTATGGGATGATACATTGTTCTACCGTTTCAGACGAAACGGAGAAAAGAAAAAGACCATCATGGATCGCATTACACGTATGCTTGGGATTGACGGTTATTCACTTGCCGAAGAACCCAAACCGCACGGATTTCCATTTGTCCCGGTAGCCTACAAAAGAGACGAGAATGGAGCCTGCTGGTCTGATTCACAGGACAGCATAGACGGGTATGAGCTTTCGTTTTCACAAATGGCACAGAACAATCAGGCTTTCGGATTCCCAATAATGTATCTACAAGGGGAAAACATAGAACCCATGCAGCACGACCTCAACGGTTCTATCAAGGTCCTTCAGATGGGAACGGATGACAAGGCAGGATTTCTCGATCAGCCAAGTGGCTCTGAATCATTCCAGCGGCAACTGGAGTTTTTCTACAAGATGATATACGAACAATCCTTCACCGTGATACCTCCCGAACTGAAATCAGGAGACCTTCCCGCAGCCGCATTGAAGATTCTCTATTCACCGGCATACGAAAAAGCTATGAACGATGCACAGGAATACCAGCCTTTCCTGAAGGAAATGGTAAACATATTTCTTTTCGGCTACGGAATGGAATGTGAACGCACGATTGACTTCACCTCCCTTCCTCTTGTCCCGTGGATAGACCCCTATGTACATGTAAACAATTCGGCTATCGTTGCAGATTTGGCAATCGGAGTACAAAACGGATTCATATCACGGAAGGCCGCATCAAAAAAAGTATCATCATTTTATACTGATACTGGCGACTGGGATCAGATTATAAAGGAACGCAAACAGCAACAAGAAGCCGATCTGTTGTACCAAATGGAAATGAACAATACAAACCAGTAAGTAAATGCCAACCAAGAATGACATAGAAGAAGCAAAGGCTTATCTCAGGAAACGCCTTGAAGCGGAAACGAGCATGAAAAACAATCTTGAAAAATTCATGCTCGAAGCCGCATCACGCATTGTGGAAATCTCGTACAAATACAATATACCTCCTTCCCTATTCCGCTTCTCACGCAACAAGCAGTTGGAAAAAGAGATAAACGAAGTAATAAATTGGCTGAAATCAAAAATTGAACATACGATGCTTATCCTTGCCATAGCTACTCACGAAAAAGACGAGGAAGATATCACAACCCATATTACAAAGGAAAATCACGGAAAGACTTTCTCGCAACGCAATAATATCTATTGTAACCGTTTCAAATACGAACTGGAAGGAACAATAGCGGCAGGGCTTATTCTCGGTCTGACAAAAGAAAAACTCAAAGAAACCATATCGGCAAACCTGACACACCCATACTCGAGCCCTGTTTTCAAGGAAGCCGCAAAGAAAAACGCATCCGCCATAAGACTTGTGTCAGAAGGGATAAGCTACGGAAACGGACGTACCAACTCCATGTTTACCGCACTTGACAAACTTACCAATTACGGTGTGGCGCAAGGATGGATGAAGCACTGGTGGAACATGGGCAGCGAGAAAGGTGCAAAAGGATTCGTAATCTTTCGTGGCAGTTCCTATCCGTGTCAGACGTGCGATGAAGCTACAATGCGCATACATGATATGTCAGAACCTTATCCACCGTTACACCTCAACTGCAAGTGCGGAATGTATTTTGTGTATTAATTTTTATAAGACAATTATCAATATGGCAAAAACAGACTCAACACTCATATCAAGAAGCCTTCGTTCAGAAATAAAGAAACTGAAAATATCCGAACGTGAAAAGGCTTTCGCCGACCTGCTTACCATCGGATGGGCAAACTTTGACGCATACGTAATAACCGGACTTTACAATCCAGTCTATTCAAAGGAAGTGAACGTAAGGGAAATGCAGACACTTATGGAAAGTCAAAACTTTTCATCATATCTCAAACTCGCCACAAAAAGGCTGAAACGCAAAGAAAAGGAAGAGGACGAAGAAGAATATTCTGAAATGGATATGGCCTCCGAATTGTCAAAGGAACACCAGTTAAAAGAACTCCTTATCGCCAAATCCAAACTTGCCATCGGAAGCCCCGACTGGCTCAAAGTAAAACAGATGATTGCCGATATCACGCAAGCCAAGAAAGAAGAAATTCAGACCGAAGACAACACCATCCACTACTATCTTCCGTTAACGTGCTATAAATGTTCACTATACCTTGCCAAGACCAAAAAGAAAAGCGGAGTGTGATTACTCCGCTCCTTATCATAATACAGCAGCTATTCTACGCACTTTGTTTAGTCTTTCCATAAATTTATTATCTCTTTTAGCCATCTGCAAGTCATAGCGTGTCTGCATCTTCAACAACGGCTCGGCATCCACATCAAGTGCTGCCTCTATAAGCATAGCATACTCGGTATTCAAAGGACGCTTTGCATTTAGTATCTCATTCAAAACCGTATAAGAAACTCCCATTTCCTCTGCAAGTTTCTTTTGTGATATGCCTCTAAATTCTATTTCATCCTTCAATACCTCTCCCGGGTGTGTAGGTTCAAAAGAATTCAGATTATTCGCTATCATTTTAGGGTCTACGCCATTAATATTAACCATAATCAATTATTTATAATGATTAGACAATTCTGTTATATTGCAGATAGTAGTAACAACCTCTCCCTGAATTTCATCCACTGTAAACTCTATGCGGTATTGTCTGTTTACTCTTACAGAACAGTATCCTTTTTTGTCTCCGGAAAGCTTCTCCAAATTAAGCCCGACATATTTACCAAGAGAAACGATGTCCGGAGTATCAATCATTATATCTATACAACGTTTGTATCTGCGAACTATATCAGGCTGGAAGCGGTGCTTCTTGTCGCCGGATTTCCCCTGCTCATACAGTTCTTTCAGGTATTCCTTGTCAAATGTTACTATCATACAACCTTCATTTCCAGCAAAGATAGCAATTTATATCTATAAATTCGCAAAATAGCGAATTATTTTTCATTCCTTACTATCTCGAATATATCTTGCAATTATTCCCACATAATCATTATTGGATTCAAACATAGTTTCCAATTCTCCAAGAGCCATTAACGCAAGGGATTTCAGGTCTGCTTCCAATTCAGACTTCTCGCGCTGCAATTCTGCCACAAACCGCAACATATCTTTATTCAGTGTTTTTGTTCTCATTATCAATCTCTTTCTTAGCCTTTTCCTTCATTTCTTCCATAGCTTTCACATCTTCCAAAATCTCCGCATCCTCCTTGTCGGATAAAGGTTCAGCCAGCTTACGCTTGTTCATCGCATCATAAGCATTATAGAACGCTTCAAAGAACTCCGAATCAGGAGTGGTATTGCTCAATACATACACAGAGTTAATCCAGCCTTCCAAATAAGAATAAAGATTCTCGTTCTCGCACAACATCAGAATTGTATGGTACATTTGGTTGTCCTCTCTGAAACGCATCGTCCAGAAGCCAGAAGAAGCCTTTACAGATACCCATTCCATACCGTTACCGCTCTCTTTGGTAACAATGAAGTTACCTACTCTTGCTATTGCTTTCTTTTCACTCATATTTTATTCCTCCATATTATCCAATTCATATAGTTTACTTAAGCATTTCATTCTCTGAACCATATGCAAACACAAATTCATGTATTCGCTTACCTGTTCTTCGGACGGATAACCTTCGTCATAATTTGAAATGCCCAATAACGTATCACAACCACTACAAGAACCATAATAGTTGTCAAAAACATAATAATCGCCTATATTGGGTTGATATGTATCTTTATGAAGCAAGAATATTTGTGTACCTTGATAATCTCCATAATCAGAAACATCAAATAATTCAGAAAACTCATCTCCAGAACCCACATTATTGTTTAAACAATATTTTATAAGTGCTCCAACAACCTGCGTATATTCAGAATACTCTCTTTGCACATGGGTTTCAAAGTATCTTTTTAAATTCTCCTTGTTCTTATACCATCTTTCAATAATATCCTTATCCATAACATTAGTCCTTAAATTTTCCTATTTCACTCAATCACAAACGAAATGGTTAAATCACGAGGATAAACTCATTATTTTGTTATTCTTGTCCTTCATCATCAATATCCTCCAGAAATTCCTCGTCCGTATATTCCCATCCCTCAAACAGCGATTCCTTTACGTTCTCCGCTATGTTCGGGACGTGCTTCATAAAATTCTCCGCAATCTGCGAATCATCGCACCACAGCGTGTAAGTTGAAGCATTGCCCTTCCCTGCCGTCTGCTTCCGCTCATACCCCAAAGAAATCAAGTCCAAACTTAACTTTCTTTGAGATACGGGAACTATCCCCGCTTTCTTGCAAAAGCGGTCATAATTGCGTTTAAGTTCCGTGGCCGAAAGCAACACCTTAACCCGTGATTCTGCATAGACAGGCACACAAGCCTTGTATTTGAGGTATTCCGACACACTCCCGTCAATCTTGCGCCCGTCATCAGTGATAACGGTAGAACGCATCCTGTTAAGCTTCTCTTCAATCTTGCCACCGACAGTCTCCGGCATCCTCCAGTTGTTCTTCTTCAATTCGCACAGCCCCTTGACAATCCATGCGAATATGCCGGCATGTTCCTTCCGCATCCTCTGGGCAAGCATCGTGTCCCTCTTCTCGGTCGGAATGGTCTTGTCAAAGTTTACCACAACAGCCCTGCGCTGCATACTCATGTCGTCCGGGTCGTCCCTATTCAGAAAATCCGCCTGCTTCCACCGGTAGTTGGAATTACATATAAGCACTGGCGGTCTCTGCATCATTGTAATATTGCCCCCTATCTCTCGACAAGCTATCGGCTCTCCAGAACTCAACGCCTTTATGGTACTCGTATCGGCAAAATCCCTTTTCGTGCTTTCGGTGCAGAACATCATCCTTTTGCCGTCCATAGAAAAAGCTGCCCTAAGACTCTCGTCCCCGCCTTTGGCAAACTGTCCCAGCTTGATGTTAAGTATCTCCTCCTGCCCGAGCATATCCTGCAAGACACGGTAAATAACGCTCTTCCCGTTTGCCCCCGTTCCTTGCAGAATCATAAAATACTCAAACGATATATTCTTACGGTTTACCAAGCAAGCACCCAAAAACATCTGCAAAAGCCTTCTTTTGTCCTTTTCCGGCAACACACCATCCACTTCCTGCATAGGGAGCCAAGACTCTCCAAGAAAAGCTTTCCATATAGGGCAGTTGAATATCTCCTTCCTGTCAAACTTGAACGAATACTGCTTTATCACATCAAACCTGTTGGAAAATGGTTGCAGTTTTAACTTTGACATATCCACGACTCCGTTCTCAAAACACATAAGGCTCAAATCAGGCTTCAGAACCCTGTCGCGAATCCTGTTGCACACCGTAGCCATATAGGTGTAAAGGCTTCGTCTGTTACGGTCTATGGAAGATACCCCCATGCTATCAAGCCATGACTCCAGTCCAACCTCTATGACATCGTATGCAACAGGCTCGAAATATTTCCCATTGAAAACATAATAAGAATAGTCTCTGCCATAGATACAGCCGAAATCCTCATTCCATAAAGGCAAGTCCCTCACAACCTTATTATACCTGTCCAGCCTGTCAGGATTGCTCTTTATGGCGGATATGGCAGCAAAGACTTCCTTCTTCTCTGAACTATATCTGCCAAGCAGCCCTAAAACGTAAATTTTAAGCTCTCTCCTATCCATTATACAGTCTTTTTCCTTATATTAGCAACATCATTATCTCATCCGAACATAATCGAAAACAAAGAAGATAGCCAATAATATATTATAATATAGAAAACAAACTACTCTTTACTACTATATTACCTAAGATACTATACTTATCTTCTTTTTCTTCTTATAATCCTATCATCAGCATATTACAGCCACACCACAAATTTACAAAACAACTATTACAAATGCAACTAATCAGAAGAAAAACGTAATTATGTGAAAATAAGCACCTATCATGCTGTAAAAAAAATTCTTAAGTAAAGCAAAACATCACCGGAACGACTACGAAAAACAGAAGAAAAAAATCAGAAAAAAAATTTTTAGATGAGGTCACATGGCGGCTTTCCCCCGTCTGTTAGGGGGGGCTGCCCCTCTTGTTACATCTGATAATCAATTTATTATAAACACAATGGTTTATATTATACCAATAATATAAACCACCACGAAACACACCCACGAGGGCGCAAGCCAGTGGGAACAAGAACAAAAAACATTCGGCGAATAGCGGTGTCGCCTTCTCCCCTTTTCCTTCCTTCTTTTGCTCTCTTTTTGTTGTTCCCTTTTCGCTTGCCCATCTCTTTGCGGTTTTGCCTTTTGCTTTGTCTTTCCGTTGGCTGGGTTCTGCCTTGTTCCTGTTCTCTGTATTGCGTTATCCTTGTCCTCATGGCTGTTTGTTCTGTGTTAAAAAAGCGTGTCAAAACAAGGCTTATATTTACATATAAAACACTGATTTACAATAAATTATTTTTAAAAAAAGTAGTATATTTCTTTGTAGTTAAATAGAAATTTAGTATCTTTGTAGTACAGAAAAGGAGGTAAAAGATACCTTGTTAAAGGTCGGTTCTTCTGATTATGTGAAGCGTGTTTTTAAATGCTGGAATAAAAAAGGAGCTTCAAAGGCTGCAACCTCTGAAACTCCCGCAGGTTGGGAATACTTAAAGAAGTACCCCCCCAGACGGAGGCAAAAGTACTTCTTTAATTTCTCTTCTGCAAATATTCTCCCATTTAATTTTGATTTAATGTTATAAACGTGCTGTAGAAGGGTAAAGCCCTGCTATATGCTAACACATGGTTCAGCGATTTACGCAATATCTTCCCTTGGTAATTCCGAGTGCTGCAACGTCAATAAGTCAGATTTCCGAGTCTTACTAAAATCTTGACGTAAGACACCTAACCGAAGGTTTAACCGGCAAAATGTGCGATATTATAGTAATAGCAAGAGAGTGAACAGGCGTTTATAACTTAATCAAACATTGATTTACTGATATACGGTTATAAAAAAAGAGTGCAACAGGCGTTAACTGCTACACTCTGTTAGCTGGAATAATCCACCGAAAGCGGCTAACTTAAATTAGCCTGAATCCCGTGTTTAATATGGAAATAAAAATCTGTATTAAGGTTTGGAAAGTAAAAGTTTCGTTTATTCTGGAACTTTAAGCGTAACACTTAACCGAACCACGGCGGCGAACAATAGTAACCGCCGTACATGGGTTTTATTTCCTATTGCAAATATAGCCGTAAATCCTCATAAATCAATATCCGCACGCTATAAAGTTTGAACCATTAACAATTTAATTTTATAGCATTATGAAAACGACATTTTCAAACGTATGGTTTACCATCAATTACAGCAGTAAGAACGTAGAAGCCGAATTAATCGAGATCACAAACGAGGGTTACAGATTCCGAGATGACAACGGGGTTACTTATTTCATACCTGAACAAGTTAGCAACCTGATACACTTCGAACGGATGAACACCCAAAACGTAATGATGTATATAAACATTTTGGACGCCGGTATATCTGTGAACGTGGAAAAGACAAACGGAGGCTACAATATCACAAACGGGCGTTATACTCAGTTCTTCAGCAACCAGAACGAAATACGGTGCTACTTCACCGGAATATTAAACACTATCGGAAATATTAATTTGTCAAAGTAAGGAGGACAAGAAAATGAACTATATAATTATAGATAAGCGCAATTTATTAGGTTACAAGATTGAAAGCGGCAACCATTATAAAAGTATTCCGTGTACGATGGTTTTACGGTTAATGGACACGGAGGAATATAGCGGGAATTATTGCCGAGCTTTAGATTTGGTTTTAGAACTGTTCCCAGAAATCAACCGGGCGGAACTTGAAAAGGAATTAGATAAATACATTTAAGTGTAACCACAGCAGGGCGGAAGCCCTGCACAACATAAAATATTATGAGGGCACGTACAATGACAATAGAAGAAGGGAAACGGGTTAATATATCCCGCTTTCCAAACTTCCATAAATCAGGGAGCATTACAGGGATGAAAAGACTATATTACGGTATTGATGCGCTTTTAGTCCATTGCGGATCGTTTATCTATAACGTAACATCAGAACCAAATATTTATTATAACGCAAAATAATAAGGAGAAATAACCCTATGACAACAATAAAAGTACACTTTGAAGATAAACAAGGGAATACAAACGAAGTAATAACCAGTATCAACGGAACGCCGGAAGAAATAAGCCGCTACTATCTGGATAAGTGGTTTAACTTCCCCGATTACGAGGATAAAAACGGGATAGACTGTTATACAGACCATTTTTACAAAGGTACACAAGTAGAGTTTTTAAACTGATGGAGGGTAAAGAGATGAAGACGTACAAGTATAAAGGCTTCCGGCTTGAATATGTTTCTGGCTGGTGGCGGTCTGACAAGCTGCACCCTTATCATTTCCGAACATTACAGGGCGCAAAGATATTTATAACGGAAAACGGACACATTTTCAAATAATACTGCCATGATAATAGATATTACACAACATTATTTTAACTATTGTTCTAATGCAGGAGAATTGCGAGAGCTGAACGGCTTCCATGTGGGAGAAATAGTAACCGACCGGGAAGGACAGACAAGCTGCATACTAATGATTTTCAAGAACGGAGAAGTAAGAACAGATAGTAACGGGATCGGCAATATTTCTAAACTCAAAAAATTAAAAAGCAAAACAAAGATTATCCGCTATTTACAAGAATTACATAAAATAGATATGGAATTAATCAAAATAAACCATGAAAAGGAATTAAAAGAAGTACAGAAATAAACATACAACAATGCCTGTTATTTTGATACGCAATTTATTGCGGTTGCATTCGGTTGCAACACGGGCGCAATAACATAGCCTACGCCGCACGACCCCGACAGCGGTATATAAACTGAGGGATAGAGCTACGCACCCGTTAACGTGTCCGAGTGTCATGGCACTGAATAAGGAAAAACACACGTTCCAAAATGGTATAATGTCCCGGTAAGGCGGGCGCGTGCGTCGTGTAATGCAGCCTGTTAAACAGACGGTTCCAAGCCCGAACAAAATGCAGAGGACACAAAAAAGTTAAAAAGGGACGATTCGAAGTAATATTAAGTAATAAATCATATATTTGCATTTATGGAAAAGAACAAGAAAGAAGCTTTGTTTGCTGAACTTGGTAAATACAGCATAGATATTTCAAAGTTGGTATTCGGTGGGGTGATTCTTGCCGGAATAATGAAACTTGATGTAAACAAGTTAGCTCTATTTGGTTTAGGCATTCTTGTTGTTATTGCCACGCTGATAACCGGGCTTATTTTTATCGCTTTATCTAATTCTAAAAATTGAACCGTATGGAACTATTATTATTTTTGTCATTCTTTGGCATTCTCGCAATATGCGGCGGAATTTGGGGCGCTATCCAGCTTCATAAAGAATCAAAAACGGCACACAAATAACCGTTAACTTAGTGAAAGAATTTTCAGCCGGGCAAATAGTCCGGCTTTTTTTATGCCAATTTCTAAACATATGAACATATGAAAACAATAAAGACAACATTTGCAGCGTTGGCGGTATTCGCTGCCTTCGCTTATGCAGGAACGAACGATTACACCGAACAAGTATTGTACACCATGCCACAGGATGCCTACGAGCAAATAGTATTGCAGCTTGGCGACGGATGCACAGATAGGGAGATAGTAAACGAGTATATGAACAACAAGAGTTATTACGACTCACTAAGCAATTATTAATTATGGGCTGCTTATTATGGATTATAGTTTTATTCTTGCTCTGCTTGGGGCTGTTTGGCTGGCTGCCTTTACTGTTTATCCTGCTGGGGGCTATTATCGGATTCATTTACGCAATAAAAAACTCTTAAAACTTGGAAGTATGGAAGAAAAGGAATTTAACAAAATAATATTGGCGGAACTCAGGCGCATATCCGGTGAAGTATATAACGATATGATAATTAAAGAAGGCATATATACAGCCGCCGAACTGGCAAATAATAAAGACTGTTCAGGCGATTATATCGTATGGGAACTTTACAGCCTGAAGAAGAAACAATATACCGTAAATATCGGTTCTTTCTCATGCTCTTTCAAGGCTGAACAGGTATTTTATTTTGTGTGGAAGTTTGAAACGCTTTGCAGGGTAAGACAAAGCGAAAAGATAAGATTTTGTTTCGGTAACCCGGATGAAATACCCATCAATGAAAAGGCAATGTATCTAAACAAAGAAAATAAAGTAATAACGAAAAAGAAAAAGCTGATTAAATACAGCAATATTGTAGCCGTTGACGCAAAGCATAAGGAGGATGTATATTTTTATAGCCGTGGAATCTGGTATTACTTGACTTATCAACCATCCGGCAAAGACTATATATTAAATTTGGTAACAACGGAAGGTGTAAAAAACGAGCTAAGAAAATGGGACTTTACCGACCGAACAAAAGCCGTTACCCCGATATATGAGGCTTTATGCGATTCTTTAGGGATTAACTTAGAAAAGAAATCAGAAAAATTCCCATCGGTTTACATTGCAAGCGAAGCAGAACAGGCAAACTACATTAATACGCTTATGGGCTTTATTGCTGAAGTTTCCGACCTTCTGATAAAAACAGAGATAGAACGTACTTTAAAACGACTGGAAATGCTTTACAGGGCTGCAAATATCACGCCCGAACCGATAGAAGACAAAATAAACGCAATTTCCGAACCATCGGACGAACGGCAAGAGGCCAAAGAAGCATCAAGCGAACCGAACGACCGGGCAGCAACTTTCGATTATATCAGACTTGAATCTATCCTGTACTTACTTTGTACTCCTGAACGGGTCAAGTGCAAAGCTGCACCATTAAACGACATGAACAACCAGATAGCAAGCAAATGCCAAATACTCAACGAATCAATAAAGCCAAAGATTTTCAGGCATGAAACAAGCGTTTTGCCGACATCGGAACCGGGCAAACAGCTTTCGGGTTTCTGTAAACGATTTCAAAAACCTAACACCATCCGCATAAGGGACGGCACAGGAAAGAATCGCCACATAACAAAACATAGCTTCGCACGTTGAGGTTTTCGGCCCAACGTTTCTTGACAGGATGCCCCGCCGTCAATCCGAGCGGCGGGTTTAGAGTAAACCTAAAAACAACTATAATATGAAAAAGAAATACGAAACGCCAAGAAAGACCAGAAATTATAATTTCAAGTTTGACATTGATTTGCAGGAACTGATAGAAACACAGCCGAACAAATCCAAGTTCATGAATGAGCTTGTAAGAAAGGAAAAGGAACGGCTTGAACGAATTGAACGGATAAAAGCAAGACAGGAATTGAAAAACAGGAAAGCATGAACACAGAACTAAAAGTTGCATTTGCAACCAAATACCCCAAATACACAAAGATACTTGACATGTACGAACAGGCGAACGGCTGCCCGGCTACATGGGAGAATATCACGAAACCCAAGCTGGCAAGGTTTGTCGCATACCTGAACGAACGACTTGCCCGAACAAGTGTAAAAACCTATTGCGCCATGCTGAAAGCCGTGCTTAACCTATACAACGAAGAAATAGATTTACCCAAAGGATATGAAGCTGTTTTAAGCGTCAAAAACGATGTTTCGCAGCAGACATGGCTAACCGATAGGGAAATAGGAAAACTATTGAAATACGAGCCCGAAAACAGCACTGAACGGCTTGTGAGAAATCAGTTCTGCATGGGCGTACTTACACTCGCCCGGCATTCCGATTATGTGGAGTTTACCAAGAAAAACATATCGAACGGACGACTGGTGTATGTATCAAAGAAAACCCATATCCAAGCGGAAATACCAGTTTCCCCCGCCCTTCTCCGGCTCATGGAAGACAATAAGGCGAACGACCTGACAGGACGAACGGTTTCAGATGTCTGCTTTAATTCCACAATACGGGAAATTTGCCGCAAGGCAGGAATAACCGAACGGGTGAAGCTATATCAAGCCGGAGAATATGTTGAAGGCGAAAAATGGCAGTTTGTTTCCTCACACACAGCAAGAAGAAGCGGTATAACAAATTTATATCTGCTGGGCGCGGACCTATACATGATCAGCAAGATGGCAGGACACGCAAGCATAACACAGACCGAACGGTATATATGTTGCGGACTTCGGGAAATGCCACAAAATATAATGAACTATTTCAACCAATTTAAATGAAGCAAGTATCCTTGCTTCATTTTTATAGCTTTGGAATCATATTTACAGCTTCCTTCTTGGTCCCATCCATCACCTTCGCATAGATTTGAGTTGTTTTTACAGAAGTATGTCCCAAAATCTTTGAAACAGTATAAAAAGAGGTACTTTAAAGGTTTTAGTCCCTAAAATAGTACCTCTTTTAAAAATCAAGCTGATTATCAGCAATATTTGTACACCTGTGGGGAGTCAAAGACAACTTTTACGTTCACTGAATACTTACAATCTTCTATTTCAGTAATAGTACCTTTTACCATTATACCGGTGAACATACATTCACACCTTTTTCCGATTATACTCTGATTTATTTCTGTAGTTTTCATATCTCATATATCCGTTAAGCAACCAAACATTTCTGTATCATTCCCATATTCTGATTTACCAAGTTTATTATTTGCTCATGGTATTCAGTATTCTTATTACATACACCTCGACTTTGTACGACCTTTAAAGTTTTCAATGAAACTTCAATAGTTTCAATACGTTTACCTTCAATGGTAGCCGATAGTATTAAAGAATTTTCTTTCAGATAGTAGGAATTTGAAAATACGCAATGGTGCATTATCTCGGCTTCCTCAATAAAATCATGTACACTGCTCAAAACATGTACTTGAATCATGCCGTCTGTGAATGAGATACCGAAGAACTTACCCTTTTGCTCCTTATATATCCTTTCATTCTCTATAGCTTGAACCTTTTTGCGTTCATTGTCTTCCCGTCTAATTTCATCATTCCTTCTTCTGACCAACTTGTCATGTTCGGAAACAATATCTTTCGGACAAACGTATTTGGAATTATGAATATCCATTCCAAAGTGTTTCAACAGTCTGATATAATCACACCATTCAGAAGGATTGCTGATTTCATAACCATTACGGATACATATTTTTAGGGCTGTCCAATATTCATTTATACCTGCACTTGAACGAATGAAATGACGGAACATTTCTATCTGACCGACTTTAAGTAATGTTTCCATCTTGTTATCAGATAGGATTGCCTTGAAAAAAGCATTGGGGGATATATCGTAAAACTTTCCCTTGAAACCATTTCGTCTGATTTTCTTCATAATTCTGATATGTGGATAGGTACATTGTGGAGTAATATCGTATGCAAAGTGGTTACTATTTGACCTCAGTTCCATGCAGCTGTGTTCATTCCACAAATCATAATACATGGAGGACATACACCGCAAACGTGCTATAATCTCACCTCTACCATTAGGAGCAATCCACTGCTGTACTATTTCATTGATTTCATATTTCGCTTGATAGCCAACCTTTCTATTGGCTCTGACAATAAAGAAACGGATTACCTGATAACCTTTACAGGTTGTAATGATAGAGAAATATTCTGTACCCTTAAACACTCTCTGACGGGTTTTCATTACCTCCAATTTGCTTCCACAATGGGGACAAGTACATTCCGCATGGTCTGAGGAAGGGATATTTTCACCCTTCCAAAAATGACCACAATCGGTACAAGTTACAATTCCTTTACTCGTCATACGTGCAATATGGCTGAAACAATGCTTGTATGCGTATGCTTTTTGCTTCTCTGATATGCTTTTCAGTCTTTTTGATAATGTAACAATTTCAGACTGAATACGTGTTTTCGGCTTCATAATCAAAAATCAAATAATGAGGGTTGAACATTGGTTGTCTGAGTTGCAGATGATTTCTGTTTTGCTCTGCTTTGTAACTTGCTGAGCTCCATTTGCTGATATTGCTCAATAGCCTTTCTGCGTGCGTTCTGCTTTTCCTCTTCAGTAAGTTCAACATGGTGGTTTACCATTACTTTACAACTGATAGGCTTTCCGATTTCAATATCATCTTCATCATAGTAATGCATAGCCATAGAATAGATTTCATCATCATCAAATCCGTTCATTCCGCTTTTCTGAACTTCATTAAGTATATAGGTTATGCAATCGTCAATGTTCTTTGCCGGATTTGCGTATCGTGGTGCAAACAAATCGTCTGTCATTGCTCTATACTCCAAGTAGTTTTGGATAGCAGCCTTGAATAATTCAGTACCTTTCATATCTCACAAGTTTAATAGTTAAAAATTTTATGCGGATTCTAGAGCTGAGGGAGTTGAGTTTCAACCTTTGGTATCTGCCTCTCGTATATCCGACATTTTTTTTTATGCGTCTTTCTTTCACTTCGGTCGTTTTCGTTTCAGGTGCTATAAAAGGTAGGTATTAGCCCAACTTTAACGCTCCAAAGAAAAATCAGCCTTTTTTCGATGTTTTTCGT
>ERZ857750.1081-NODE-1081-length-31429-cov-4.609135_pt1 | contig 31429 bp, 31 predicted proteins | sample MGYA00519915_ERZ857750 | MGnify/ENA primary metagenome ERZ857750 (study PRJEB31778, sample SAMEA3449358) | human gut metagenome | biome: human gut; feature: human-associated habitat; material: faeces | place: United Kingdom | collected 2010/2012 ...
GTGGACATTTTACAGAAATGTAGTACAATAATGTGTGTGAACATTTTGTGAAAACTAAGTAAAGTGTGTCACATATAATCGAATTGAATATGGCATAGCCGGGGAAATCCGGTGACGCAAAGCTACAGGGTCTAAGCGAATGTATGACAGACAGTTGTAACAAAAATATAGAAAAATGCATTCTTTATAAAGAGCAAGAGGATGCATTTTGTTTTACAAATGGGAGGAAAAATATGGGATTGGTGGCCGCAAAATGCCCTCAGTGTGGGGCAAATATTAAGGTAGATAAAGAAAAAGATGCAGGAATATGTGAATTTTGTGGGACTGCATTTATTACAGAGAAAGCAATTAATAATTATAATACTTATGTTACAAATAATAATGATTTCTCTGGAGCAAATATTAATGTAAATAATGGCGATATAAATAATTTGTTAGATATTGCGAAAAATGCATTGATTGCTGGTAATGGACAAGAAGCATACAATTATGCGAATAGAGCTTTGGAATTAAATACAAATTGTAGTGAAGCATGGATTACAAAAATGAAATCTTTAGAGTATGTAGGGACAGTTGGTGATCCAAGAAGCGCTGAAACAATTACGTGTGGAAAAAATGCCATAGAATTTTCTGAAGAAAAACAGAAAACAGAAGAAGAGGTATATGTTTTTTATTTGAAAAAGGCAAAAAATTTGTTGACTGTTGCGGTTAGAGAAGTTAATGATGTAGAGGACTTAAAAAAAGCATATCAGGCTTTTTGTGTAGCCGATGCATTTTCTGCAAGTAAAGATACACAACAAGCAGATATGAATAACATAAATATGTATGAAAATCTTGCAAATGAAGCTTTATTATTAAAAGTATCAGTTCCACAAGAAAAAATTGAAGAAAATGTGGAATATCAGAAAATAGTCGAAGATATAGCAAATTTATATGTTAATTATTCGAAAGGTTTAACTGCAAGATATGCAATTTATGGTGTTAAATTATTAGATACTGCGGTTTCTGCGAGACGTCAGACACTGGAGTTTTTAAAAAAAGGATTAAAGCAAGAGGAGCAGAATAATATTTCAGGAGATGAGATAACTAATCAGGCAAATAATGGATGCTATATTGCAACTTGTATATATGGCTCGTATGATTGTCCAGAAGTATGGATATTAAGAAGATTTAGAGATTATACATTAGATTCTACATGGTATGGAAAAATGTTTATTAAAGGCTATTATGCCGTTAGCCCTACGCTTGTAAAATATTTTGGAAATCAGAAATGGTTTAGAAGCTTCTGGAAAAGATATCTTGACAAAATGGTTATTAAGCTTAAGGAAAAAGGTGTAAAAGATTCATTTTATGCAGATAAATAGTGATTACTGAGAGGACGTGAAGTTATGGCTCTTATTAAATGCCCGGAATGTGGAGGACAGGTTTCTGATAAAGCTCCAGCCTGTATTCATTGTGGTTATCCATTACAGGAAATGAATGACGCAGCGAAAGAAGATGCTAAAAAAGGTATTTGTTGTATAAATGGAGAAGAATATGACATTACCTGGCTTCAAAAAGAGTGTATTGCTCTTGATAATACCAAAAATTGTCAATCTTTAGCTTCTTTTTGCGAAAATAAATATCAACAGTTCTATAATCCACATATGTCTACTGTAGATAATCCTACTTTCTTTGGATTAGTGTGTGATACAAGATTGAAATACCGATTACTTGAGAATCAAATTTCTGCAAAATTTATCGCAGAATGTATTAAAAATAATTTTGAATACTTTGTATTCAATAGCAATGATTATAAAAAACCTCAAAATGTTGCAACGAATTCATATTCAGTTCCCATTTCCACAAACGTTGTTCGTTGTCCAAAGTGTGGTTCTACATCAGTTACAACAATAGAACGTGGTTATGATATTATGTGGGGATGGATTGGTGCAGCTCAGAAGAAGAATCTCTGCCAGAAATGCGGATATAAATGGCGGCCAGGAAGGTGAGGTAATATTATGGCTCTTATAAAATGTCCTGAATGTGGAAGACAGATATCTGATAAGGCACCTGCGTGCATTTATTGTGGGTTTCCACTTTCTACTATAAATACTTTACAACATGAAAAAGTAGTATTAACCAAGGAAGAACGAATTCAACATAATATTACTATCTGTAATGGTGAAGAATTTGATTTGACAGAACTTGTTGAATACATAAGAAAGAATACTGTTTTAGGAGAAGACATTCCTATTAAAATATGGCGTGAAGCAAATAATATTCTAAAGAAATGTGTCGATTGTGATCCATCTGCAAGCAATATTATAAATTATATAAAAATTCATCAATGTGTACCAGAATCATCGTCTGGGTTAAAGAAAAAGATTATTGAATCTAAAACTCCTAAACCTAAATTAAAAATCGTTTCATCATTTAATCAAAATAAAAACGTCGTTCGTTGTCCACGGTGTGGTTCCACATCAGTCACTACAGAAGAACAAGGTTATGGATTCTTCGGCTGGATTGGCGCATCTCAGAAGAAGAATCTCTGCCAGAAATGCGGTCACAAATGGTGGCCAGGAAGGTGAGGAAATAATTTATGGCTCTTATAAAATGTCCGGAATGCGGAGGCCAGGTTTCAGATAAGGCACCTGCCTGTATTCATTGTGGGTATCCGCTACAGGAAAGCCAACCGCAAGAAATTATATGGAATGGCAGAGATGTAACTGATATAGAAAATTTTTATCAAAAATGTACTAAAGAAGAAAAGAAAAATTTTATTATTTTTTGCGAATGAATAATCCGGTGCCCGTGTCCCTGCTGTCCGGTGACAGGAAACCGCAAATCCGTTTTTTAGGAAACCACCATTCCGGTAGTGGAAACCTTTATCATAAATCCTTTAGAATGTAATCATGCACCAGCTGGTGTAAATTCATTCAAAGGAGGTCATGACCATGACCAAGTATCGAGAGATTCTCAGGCTAAAAAGTCTGGGACTCAGTCAGCAGAGCATTGCCGACAGCTGCAATGTCTCCAAGAAAACGGTCAATCGCGTTTTGAAACGTGCAAAGGAATTAAATATTTCCTGGCCGCTTGATAAAAGCGATACCGATGCTGTTCTTGCAGAAATGTTTTTTCCTTCTGCAAAGCAAGTCAGATCCAATAAACGGATGCCTGACTACGATTATGTCCACAAAGAATTACTCCGTAACGGAGTCAGTAAGAAACTCTTGTGGACAGAATACATGGAGGATTGTCATGCAAATGGCGAAGAACCACTTATGTATTCCCAGTTCTGCTATCACATCCAGCAGGATGAGCAGAAACGACGTGCTACCATGCATATCAACCGGAAACCTGGTGAGCAGGTTGAGGTCGATTGGGCAGGAGATCCTGCAACAATCATTGATCCGGATACCGGTGAGATCACCAAAGCCTATATATTTGTCGGCGTGATGACTTATAGTCAGTACGCATACGTGGAAGCATTTCTGGATATGAAGCAGAAATCATGGATTAATGCCCATGTTCATATGTACGAATATTTTGGCGGTGTTGCCAGAATTCTCGTACCGGATAACTGTAAAACAGCAGTTGTCCACAATGGTGGCTTTAAAGACCAGCAGGTCAATGAAACCTATCAGGAAATGGCCGAATACTACGGCACCGCTATTATCCCGGCGCGTGTCAGGGCTCCAAAAGATAAGCCGAATGCTGAGGGGACAGTAGGAAATATTTCTACCTGGATCACAGCAGCTCTTCGGAATGAACAGTTCTTCTCCCTTGCCGAATTGAATCTGGCAATCAGAGATAAACTGGAACTGTTCAACCAAAGGCTCTTTCAGAAGAAAGAGGGTAGTCGGCGAAGCTTATTTCTTGAGGAAGAAAAACCATTGCTGGCACCATTACCTGCTACCCGTTTTGAACTGAGTGACTGGAAAACAGCCACTGTCCAGTTCAATTATCACATATCTGTGGACGGAATGCTATACTCCGTTCCGTACGAATACATTAAAAAGAAAGTTGATATAAGGGTAACAGACACCACGATTGAAATTTTCTACAACCATAACCGCATTGCTTCCCATCGTCGTCTAAAAGGACGCCCTGGGCAGTACAGCACCATTACTGAACATATGCCGGCAGACCACCAGAAGTATCTGGAATGGAACGGTGACCGCTTTCGTAAATGGGCTGAGCGGATTGGCATAAATACGTACACTGCAGTCAATGCGATATTGACCTCCAAAAGTGTGGAACAACAAACCTACCGAAGCTGTATGGGGCTTCTTAAGCTTGCTGAGAAGTACTCAGATGCGTTACTGGAAGCTGCCTGTAAAAAGGCATTATCCTATACAGCATCACCCAGTTACAAGAGTATTAAAAACCTACTTGTAACCGGTTCAGAAAAACTGGCATCGGAAGCAATCGATACCAAGACCACACATAAAGCACATGGCATCACACGAGGTGCCGATTACTATCGGAGGTAAACACATATGACCAATCAGAGTACAATGGATAAGTTAATAGAAATGCGCCTTACCGCAATGGCAGATGCATTCCGTAGCCAGCTCAATGACCCAAAATTCAAGGAGATTCCCTTTGAGGATCAATTCGGTATGCTGGTGGATATCGAATACAGCAGTCGCAAAAACAACCGTCTCAAAAGACTGATCAAGAATGCCGGATTCGATCAGCCGGAAGCGAATATCATGGATATCAACTATACTTCCGGGCGCAAGCTAAACAAGGAACTGATTCGTAGACTTGCTACCTGCGAATATATATCTGAACATCGGAATCTTTTTATTACCGGTGCTACAGGCTGCGGTAAAACTTACATGGCCTGTGCCTTTGGCATGGAAGCCTGTAAGCAGTATTACAATACCAAATATATCCGTCTGCCTGATCTGCTTATTGATCTGGAGGTGGCACGGACAGATGGCAACTACAAAAAGGTGATGGCTAAGTATGCCAATCCCGTTGTCCTGATTTTGGACGAATGGCTTCTATTGAAACCAACGGAATCTGAACAAAGAGATATCTTCGAACTACTCCATCGGAGACGCAAGAAATCTTCAACGATTTTTTGCTCCCAGTATGAGTTCGAGGAATGGTACGACCAACTGGGTGGTGATGATAGTCCTCTGGCAGATGCAATCATTGACCGCATTGCTCATGACAGTTATCGTATCAACATTACAAGCATTGATGCCGAACATGATATCTCGATGCGAGAGGTTTATGGCTTGGACAAAACATTACGTGAGTAAACTCGCATAAGCGGTTCCCGCTAGCCCGGACAGACGGTTTCCCGTCTGCCGGACTTGCGGTGTTACCGCACAAGAATATTCAGCGAATATCTTGAAAAACGTCGTAGTCCAAATGCAGATTTAAAAAATATATTAAATCCACTTCCTCATGAAGAATATGCTAAATATAGAAAGCTTATAGCAAGCCTTAGACATAAATATGGGATGGACATGGCAGATGCAAATGCTTTCACATTAGAATATTTACGTTACAAAAAATATGCTCGTCGTTCACGATATACATCATCGACTCATACAAATCCTACGTCATCATCTACTCAAAACGTCGTCCGTTGTCCACGCTGCGGTTCCACGTCTGTCACAACAGAAGAACAAGGTTACGGACTTTTCGGCTGGATTGGTGCCTCTCAAAAGAAAAATCTCTGCCAGAAATGCGGTCACAAATGGTGGCCAGGAAGGTGAAAAAAAGCTGGTGCTTTATGTAAAAGCATCAGCTTTTTTGTGGAAGCTATGATTGTGACTCTTTTTTTTCTTCAATTAAATGGGCTGAAGAAATGCAATTGTGAGACACAGATTCTGGCTGTTGAATAATTTTTATTAGATGGTTTTCTTTAAAAAATTCTGAATCAAGTTGGTGATTTGGAGATAAACATTTAGTATATTCATCACATTGAGTTGTTATTTTCTCCATTTTGCTCATATATTTTCGGAGATTAGAAAAAACGGTATATTTTGCAGCAAGTGTATTTTCTTGCAGAGGTTGAACATCAAAGTTTATATAAGAAAAATAATTACCAGTATATTTTTGTAATGCGGAAATAAAAGTGTTTATTTCGTCAATTCCTGATTGGCTAAGTAATGTCTCCATTTCTGGCTTTTCAAGTTGAGATATATATGCCATACACTTCTTGCAAAAATTCATACAATCAAACATACTTCTGTCTGATACGTTAATATTATCTATAATTTTCAGACTTTCTTGATTCAATTTTTCCAATATATTTTGAAAATGATAACTGTTTAATTTGTGTTTTATATCAGAAAAAGAGTTGATAATTTCATCATGTTTTTCCAGAGAAAGCTCTGTAAGTAAACTAAAGTCAAAATCACATAGAATGTGCAGAAAATCATTAAAATTGTTAACAAATCCAGAATTTATATTAGTCATGAGATTAATTAATTGTTCTTGCTCTGTAGTGGTGCTTAGTATACTGTATTTTTCTATGATTATATGTGTGAAATGCTCTAATAGTTGTTTGATGATATAGTTTTTGTTAACAAGTATTTGGTAATCTTTTTTTAAACATTCTTTTGCATTTGTTTTATCAGTATTCATAAGATACATATAAATGCTTATTATATCGTCCACCTTAATGTTTTTAATACGTCTGCTCTCGATCTGGGATATCCAAGTTTTGTTTCTATTAAGAGATAATGACAATTCTCCAGCGGTGATAATGTGTCCGTTGTGGGGATGATTCAGGCGGAGCTGTTTAATCATAGAAGCAAACTCAGAAGTATTTTCAATTTTGGGTGGTAATTCCATTGCCATTATTGTTCACCAACCTTTCTTTGTTTTCAATATTAATATACTATATTTATAGAAGAAATGCAACTGAAAATTGCATAAAAACACACAATATAATTGCCTGGAATATAAAAATGCATAAAAACATACAATTTTATGTTGACAAATGCTAAATTGCATGATATAGTATGCTTGTCAACAAAAAAGAAGCCCCAGTGCCTAGGAAACACTGGAGCTTCTGAGATGATTAGTATGAATATTCGCAGTATTCGTTCTAACCATCTATAGTACAGACCCACAACTGAATCGGTACATTCTTATTTTGACGATATCTATTGTATCATTTAATTCATGTCGTGGCAAGTCTGTTTGTAACTGTTACCATAAAATAATTTTATAGGATGAGTTGCGAAATGCGTTTTAGAAATAAGGACGTATGTTGACTTTTGCACTCTAAATCCAGAATAGGAGATTAACCATGAAACATGAATTTAAAACTACTAAAACTACAAAGAACGTTAATAATCTGTTACCAGCAACAGATGAAGAACTTGGACTGGAATTACTGGAATTTTCGGAAGATATGATGTTAAAAGGAATGGAGATAGCACTAAAAAAGCGAACAAATATAAAAAAAATGAGTGTTCCTCCAATTAATGACTCTTTCTATGAAAAAGCTTTTAGTATAATAGGCAAGAAACACAATATTGCTGCTGAAAATGTACACAAATATATTTACATATTGATGCAAGAGATGCTGGCATATTCGGATGAAGAAATGAAGAGAGATTTAAGAAAAACTGTTGGAGATGCTACTGGATCCGGTGAAAAAATGCCGACATTGGGAGAATTTATTCTATATATGTATGGAGTTACACGTAAAAATTATTAAAATAAAAATGTTACGCGAGGTGTTGCCAATTGGCGACACCTTTGTTTTATAAGTATTAATTTGAGGAGAAAATAAAGGATGTTTTGCGTTATACAGGAAATTATAACTAAGAGAGAGAATCCTCCGGGATTTTCTAAGAGATTAGAAGTAACACATTATACTACATATGCTGAAGACGGTACAGAACAGATAAAATGGGGTTATGTTTACAGTGATGAATGCTTTGAACGTCCAGTAAAGAAATCATATAAAGTATCTGTACATCAGAGCTATCGTGACAAGGATGGAAAGCCAAGGAAGAAAGAATTTGTATTATTCACAGTGAAGTATTATGATCTTGCAACAGGAGAGTTTGATACATATAACTGGGATGCGGAGAAGATTGAGAAAGTGGCTATTATACTGGGAGTATCAGAAGAAGAGATTTATAAAGCTGTTGAAAGTAAGATCAGACCATTGGAACTTGAACTACAAGAAGAATTTCAGCAGACAGAAGAGAGTCAGACATATAGAAGAAATCTAAGAATTGTTTTGGAATATGAACGCAAGAAACGTCAGTTTAACATGGAATATATGTTGGAGGATAATGATGATAGGTATGATTACTGCTATGATGTGTTTGGAAAATTGAGAAATCCTGCAATGTTAAAACAGATTCAAAAAGAATATAAAGAGCGAAGGCGAGAAGAGAAAGAGCGGCAGAAGAAATTTGAAGAGTGGTTCCATGAGTACAACTGGAATCAGTTTCAAAAAAATCATTCAGGCAGTGGTAGTTACCACAATGCTGAATCTGATAACTACAAGAACGATCATGAAAGTAGTAGTTACTATAATACTGTAAATGATAACTACACAGATGAGGAAAAAGTAATCCTTAAACAATTTTATAGGGTATTGGCGAAGAAGTTTCATCCAGATTCAAATGCTGGAAAAGATACTACGAAGCAGATGGCGTTGTTGAATAAGTTGCATGGTCAGTGGGGATTAGGATGAGCTGGTAATACCAATTTGATATCAGAACTATTATATTCATAAACGATACCGTTTAAAAAAGTATTTCACAATGGTCATGTAAGCCTGAAAATATCAGCAAATTGGTTAGTGACAAATTTTGAAATACGATACATTTATATCATGATAAAACATCGTTAGCATATAACAAATATCGGACATACTTTGATGCTCAAAGTATCGGGAGTGTGTTCGCGAACCACAAATGATATTATAAACTTTGGGAAGACAGCAGCTCTTTTTTATACTTGTAGAATGTCTTCTTTGATATACCCGTCTGTCGAATTGTCTCAGCATCATTCAAAGAACCACCGAAAGCTTTGTTGTGTTTCTGGATAATCTCCTTTGCTGCAATTGATTTCTTGGTGACAAGTTTCTGTCCCTGAATCTGTCCGATCTGTTTACCTGCAAGTTTGGCAGTTTGAAGTCCTTCACGTGTTCTTTGACGTAAATCATGGACTTCTTTCTCTGACTGCTCGAATGCAAGCTTGATCTGTTCTTTGGCAAGTAGCAGAAGATACTTGTTTATCCCTTCCAGAATACAGTCAATGTCTGTGCCTGTAGTTGGGATTCCACCCTGTAGAGCTTTCTTGTAAGTTTCTGTACTGATATGCGGTTCTTTCAGGAAGATAAGGTTGATTCCCTTGTGATAAAGTTCTTCGTACATGACGAATCCCTCTTCAGCATCACGGGACATTCGACTGACGGAATCAAAGATAATGGTATCACCGGGAGTGATCTTGCGCATGAGTCGGTCAAACTCTTTACGTCCTTGGAATTTTCTTCCGGTGTATACTTCTTTGATGATCTCAGCCTGCGGATATGCAGCAAGAATGTTTCTGACCTGTCGATCTATGCTTTGCTTTGGTGTACTGATTCGACAGTAACCGAAATATTTGTTCATTGTTATGCCTTTCTGGTGTAATTCTGACGCTCCTTAGAATTACACCTTTAAAATTCCGTTGAAATGTTACAAGAAACAGTAGTTTTACTACTTTTTGACTGGTACGTCAGATTTACTACTGTTTAAGCAGATATTCTTTGAACATAACCCAACCACGTTGATATGCTTCATTACAAGAGGTGCTTGGTTTGATTTTGCATTCGACAGAACAGATGATCCAGTTAATTACTCTACTGGGAATGTAGAAATCACGCATCAGATGTACGAGTTCTTTTTTCCAGCAGTCACTTTCTTCGATTGTTAATTGCTTCATTACATGAAATTCTTTTGACATAGCTTTGGGATTCCTTTCAGAAAAATAGAAATATTATATTTGAAATCCTGCTGCTAGACTGATTATTACATCCAACAGCAGAAGTGAAGGTTATTCAAATGGAATTGCGATATCTTTGAAGACAAATTCATAACCATGAGTTCGCTGTAAGCTGACGAGAGCTGTCTTTTTATCTTCCGTAAGATTGACATGGAGAATATACAGGTATGGATAAATCAGACAAGGTTCTTTTTCTTCCCATGACTTCAGGATTGCCAGAAGTCCGTCAAGGAATCTGTTTACGCGTACTGCATAGTTATTACCGGGTCTGCGAATCTGCTTGTACCATGTGTCTTCATTCATTACGACTGCATGGAATCTTTCCAGTTCCGTTGGCAGATATCCGCTGATTTCAAGTGTTTCGGTTTCTGTATTGTAGTGTTTCCAGCTCATGTTTTGAGTCCTCCTGATTGTATGTATAAATTCCCAGATCCCAAGGAGTGAAATTTTACTCCTTGAGCTTGCTGGATTATTTAATAATTTACTTCCCGGAAAGAGGAATAATCTCATTCCGAAAAACAAATTCATAGGTTGCTTTACGTTGCAGACTGATAATTGCGTTGGTTTCGTCTGCGGAAAGTTCAATATGCAGCACATAATCATAGGCGTGTTCCGTGATTGGGTGTGTTTCGTCCTGTGCTTTCAACAATTCAAAGAGATTCGCAAGGAACTTTGTCTTTCTGCCTTTTGCCTTTCCCGGAGCTGCTGAAACTGATCTCTTGCAGATAACACTCCATGCATGTTCCTCCATGACAATAGCTTGAAAGTCTGACAATTCTGAAATGTATGGCATAAGGTCAATCTGATCTGTTTCACTGTTGTATTTCATCCAGCTCATAGTGTTATACCTCCACCAGAATAGAAACAAGTCCGGCTGGTAAAGACTGCGCGTATGCAGAAGCACTGGTACGGTCTGCAAAGTGTCTTTCATTAACAATTTCTGACTCACAAAGTCCTACAGAGATAACGATTACCTTATAAAATTTTCTTGTTGCCTGAATATTTACTGCAATGTTTACTTCCATGTTCATCATGATAAAATCCTCCTTTGAATGTGTATGTTATCGGTGTCTGGCAGCAGTACTGACCAGACATTTAAAAGCTTCCCAGTTACCCGGATTCTCTGCAAAGATACGGATTGCAGCACCTTTGTAAAGTGGATAGTTGACCATAGGTTGTTGCTTCTTTGGTTTGTGCATGATCCTCTTTCCTCCCGTATAGCCGATAGAACAGTTATGAATCATTTTTCGGGATTGTCTACAAGTAATTCCCGGAACATTTTCAGGCATTCTCTGACACCTGCTTTGAAAGCATTGGCTTCTGTAATAGAAGAGAGCTGAAAGATTGTATCTTCAGTAGGATTCTGAATAGCTTTGTCCATAGCTTCTTTTACTTCCGGTTCATGCTCACTATTACACCAGTTGTCAAAGAGCAGATAAATAATAGCTTCTTTCATTTTGTGATACCTCCGTAAATTTCTTCTGTATTATCGAGCTGCTGCCAGAGCTGTACTGCTGTCTTGAATCCAACATCAAATGCCTGACGTTCAAGCTTTTCGCAGTATTCAGATAGTAGAGAAGTGAATTGCTCCTGCTGATCTTCAGGAACATGCTTTTTAATAGCTTCAGTAACAGAATGCTTCTGATCTGGCGTGCATCTGTTGCCAGTCCATAAGCTGAAAAGTGTTTGTAATATGTCCAAGAGTTCACCTTCTTTCTTAATATCCGACTATGATCCAGTGAATTATCATTGCTATGGGAGGAACTGCCAGAATCAGGAACAGTGCAGCACCGTACAGAAAGCGGTATACTTTACGATTGATAGTCTTCTTCAGATGCTTCTTAAATAACTGACACCACTGGTCATAGGTCAATAAAGTGTCTGTCTGGTTCATGGTTGTTGTCCTCCTGTTGTTAGTTGCTCAGTGTTTCTGAAGGGGTAAAATAATACTCCTAGAAAACTTTAGGAAAAATAGTAGTTATGTAGCCCGTCATGCCGATAGCACAGCATAGTTCATATGACTACCTGACCGCCGGGTACGGCGATCAACGCTTGCAGCTTAAAGCCCTGTTTATCGTGGCTGCAACCACTTTGATGATTAACTATTCTGAATTGCGATGTATCTTCGAGCATCCTGTAGACATTCTGCTTTAGTGTTTCCAAAAGCTACAGCATTGCCCCAACTATTTCGTGCAACCCATTCTGAGACTGTACCGTTCTTCTTAGCTCTTAAATTTAAAGAATCATAGTGTTCGATTCTTTCAAATGTTAAATCCTGAAGTTTCATGTTCTCACCTTTCTCCGGTTGACCTCCACCGGAAGGATAAGCAGTTTATTTAACGTATAATCTTCTGTACTGGCTGATTCTCTGATACTCTGCAAGGCTTCCTAAATCTGCTTCGAGACGTTTGCTGTCAAGTGTTCTTCTTTCACAGGTGGAAAGCTTAACTGTGAAGTCGTTACCAGTCTCAGTCAATTTTTCGTTCGCATCCATGTAGCCGATAATCTCACGTTCAACTGCTTTCAACTCTTCTTCAAGCTGTTCTTTCATGGCTTTAAGTGATCTGTAATCTGCAATAACCTTTTCTAATTCGTTCATTGTTCTACACATATATTTATCCTCCTGAGATTTGATTTCTTATAAGTAGCAACCCTTTAAGCATCTTCCTGACTATTGTTACTATACTGTTCACTCACAGGTATATGGCTTGAAGTTTGTGGATGCTTTCGGCTGATCCGGTTGCTTGTGTTGCTGTGTTTCATTTGATGATTCAATTATAACACGATATCGTGTTAATTCAAGATGGAATAACTTACAATTATAACACGATATCGGTATACTGAAATTGTGCAATATGCATAACACGATATCGGTATTATTGACAAGAAGAGAAAATAATGATATCGTGATACAAATAGATAAGAAAAATGTAAATGGGAGGGGTGGCAATTATATATGGAAGAAAAAAAGAAGGCTTCTGAAGCTCATATGAGAGCAACGGCAAAATGGGAGAAAGAAAACTATGATAAAGTTCTTGTGAGATTCCCAAAAGGAACGAAAGAAAAAATTACTGCTTCAGGTGCTAAAAGTGTGAATAGTTTTATTGTTGAAGCAGTACAAGAAAAATTGAATAAATAATGTTTAATAGAAATAACACGATATCGTTATAAATAATGCACAAAATATGCTACACGATATCGTGTTATATTTGTGTAGAATTACGTCTTGAAGCATATAACGATATCGTTATATAATAACCTCATAAAGCAACAGAACAAACGAAATAACAAATAAAAAGTTTTATGGAGGTTAAGAACTATGGCAGCAGCAAAAGCAAATGTATATGAAATGGTAACATCAAGAATTATCGCAGAACTTGAAAAAGGTAACATTCCATGGGAGAAACCTTGGACAGGAGTTAGATCAGGAGCATACAACCGGATTAGCAAGAAACCATACAGTATTATTAATCAGATGCTTTTACAGCACACCGGAGAATATGCTACATTTAAACAGTGGACAGATTTAGGTGGTCACATCCGTAAAGGTGAAAAATCAGAGTTTGTAGTCTTCTGGAAGATATTAGAAAAAGAAGAAACAAACGAAGATACTGGAGAAAAAGAAGTTAAGAAAATCCCAATGCTGAGATATTACAACGTCTTTCACATCTCACAGGTTGATGGTGTTGAACCTCTGGCGTTACCATTCGCAGAAGTGGAACCGATAGAAGCAGCAGACAAGATTATCACAGAGTATATAGAACGTGAGCATATAACATTTGAGGAATGCGCAAGCAATGAAGCGTTTTACAGTCCATCCCGTGACAGAGTTGTGGTTCCGATGAAAGAACAGTATAAGCACATCAATGAATATTACAGCACGACATTCCATGAACTGACACACAGCACCGGACACAAGAACAGACTTGACAGATTACACACCGGAGCAGATGCAGCGTTCGGAAGTGAGACATACAGCAAAGAGGAACTTGTTGCAGAGATTGGCAGCGCATCTCTTATGAATCTCTTAGGAATCGAAACAATAAAGACTTTCAGAAACTCCGCTGCATATATTCAGAGTTGGTTGAAAGTCCTGAAGAGTGATAACAAGTTTATAGTATCAGCAAGCAGTAAAGCAGAGAAAGCAGTCAACTACATAATAGGCGAGTAATACAGGAGCGGTTGAGAGACACCGCTTCTTTTTTTTGCGCTGATATCCGTAGTTGGTTCCGGTTCGGAGTCTGCAAGATGTTGTTGCAGGCGTTATGATATGGAGCGGATCGGTAGCAGCGTAGCAGGAACAACAGTAGCATTGTAGTTACTGTATTTGTAAACGTGATACTTACAGAGTAGGAAGCAGCAGGGCATACAACAGCAACAGAGAAGTGAAAGCACGACACAAGATTATGCAGTATAGTGTGAGAATCTGGAAGTGTAACGCTAACAGAATCAGGCGTGTAAAGCTCTGAAAACAGATATCTGAAGTAAGTATGAAGCTGATACCAGAAGAGAATTATCAGCAGGAATAAAGCCAACAGGAACAGCGCAACAGAGCTATGACCGGTGCTATGTTACAGGCACCGGACAGAGGACTCAACAGGGCTGTTGACAGGTGCTTAGATGGGCGTAAAACGCACTCAGCGACGCTAGGAGCCACGCTACAGAGCTACCCGAACTTAGCCAGACGAGGTTAGGATTGCTGTATGAACTGTACAACGCACTATACAGCCATGGATAAATAATATCAGTAAGCACAACAAAAAATGAAGATAATGCAATATTATACAGGTGAACACTGGTAATTTTCTGCATGAATGGCAGCACCAGATAACCGGAGCTTGTGAGCCTTAATTTACTGAGAGATAAACATCAGATCAGCAGAAACAGCAGAGCCTTGTATAAAATCGTTTCTATATGATGTTTATGTGGCTGTTGCCTGAAGTCTGTTACATTTCTTTACTGGGGAAGGTTTGCAATTCTTTTATAGGTTCCACCGGGACGGGCAGCAGGACAGGAAACATTTTATTTACTGAGAGATACAGCTTGAAAAGCGTTTGTGTATGATCTGGAGCAGGAGAACATAGCAGATTACACAGCAGCAGGAGCATAAGAGCAGAGCACCGGGGCGAGGGTGGGACAGGTACCGGGGGTACTTTCAACATAGAAAGGGCTTATTATTTCTGGTATTCTCTGTATGTGGTATACTTTTATACTCACTGAAAAATAAAGTCCGATGAGACTGTAGCAGTAATTTGTCGAGTTTTAAGGAATAAAATAATAGAACAGATTGTACAATCTTATAAGATGTGATAATATATAAGAGCCGCGAACCTTTCCGGTAGAGGGGAGGTGAAACACCGTGGAAACTATTATTACATTCATTGTCTCTGTACTGGCAGGTATTGTTAGCTACTTTATCTGCAAATGGTTGGAAGGGGACGAATAAGCGGCACCAGCCTAAGGTATAAGCCACCTTACATAAACGGAATAGAAAAAGCTCAGAGTCGTGACCTCTGAGCTTTTTCTTATTGTTCCCGATAGAAGTTTAGTTCCATGGAAAATGCTATTACATTCATTAGCTGTTACTATCATATTCCATGATGCTGTAAAAGTCAACCATTAAATGAATGGCAGCAGTTGTCCACTTCCAAATTTGTCCGAATCAAATCCCTATAGTAATCCACTTACGTATTCCCGGGGTACTTTCAACTTGACAGAAGAAACACTTTATATAAGAAGAAATTCGATTCGAAAAATAACAGAAAAAATCCTGAAATAACTGAAATCGTATAGCATATTTGAATTAGATTAGACTAAACTAAAATTTAAAATTGTATTTTGAAATTTTTACAAAAAAATTACAAAATTCGCTTGACAAATGTCGAATACTGGCGTTAATATACTCTCACCACAGAAACGAATGTTCTTTTGTGGATGAAAAAATATGGAGGTACAATGCAATGAGCACGATTTATGAAGAAATGCAGATACTTGACGAACAGCTTGAGACTGAGTTACTAGAAGATGATGTAGGACTGGATAACTGGGAATTTGAAGATTCGGAAGATGATGAGCTTGAAGAAGAAACTTTGGATAAAACAGACGATTCGGAAGAATCGGAACTGACATCAGAGGAAGAAGAGATTATTGTAGAGTTGTTGAGGATGCTTAACGACAGTTTGGATAAAGTCCTATCCAATGCAATACAGAAGCTGCTGGAGCTGAATAAGACACAAGAAATACAAATGAGATCAGAAGTTGTAGAACTGGAAAGTGGAGAAACATATTTATTACAGCTGGCATTTCTACCTAGTGAGACTAATCCAGAGAAGCGATGCTGGATTCCGGTAGGTGCAGACCTTATTTCTGAGAAACCTAAGAAAAAAAGAAGTTATAGACCGTTGCCTAAGTTCTGGCAGTATATTAAAAAAAATCAAGACACAGCAACTCGGCAGCGAATCAAAGAGCGCATTGACTATAGTTTGCAGTGTCCAATGAACTTTTTAGTGGATGTTTGGGATGAGTGGGAGAAACCCTACAAGAGAAAAAGAGCTGGTGGCGTGCCAACAGAAAATTTCTTAGTGAATGTAAAAGGTGGACGCGCTGACAGTCACCAGACACAAAAGGTCAGAGCGTATGCAGAACGAATAGACAAGGCGATAAAGAAGTATCATATTGAAAAACTAAAGCAAAATGATAAAGATGATAATAGCGCATATATTTTTTTATGTGAAGAATTAGAAGAAGCCACAGAAGAACTAAAAAAATCTATTCGTAAGATGAACCAGAAGACAATGAGCCAGATGATACGGCTGGCTATGGGATGTGACAAGTCTGTAGGAATCACAGCAGATGTCAGGGGAACTTACAGTAAATATGGGAACAAAATTTTGAAGATTCTGTACGACTATGATAGAGATTTATTCTTGTCATGTTTTAAGAAAGGTGAACAACTGAATGAGTCAGACATGAACAAGGACAAATAATGCGGAAATTATGCACAGGTCTCGATAAAAAATGCCCGGAAACCCTGATAAAATAAGGCTTTTGGGGATTGGCGTTAACGGTGTAATATAGAGAACTAGAAAACTTGACTTTTATATAAGACAATGAGTAGGTATATTGCAAAGAAATCGTTATTTTATATAAGAGGAAAGTTCTCAGTAACTATAAATAATTAAAATTCGGCTGTCAGTAATGTTAAGTCATATTAACTGTCTGACAGCTGAAATTGTCTTATGAGTGAAAGGAGCGAACGAAGATGACTGATAAGAAAAATATCTTATTAAAAGTCTCACCAGAGTTTCACAAGGAGCTGAAGATTTATGTGACACTCAGAGATGTGACATTACAGGACTACATTGTAGACCTCATCAAAAAAGACATGAACAAAAACAAATAATCAACAGGAGAAACAGAATCATGAATCAGAATCATACAACAAAGACCAAAGCAGTCCGTAGTAAAAGAATGGCTTGGCTGCTTAGGAAAGCTGGGTTCCCGATATTGTCAGTGGAGCCAGACAGAAGTAAACCTGAGTATAATGTGTACATTTTTGAGAAGGTACCGGGTTTTCAGGAAACATTTGATAAGATTATCGAAGAAGCAAAAGTGCAGAAAAATTAAAAATAGGAGGCTGAATAAGAGCAATGAGCAGTTATGTGTTAGTATACGAACAAGTGATTGAAAAACTAAACGAAGCAGGAATAACCAATGGTAAGATAATGTTGCTTTATGGCAAGATAATGTCATTGGCACAGAACGAAGATGGAGCGTGTTGTGCAAGTAATGGTTACTTTGCAGCAGTCCTGAAAACGGACATTCGCAACATTCAAAAATACCTAAAGACTTTGAAAGAAAAAGGATTTATAAAAATGTACGAAGAAAAAAGCACAAGAGAGTACGCATTTACAGTGACCAGGTTAATATATCCCCAGTGGAAGATGATTGATGATGAACTGGTTGACGTGCGAACACTTGGACAGGACACCACGAACGAATCTTCAGGTACCCATGAACAAATAGGTAGTGACCCACGAACAAATGGACGCAATCCTATGAACAAAAAGGTCGAACAGGGTGAACAAAAAGGTCAAAAAGCACGAACAAATGGACACCCAAATAATAGAGAGAAAAGAGAGATGATAAATAGACTAGAGGGCGCTGACGCTGAGAGTAGAGAAGAGGTCGCTGGCGCTCCAGATGTCGTCGCTTCCGCTCCTAACTCCGCTGACGCTGCGCGCTTACGCTTGCCGGATGATCTGCCAGAAGATATTCGCAATATAAAGTTTGAAGCGAAAATAGATGACAAATCTATGTTAGAGGTTATGGATCGTGATTATCGTGAGTATTTAGATGATGGTTGGGAGACTCACGAGGATATTAGAGATAAGCTTATCGAAAAGTTTATTACCGGATTCTATTGCGGTAACAAGGATAAGGTTACTGCTTATGCAGAGTTCTTGATGGAACATTATAAAATAGTACCTATCAAAAAGTATTTGTAATCGAGCAAGAATTTGAATTTACAATCAGAGAATAACTAGAACGTATAAGCACATGTCAGTGTTTATGACTTTCGGATTGCTTATATATTGTAGTTATTTTCTGCTGAATAAGAAAGTGAGGAACAACAGATATGAAATTTTATACAGCAGAAGACTTACAACAGATCATGCAGATCGGACACAAACAGGCAGAAGCATTGATGAGAGTAGAAGGATTTCCGAGTATTCGGATCGGACGCAGTTACCGGGTTGAGGAAGATGCTCTTTCAGAATGGTTAAGCCAGACAAAATCAGTGAAACTGGATTACAGCAAGTGCTAGGACTGGTGAGATTATGAGCGGAACATTTACATCTTGGGGAGCGCTTGTGCAGGCACTTCAGAAAGAAGTAGCAGAAGCAACGGAAGAGGTTGTGAACGATTCTCTGGATGATCTGTACAGGAACGTTGACAGATTTTACAGTTCTTCAGAAGGAAGATATCACCGTACAGGAATGCTGCGTATGTCACCGCAGAGTTACTTCAGTGGTGGCGGTTCTGTGTCTACAGGTGAGATCAGTCTGAACACCGGACACGGTTACAGTCCTTCTGGGAGAGATACAAGAACGATTTACGGTTATGCTGAGAATGGTGGATTGCTGGGTAACGGTGGATTCTGGGCTGATACAATGTCCAGAATCCCGGCACACATACAGCAGTCATTCGGCAGCAGATTTCATTAAGAAATGATTCGGAACAATAAAAATACGATTGAGAATAAAGGAGAACAAGGATTATGAAATTAGCAGATGTTATGGATAAAGTAGAAGTTGGCATGAAGATGGTAGTAAGAAGTGAGTACAATCCAGAGTATGAAGTATTCGGCGGTAAAGTTGTGGAGAAGAAAGGCGTTTATTTATGTCTGGAAGTGGATGGAATCCTGCATGGACTGTCTGCGAAAGAAAATTATGAAGTGTTAAAATTGTTTGATAAGAACGGTGTAGAGCTTATAGAGCGAGACGTTTGGGAGATTATTGAAAAATACATACCAGAGGTTGAATCACCGGAGCAGGTTTACTCTGCTGCGCTTGATGTCTGGGGCTGTTATACAGCAGAAGTGAAGCGTAAGGTTAGTTTTGCTCTGGCTGAGCTTATGACAGATGATGATATGGAGTGGTTTTTCGATGAACTGAGTAACAAGCACAGACAGATTGCGAATCTTCTTGGGTATGAGGATGATTCTGAGAATATAGACGAAGAAACTGAAGATATTATTGAAGAACTGGTTGAAAATACAGAAGACTATGATCCAGATGCTTATGAAGAAGATGGTACAGAAGAAAGTCTTTATCTTGAAAATACAGCATTAAAAAAACTGATGGAAATTCAGATGATGTTAGAAAAAGTAAAACAGAAAGATGAACAGAAAGAGAGAGTGAATGCTTAATGGCAGAAGATTTTAGAGCGAAGATTACCGCAGAACTTGATACCGCAGAAGCGGAGAACAAGTTGAATGCGTTTTTAAATAAGAAGAATAAGCTGAAGATTGACGTGGAAGTAAATCAGGATTCCGCAAAGAAACTCAGCTCCAGTATTGAGAAAGGTATCAGGCAGACAAAACTTGATACCTCTTCTATTACGGAACAGTTGGCAGGTTCTTTTAATATTTCGGATAAAAACGTGTTGAGCAGGATGAAGAAACAGATGGATACGATGGTGTCCAGCTTAGGCAAAACTTGGAATGGCAGTGATTTTGATTTTAAGAATGCTTCCGGGTTTTATTCCGGGTTGAATAATCTGTCTGATACCGTTACAAAGAATGCAAAGATTGTTCAGGGCAAGACCGGGATTTATGATGATTTTTTCAACTACTTTAAAGATAAGAAGATTTATGTATCGGATGAACTGAAAAAAGCAATGGGCGGTGATGCCTATAAAGAACTGCTGCAAAATAATATCGGAAAGATTGTCAGGGATTCCACAAAGGGCGTATCTATAGATTCCATCTGGGGAGAAATGACCAGCTTATTCCCGGAACATTTTTCTACAGATATGATGAATCAGGTGGAGCAGATCACTCATGCCTTTGATCTGATGAAGCAGGCAAGAGCTGATATGACACAGAGTTTTTCCGTGAGTGATCTGAAAGGTGCAGACTTTACAGCTATGACAGATTCGATAGCGGAGCAGGTGTTAGCAGCAGGTACACAGCTGAAAGATGCTTTACAGACAAATCTTATGTCTGCAACAGAAGCAGCGAAAACAATGATTGACCTTGATGTTGAGGTGAATACTGAGAAAATTGCTTCAGATATTCGTTCCGCAGTACAGAGCGCAGGGACAGAAGCAGGGGAAGCTCTCAATGTTGACCTGAAGATCAATGGCGAACAACTGATATCAGAGCTTAGAAGTGCAGTAGGACAGCTTGGAACCGGGGAAGAACCTGTAAAAGTAAATCTTCAGGTTGATCGGGAATCCTTACAGTCTGACCTGAATCTTGCTCTGAATGAACTGGAACTTCCGGTGCATTTTAAAGTGGATGCAGAAGAGATTGAAAGTCAGCTCCGGGCAGCAGTGGAGAGCATTACGGATATTCAGATTGATCTGAGAGTGAACACTGATCCGGTCACGGATGCTACAGCTCAGGCGGCAAATACCGGGAATATACAGGCAGAAGTTCCGGTCACGGCTCCACAGACAGATACTTCCGGGCTTACACAGTTGCAGCAGGCACTTGGAAGTGTAAATACAGCAGGACAGAGAAGTCAGAGTATCTTTTCTTCTCTGGGAAGCAGTTTCAGGGAAGCTTTCAGTGCATACAGTCTGGTGAATCTGATGCAGGATGGATTGTATAAGATTACGGATGCAGGAAAAGAAGCTCTTTCTACAGTGAAGGAATTTAATGATCTGGAGACTGACCTTGCAATGGCTACAGGTGAGAGCCGTTCTTATGCAAGTGATCTGACGCAGAGTTACAATGCATTGGGACAGGAACTTGGAAGTATCACTTCGGATGTAGCGAAATCTGCGGACAGCTGGTTAAGACAGGGACGTTCCATGTCTGAGACTAATCAGCTTATCAAAGACAGTATGGTGCTATCCAAAGATGCACAGATGGATTCGGAGAATGCGTCAGAGGTATTGACTGCAACTCTGAACGGTTTCCAGATGAATGCGGATCAGGCAGGGCATATTAATGATGTACTGACCAGTATCGACTTGGAATCTGCTTCAGATGCCGGAGGAATCGGACAGGCACTGACAAAAGTTGCATCACAGGCGAATAATGCAGGTGTCAGTCTGGAGAAAACTGCTGCCATGATTGCAACAATCAAGGACGTAACACAGGACAGTGATGATTCGATTGGTACAGGCTTGAAGAGTATTCTTTCCAGAATGAACCAGATTAAGGCTGGTAAATTTGTAGATTCTGAAACTGGCGAGAGCCTGAATGATGTGGAGAAAGTCCTGAATAAAGTAGGAATTTCCATGCGTGACGTGAATGGACAGTTCAAAGAATCGGAACCGATCATTGATGAAGTTGCAGGCAAGTGGTCAACCTTTGATGGAAATACAAAGAAAGCAGTTGCAACAGCTATGGCAGGTACCTACCAGTATAACAAACTGATTGCCATGTTTGACAACTGGGATAAAGTGCAGTCTTTAACAGAAACCGCGTTAAATGCAGACGGCACCGCACAGAAAAAATTTGAGGATAATTACCTGACTTCACTGGAAGCAAAGACCAACGCACTGAAAGCAAGTCTTGAAAATTTGGCTACATCTACCGTATCCAGCGACTTGTATTCAGGTTTTCTGGACGGTTCCAAGAGTCTTGTGGATTTTGCAAATAACATTAATCTGGTTCAGTCTGCCATTGCAGGGCTTGGTGCAGCAGGTGGAGTGTATGCAATTCAGCAGATTGTAGCGGCATTCCGGGAGCTTTCAAATCTTGGAAATGCTTTGAATCTGAGCAGGGCAGTAAATATCCCGGATGATTCTTTCCAGAGATTATTGACGTTGACACAGGGATTATCGGAATCACAGACCAGACTTGTTCTGTCCAGTACTGCTTTAACGGATGCACAGAGGGCAGCAATTCTGACAAATCAGGGAATGAGCAGTGCAGAAGCACAGGCATCGGTAGCAGCAATGGGCTTGTCAACCGCAGAAGGTGCAGCAGCGGCATCAACATTCTCTTTATCTGGTGCATTATCTGGTTTGTGGGCTACATTAATGGCGAATCCACTTATTCTGGTGGCTGCTGGGGTAACGGCTGCCGTATCTGCGTTTAGTGCATATCAACATTCTGTTGAGGAAGCGGTATCTTCCGCAAAACAGGCAGGTACCGAATGGCAGGAAAACAATACATCCTTGCAGGATAACATTGAGAGAATCACAGAACTTCGTACCGCATTATCTTCTGGGACTTTGACCGAACAGGAAGCTGCCAGCGCAAAGAGCGAACTGTTATCTATTCAGGAGTCACTGACAGATTCCTACCACAGTCAGGTAGCCGGGATTGACCTGATTAATGGAAGTCTGGAAGAACAGATTGCGCTTTTGGATAAGGTTTCACAAAAAGAAGCCAGCCAGTTCCAGAACGAGAACAAAAAAGGGATTGAGGAAGCAGAGAAAAAAGTAGAGAAGAAACGTCACACTTATCTTGGACAATTCCTTGATAATGGTTCCAAAGAATCTGAAGCAATCAAAAAATCTATTAATGATCTGAAGAAAGAATACGGGGATGAAGTATTTACGATAGAACCGGAAATGGACGGAATTACAATGGATGTCCATTTTAAAGCGGATTCTGTAACGGCAAAACAGGCATTGAATGACTTTATGGATGATGCCAAATCCATTGAGAAACAGTATGGAGAATCTGATACATTAAGCGTGATGCTGGATAATGCATCAGGAGGATTATCAGAAGCCAATGAAATACTTGGAAAATATGGTGATCTTTATGAACAGGCACAGGAAGCGAAGCTGGTTGCAGAAGAACAGACATTTAAAGCTGATGGGAAAGACCAGACAGCCCTGAAATGGCTGAATGATTATACAAAAGCAGTAAAGAATTACAATGATGCACTGACAGAAGGCGATTCTGATAAGATCACACAGGCAGCAGGAGAGTTTGAAACGGTAGATACGGCGGTACAGTCTTTATTAAAAAATTCTGATATGTCTCAGTTTGCGGATCAGTTCTCGGAGGTAAGAGATCAGTTAAATGATACGGCTATCGCTGCAAATCAGTTTAGTGATGCTTTATCGGGAAAAGACACTTCAAAGTTCGGAAAAGAGATAAAGAAGAATGCAGATTCCCTGAAAGAACTTGGCTTGACAGATACGGACTTCAAGTATGCCTTCGAGACAGAAGGTGTACAGGAAGGTGAAGATCAGATTAATGCTCTTGTGGATGCGGCAGTGGAGTGTGGACTGATTTCTGATACATCCAGCGGTGAAGTGGCGAAGTTGGTGAATATGCTTACACAGTTAGGAGTCATTTCATCCAGTGCAGGAGCTTCTGTGGACACAACAACCGAAGCTGTCTCAGATTTGGCAGACCAGATCATAAATGCACAGGAAGCGTTATCCGGGATTAAGAAAGCAACTTCAGTTCTTACTTCACAGTCAACAGGGAAGTCTATATCTTTGGATGATTTTAATTCAGATGAGCTTTCAGATTACACCTCTGCATTGGAATATAACAATGGCGCACTACATCTGAATGCCGAGAAAGTCCGGGAACTGCAAAAAGCAAAAGCAGAGGAAGCAATCCAGACGAATGAGAATCAGAAACTGGAAAAACAGGCGCAATATATGCAGAACATTGCAGAAATCGAGCGGCTTCGGGATGAACTGAGAAATTTATCTGATGCAAAAAGTCAGAATGCACAGACCATCCAGAGTAGTATAGATGCACTGTTATCTGAGAATGATGGATTAGTGAATCAGTGTAACCAGCTTGATCTGCTGTCTGCATCACTCAGAGAAGCAACAGGGGCATATCAGAATTGGCTGGATAAACAGAACACTTCTGAGTCAGGAGATATGTTTGACGATGCTATGGGAGCGTTGGATCACATTGAGGATGTAACACAGAATACGGATTCTGAGGATTATGGAAGGATAGGAACAAATTCTTATAAAGCAGCAGTGGATTTTATCGTCCCGGATTCTGTAGATACAGAAGATGCAGAAGCAGTTTCTTCTTATATAAATAGTATTGAGCATTATTTTAACCATGATTCAGACGGGAACAGAACCGGACTGGATGTTGCGGAGTTCTGTGCAAAGGCGACAAAAGCCGGACTGATGGAACTGGATGAAGCAAGTGGTGAGTATAAGATTGCAGGTCAGCGTACTATGCAGGACTTTGCAGACGGATTAAATTTGTCACTTCCGATGGTGCAGGCAATGTTCGGAGAGAGGGAAGAGTTCGGCGGTGAATTTGACTGGGCTGACGAAGCTGTCAAGACATTGGGGGATCTGGGTATGGCAGCAGGTGAAGCCAAGGGCAGGATTGAAGAACTGTCCGGGGACAAAGATCTTGATATTCAGATCGACGTTTCGGATATTGAGAGTACAGAAGATAAGATCAAGACTCTTGATAATACGATTTCACAGATGCAGGAGTATAAAGGCACTCTGGAAGTGGATTCTTCTCAGGTGGATGATGCAAATACCGTGATCCAGTACTGCGTAACACAAAAACAGATGCTAGAAGCTCCGGCTGTTATGTCTGTAGATGCTTCACAGGTGGATGGAGAGCTTGGAAATGCACTGTCATTATTACAGCAATTTCAGGAAGCACAGAATAATGTGGAGTTGCAAGCTGCTGTAGGAGCTGATACATCAGAAGCACAAGGCAAAGTGGATGGTTTGGTCAGTGAAATTCAGGGACTTTCCCCAGAAATCAAGGCAACACTGGGAATTGACGGAACTTCTGAAGCTACAATCACTGCATCCATTCAGGCATTATCACCGAAAATTATGGTAGAAGCAGGTGTGGATTCTTCTGTTGTAGACGCGTATGCAGCAGAAGAGAAAAAATCCAATGGTACGGTAGACTGGGATAATAATACAGGAAAAGTGGATGCATGGGCTGCACAGATGCACACTTCCAATGGTACGGTGAACTGGACGAACAATACGGCAAATGTAAAGACCAGTTTTACTGCGACAGGTACAGTCAACTGGACAAATGCAAACGCACCATCCAAAGGATCAGGCGGTGCGAGTGGTACTGCTCATGCTTTTGGTACGGCACATTATCCGCATTTGGTTGGTCATGCAGATGCAAAAGGTAACTGGGGAACAAAAACCGGAGGAATGACGCTGGTTGGAGAGCTGGGAAGAGAGATCGTCGTTGATCCAATGACTGGAACATGGCATACAGTTGGTGACAATGGTGCGGAATTCCAGTACATCCCGGCAGGAAGTATAGTATTCAATCATTTACAGACCGAATCTTTGTTGGAACAGGGATTCGTGAACAGTCGTGGAATGGCGAGAGCGTCTGGTACTGCTATGGTCAGAGGTGGGATTTCTGTCAGTCAGGCAAATATCGCTTCTGGAAATCGTGGATCAGGTACAGGTAACGGTTCTGCATCAACAGCGAATACGGCTGCCGTTAATAATAATACAAAAGCAGTACAAAGTTCAGGCAAAGCTGCCAGTGAAGCAGCGGATAAAGTAGACGAAGCTCTTCAGAATGCCATCAAGAAGCTGAATGATAACGCAATGGATTGGATAGAAACAACCATGAACCGTCTGGATCGGACGACTTCTAAGTATACGGATTATGCGGAAAGCGATACCAGTCATTATACGAAGGCTCAGAAGAACTATGACAAAGCAATTAAAAGTACACAGGAAGAGATTGATGCTTCTAAGCAGGCAATGCAGAAATACTGGAGTTATGCACAGAAAGTAGCAGCAGACTCTACGGTCAGTCAGTATCTTACTCCAGCTCTGAAGAAAAAGATCGACGAAGGCAAGACGATTGATGTTGAGTCTTTATCTGCCAGTCAGAAAGCTGCGGTTGATGCTTATAAAGAATGGATGGACAAGTATCTGGATGCTAAAGATACGAACCGGGAGAAGAGAGCGCAGAAATTAAAACTTGCCAAGGCAAAAGTTGACAATACATATGATTCTTACGATGTGATTATTGGTAAGAGAGAAGCGAAAGAAGATTATTATGCAGCTTTGGCAGAGAATAGAATTGCACATGGCAAGTCCCAGAAGATCGGCTCTGTTTATTATCAGGATCTTGAGAAGCAGCGTGATTATGCACAGTATCAGAAGGACTGGACTGCAAAGGAGATGAAGGCTGTCCAGAAGAGAATGTCTGAATATCTCAAGACGAATGGCAATAACCGTAAGGATAAAGCATATCAGGAGATGTTAAAACAGTATACAGAACTGAAGACAACCTATGCAAAAGCAGATACGCATATTCAGGAATTGACACAGGCGATTCAAGACGCAAGAGAGAATGTGAAGCAATGGTCAGTGGATCGCTGGGATCGTGCAGGTTCCAAGCAGGATGCAGCTATTAATTATAAAATCGTATCAGATAACCCGGATCGTCAGATAGCTGAGAAAGATTATACCGAACGTATCAAGACGAATAACCGACAGATTCTGGCATTGCAAAAGCTGAGACAGGAAAAAGCGGAATATTATGATACACATTTTAGTAGTTGGAACAATGAAGAAGCGCAGAAGTATCTCGATTCGATCACTAAGATTGACGAACAGATATTAAATCTTGGCAGCAGTACGGAAGAACTGAAAAATAAGATTATGGAACTTCGCTGGAAGCCATTTAATGATTTTCAGGATGAGCTGGACAGTGTGATTAATGAGTACCAGACCATGCAGAAGCTGTTAGGAGATGAGGACAGCTTTTATAATGATGATGGTTCATTGACACAGAATGGTCTTACAAATGTTCTACTGTTACAGGAATCCATAGATGCGACTAAGGATAAGCTTGCGAATTACAGGGTTGCGCTGGATAAGTTGGAAGAGCAGTATCAGAATGGATGCTACAGTGTAGAAGAATACAAAGAAAAGACAGAAGAACTGTTAAAAGGAATACAGGATGCATCCTCTTCACTGGCAGAGTACAGGCAGCAGATGTTATCTGTATATGAGACACAGGTCAAGACGGAGAATGACCTGCTGCAAAAAAATATTGATAAACGTCTGGAAGCCTTGGATGCGAAAGAGAAATATTATGAATTTGATAAGACAATCAGGAAAAAGTCCAAGGATATCAATGCTTTGAAGGCTTCCATCTCTGCCCTTGAAGGGACGTCGAATGCCGCAGCAAAAGCGCGTCTGGAAAAGTTAAAAGCAGAACTTGCAGACGCAGAAGAAGATATGCAGGATACTGTTCATAACCATGAGACTGAAATGAAGAAGACCGGATACGAAAATCTTCAGAAGGATGCAGAGAATGCATTGGATAATACACTGGATGCACTGAAGAAGAATACCAGTTTTCAAGAAGCTGTTATCAATAATATGCTTTCAAATGTAAAAACAAATTACGATAGCACCTATAAACATCTGGGTGAGGTAATGGATCAGTATGGCATGAAAGTTTCTCAGACATTCGATCAGATGATTACAAAAGCAGCTGACTTTAATACCGCTGCTGTAAATGCAACAAAAGCATGGGAAGGTATTTATAAGATGAACACTTCCAAAGTACCGGGAGCCAGCAATGGACAGGGAGGTACCAATGGATCAGCAGATAAAGTATTGGATGATACTTTAAAGAAGAATGATACTTCAGATGGTGCTGGAAATGTAACACCGGGTACAATGACTGGTAAGAACTATACTCTGAAGCTGAGCGATACAGATATTTATCTGACATACAGCCACATCAAGAAACAGCTTAAAGCAACATGGTCACCAAGCAAACCGGAGCACTCTGATATTGAATGGAAAAGTTCTGATGAATCTATTGCAAAGGTATCTTCTGACGGTACAGTTCGTGGTGTGTCTTCAGGCGTTGATAAAAATAACTTGATGAAACGTGATGAGTCTAAGACAAGAAAATGTATCATTACCGCTATTGGCGGAGGTGGTCTTGCTAAGGCTACTTGTACTGTTCATGTAATGCCGGATTCTCATTATGAGAAGATCAAAGATTATGCAAACAAAGTTGGAATCAAAGATACTTCAGGCAATAATCTGAGAGATGCCATGGAATACGCTTATAAGAATGGTGCAAATCATAGCAATCAATCATATACCGCAGTTGAAGGATTTAAGAAAGCATATCTGAAGGACTGGACAAATTCTCTACCTAACCGTCCAGACGGTGCGACAGACGTTCCTACCGGAGTGAGTCCTTTAATAGGATATTTTAATGCTAAAGGTAAGAAAGTCGGACCAAAAGAAATGCAACAGCTTGTAGATATTCTTCAGATCAATACTCCGGGTGTTAAGAAATATGATTCTTGGGGATCTACTCTGAAAAATAAAATCCTGAAGGCATATAAATCCTACGGATTCTCTAAAGGTGGTGTTGTACGGAAAGGTATTCCTGCCAGCATACTTGATATGATCGGCGGAAACGCTTTAATACCGCGTGGAGATTCTATGCTGATCGGTGCAAATCCGGGTGAAACTGTTCTGACAAAAGAATTCACAGATCAACTGAAACCTACAGTTGCTACTCTGAATGAATTTAATGCTAGAATGGCGAAACCAATTACAGAGCCAAGTGCTGCTGTACAGAATCAGACTACAGAAGTGGCGAATGAATATTATTTCACCTTTAATAATCCAGTCATAAAGAGTGAAGAAGATGTTCGGAAACTGATTGAGAAGGCAATGGATGACCGTACAAAACGGAATAAACGTGACTGGAAAAAAGTGATATAAGGAATAAACAGAGGAAGTCTGTACTTTACTGATGGACAGTGAGGTACAGACTTATTTTATTGGAAAAATCAAGGAATACAAGGAGAAAAACGCATGAAACATTCATGGGTAATTGAAAAGATGAAAGGAGCGTGCCGTGTTGGCAGTGCTTATAAGTGACGAAATAATGAGAATTTACTGGTTGTTATGTTTGTATCTGATATGTGTGTGTCTGCTATGGTGGCGGCACAGCAAAGTGGATATGGTGAATTATAAGAAACCGAGTAAAGAACAGAAATATAATCTAAAGAGTAATATGAAGACAAGATGTTATAACGAGAATTATCATAAGACAAAACCAGATTATGAGGAATGTACGGTATGTGACGAATGGCTTGATAATAAGAAGTTATTCTATGAATGGGTAGACCATAACTTTTATGAAATCGAGGGTGAACCAACAGTGGAACTGGATAAGGACATTCTGGTTCCGGGAAATAAAGTATACAGTCCTGATACCTGTATCTTCGTGCCGAAGCGGATCAATGATCTGTTTGTACATATTCATGGAAAGAAAAAGAATGGACTACCAACCGGAGTAAGTTATTCAAAGAAGACCGGAAAGTATCAGGCTACGGTCAGAGAAAGCTGCAAAGATGATGAAGTCGGGAAAAAGAAGAAGTCTGTCAAACTTGGATTTTTCGATACGCCAGAAGAAGCTTATGAAGTATACAAGGCACATAAAATGGCTGAGATCATATACATAGCAGACAGTTACAAGGATGTGATCCCGGATAAGCTGTATCAGGCTATGATTAATTGGAAATTTGATGAAATCGCTGCCTAATGTGCAGGTATAGCGTTGTACAGTAAATGTTGCAGGCAGGACAAGTAATAAAATCTGTGCGGCAGCAGGAAAATTATTATAGAAAGAAAATTTTGCAGGAGGGTCAGTTTTGGCTCTCCTTTTTGATATATGGAAGAAATGGAGAAATAAAAATAGATGAGAAAAAATAATAAAGACATTAAAACTAACATACGTGAGACAACAAAAAACGAGATAAAATTAACATCACAGGAACTTGAAGCATTGCAGTATATGAAAAAATGCGGTAAACTGGATATGGTGAATGTGCAGAAACAAGCCGATATGATAAAACGAAACGAATATTTAAGCATGAATCCATGGAAAATCAGTGAACCAAAATCCGATAAATTCTGGAGAGGATATGTTCCTGACAAATCTAAGCCAAACGGCAGACGACAGATCAAGAGATCAACTCGAAAGGGAGTCGAAGATGCAATCATTGATTACTGGGAAAAAGAAGCTGACCGCATTTATTTTTCAGATGCGTTCCAAGAATGGAAAAATATTCAGGAATTGATTGGCGTATCTGGAAATACTTTACTCAAGTATAAAAGTGATTATAAACGTTTCTTTTCCGGTACAGATTTTGAAAAAATGGATATTCGAGATATTACAAGCCAAACAATCTCTGTATTCATGGTACAAACAATAAAACGTTTAAACTTAAAGCCCAAATCCGGTGCTGCCTTATGGGGACTTATTAATGGTGTAATGAAAAATGCTAAGATTAACCGACAAATTCCTGAAAATCCCTGTGAGTACATAAACACAAGGCTCTTTCAAAGGCACTATGACAAAAGTAAAAAAACTGCGGCAGAACGAACTCTTAGTACAATAGAAGCAAGAAAACTCTATCAGGTATTGTTAGAATCAGAGCAAAAGAAACCGACTCATATGCAGGTATATGCTGTTGAACTTGCTATGATGACTGGTATGCGCGTCGGAGAATTAGCAGGTTTATATTGGTCAGATATCGACTATGAAAATGGTATACTGAATATCAGTAAATCTGAAAAGCATGATCGAGTCACTAATGAATATCATATTTCAGAAACTAAGAATGAAAAAGAAAGATTTGTACCATTAACAGATCAGATGATAGACCTTTTTAAACGACTGGAACAGGTGCGTACAAAATATAACATAACCAGTGAGTATTTATTTGCTACTGTCACAGGTCATTGTACACCAGAATCTATTTCTGAATGTGCTCGT
>ERZ857750.1104-NODE-1104-length-30997-cov-5.395773_pt1 | contig 30997 bp, 31 predicted proteins | sample MGYA00519915_ERZ857750 | MGnify/ENA primary metagenome ERZ857750 (study PRJEB31778, sample SAMEA3449358) | human gut metagenome | biome: human gut; feature: human-associated habitat; material: faeces | place: United Kingdom | collected 2010/2012 ...
CGGTATCTTGATCCTGCTCGGCGTGCTGCTCGGACGGTTTATCTGCGGCTTTCTGTGCCCGTTCGGCTGGTTTCAGGAGCTGCTGCACAAAATCCCCTCGCCTAAGCTGTCCACCAAAAGGCTGAAGCCGCTCCGCTATGTGAAATATGCGGTGCTGCTGATCATGGTGGTGCTACTGCCCGTCCTCATCACGAACGAGCTCGGCATGGGCGACCCGTTCTTCTGCAAGTATCTCTGCCCGCAGGGCGTGCTCGAGGGCGCGCTACCGCTGGCGGCGGTCAACTCCGGCATCCGTGCCGCGCTCGGCGCACTGTTTACCTGGAAAGCAGCCGTTCTGCTGACCGTTATCGTGTGCAGCGTACTGTTTTACCGTCCGTTCTGCAAGTGGCTGTGCCCGCTCGGCGCGTTTTATGCGCTGCTGAACCGCGTTTCGCTGTTCCGGATGCAGGTGGATACGCACAAATGCGTATCGTGCGGTGCGTGCGCCAAAGCCTGCAAAATGGATGTAGATATTACGAAAAATCCCGATCATGCCGAGTGTATCCGCTGCGGCATGTGCATGAAAGCCTGCCCGACCGGTGCTATCTGCTACCGCTACGGTCTGGGCGATAAAACCCAAACGACTGACAAAGGAGAAACTATCTAATGAAAAAGAATCGACTGATCGCATTTGCCCTGTCCGTAAGCCTGCTGCTCGGCGCATCCGCCTGCGGCAAACCGGCAAAAACCGTCTCCGAGCTGATAGCGGAGGAAAACGCCATCCTCGACCAGCACCAGGAACTGTGGACAACGGCTCTGAATTCGCTCGACAAGGACAAGCTGTCGCAGAGCACCCAGAGCACCAACTACGCTGATGTACTCGATCTTGCGATTAAAAACGTCAAGGACCAGCTCTCGGACGAGGACTACAAGACGCTGACCGACGATGCCGCCAAGGTCCGCAAGCTGGAGGACCAGCTGCAGGAACTTCCGCCGGAAACAGCAGAGGCAAACACCTCCTCGGCCGGTGATGCGTTCCCGTCCTTCGAGGGCAAAGACCTGGACGGCAACGCTGTGGACAGCAGCCTGTTCGCTGATAACGCGTTTACGGTCGTGAATTTCTGGTTCAGCGGATGCAAGCCGTGTGTCGCTGAGCTGGGCGATCTGGACAAGCTGAACCAGACCGTCAAGGCGCAGGGCGGCGAGGTTATCGGCATCAATACGGAAACGCTCGATGACAATGCGGATGCCATTGCTACCGCTAAACAGATTCTGCAGACCAAGGGAGCATCCTACCGCAACATTACCTTTGCATCCGGCAGCGAGGCAGGCAAGTTTGCACTGAACATCATGTCATTCCCGACCACCTATGTTATCGACCGAAACGGCAAGATCGTCGGCGAGCCGGTGCTCGGCGGCATCACGAACGAAAACAGCATGAAGCAGCTGCAGGAGAATATTGACACCGCGATTGCAAACGACGGAAAATAACACCCGAGAGTGATTGCCGCTGCAATCTGCATCATAAATATACACAGCGCAGATTGTGTTGAAAAAAATGATACTGATATGAAAAGACACACTTTCCGCGTTGATCATCAAGTGCCTGTGGCACACGGTGTGCGAGGAAAACGGCTGGTATAATCCGGAGGTCAAGCATCCAGACAACCGCCGCGACAGATATATCAATTTCCAGCCGAGCGATAATTTGGAGCAGAGCGTCGTAGACGACGCGGAATACATCAGAAATCATCCGCTGGCAGCGTCCAGTATTCCGATTTACGGTTATATTTTACGATGTAAAAACAGGCAAACTGATCGAGGTTGAAAAGGCAACGGAGATTGGCAGAGCCAAGTAAACGCCAAAGAGAAAAGCCGCAGACTTTCGTCTGCGGCTTTTGCGTGCCTGTGGAAATATCCACGAAGATATGCACAAACCTGTGGATAAATTTGAGGACGGAACTTTTCCTTGTTTCTCCTATATGGTATACTAAAATTATACAAGCGAAAATCGCAGGAAAAAGAGAAACACGAGGGATAAACATGGGACTGTTTTCAAAACCAGAGGTTGTGATTGCGAAAGAATCCAGCAACGCAAAGGAGTATCTGCGGCAGCTGGAGGAGCTGGCGGAAAAAGCAGCCGGAGAAAACGCAAAAAAATCGCAAAAGAGATTGCCGTGGTGAAAGCCGGTATTATCGGTGAAGATAATATTCTGTTTGAGCTGAAAAACAGCGGTATGGATATGGTTGTGCTGCACGATTTGTATATTGAAAGCGTGTCCGGTGCCTCGGCACAGATTGACTTTCTGGTACTGACTCCAAAGATTAACTTTGTGTTGGAGTGCAAAAATCTGTTCGGCAATATCGAGATCAACAGCAAGGGCGATTTTATCCGCACAATTCGCTGCGGCGGTCGGTACTATAAAGAGGGAATTTATTCGCCGATTACGCAGAATCAGCGGCATTTGCAGGTGCTCAAGGAACGAAGGAGCGAAAATGACGGCAAAATCCTTGCCGCATGGAAGAATTACTTGTTTAAGGACTTTTTTAGGGGCTTAGTCGTGCTTGCCAACCCGAAAACTGTTGTCAACGACCGATATGCGAAGAAAGAGGTCAAGGAACAGGTCATTCGAGCAGACCAGTTGATTGAAACGATAAAACGAATAAATAAGGCGTCCAAGGAATCGGCTTCTTCCTTGAAAGATTTGAAGGAAATGGGTGAACGGTATCTGTCGATGCACATTGAAAAGCCAATCACCTATATCGAAAAATTCAAGCAGGAGGAGCTGGAGGACCAGCCTGCCGCCGAGCGGCCTGCGCCTGCGCCGTCGGAGGGAAAATGCTGTCCGAAGTGCGGCAAGCCGCTTGTCATGCGGGAGGCCAGACGCGGCACACATATCGGCGAAAAATTCTGGGGCTGCACAGGATTTCCTCAATGTCATTTTATAAAGAAAATCGTGAAAACCGAAAACAAATAAACAGAAAAGCGGCATGACTTGCATCAAAGTCATGCCGCTTTATGGTTACTTAAAACACCAACGCCTCGCTCTGCTCGATCTCAATCCCGCAGTCCGCGATAACCGTCTGATACTGCGCGTAAACTTCAGCTTCCATGCGCCACGCGATGCCGCATCCGGCGGACAGTCTGCGCGGCACCGGCAATGCCATTCTGTTTGCAGAACGACTCCATCTCCATGGCGGCATCGGTGGTGTGAAAGGTGAGCACCTGATACGGCTTTTTCTCTCGCATTACGCCTGAAAAACGATCTCGAAGCAGCCGTCCGGACGCACGGTCGTCTGACCGGACTTATTCTCATACTCGAGCATTTTCTCGATATTCTTGCGAGTGTGCGCCTCGTCACCGAGCACACGGATCAGCTTTCCCGGGTGATCCTGCATCGCGTCCATCGCCAGCAGAACCGGCTCCGGACAGGACAGACCGCGAACATCTACTTCAACATATTCAGCCATTGCAAATTCTCCTTTTCCGACTTACTTTGCCGTCTTTTTGCGGCGCAGATTGGTGCCCGCAATGACAAACAGCACGACAATGCAGACGATCACGGCGATTTTGCCGGCTGCCGCCGGACCGCCTGCGACTGCAGGCTCGGTTTCGGTTGCCGCCTTGGCAGCCGCACCGACCAGACCGAAGTTATGCGCGAATGCCGCGCCGATCAGCATACCAAGGAAGGTGACCGCGCTGTCAGACGAGCCCTGACCGGCCAGAATGAGCTGGCGCAGCGGGCAGCCGCCAGCCAGCACAGCCGCAAAGCCGACAACATACATACCAAGAATGTTCCACAGGTGCTGGGAATGCGCGATCGGCTGATCGGAAAAACCGATGTGGAAGCTGCCGTTCACGACATTATAGACCACCATCACGGCAAACAGAGCCGCGATAATGCTGATAAGATCGAAATTCTTCATCAGAATGATGTCGCGGATACTGCCTGCAAAGCACATACGGCTCTTCTGCGCGAGTGCGCCGATAACGAGCGCCACGACCAGAGAAAGGATGATCGGCGCGTGCTTACTGCCCGGGCCCTCGGTGCTGGCTACATAAACGCCGGTTGCAATGCCGATAACGAGCAGAGCTGCCAGCAGGACCGGCAGGACGGCGCCGCTGATCGGCTTGGCTTCATAGGCACGGCCGAGCGAAAAGCCTTTCTTGAGGAAGAACGAGCCGGTCGCCACGCCGCCTGCAAAGCCGATGAGCGCGACCCATGCATTCAGGTCACCAGCGGACATACGCAGCACCATGCGGAGCGGGCAGCCGAGGAACACGAGTGCGCCGATCATCATGGCTGCGCCCAGTGCGAAGCGCACCATCGGCGCGGAACCGGCGGTGGATTTGTATTCTTTCGTCAGCAGCGCCAGCAGGAACGAGCCGCAGACAAAGCCGACGATCTCCGGACGGAAATACTGCACCGGAGCCGCAGTGTGCAGCTTGAGCGCGCCCGCTGTATCGCGGATAAAGCAGGCAACGCAGATCGCCATATTGGCAGGGTTGCCGTAAATTGCCAGAATCATGACCAGCAGTCCGATCACCGCACCGGACACTGCCAGCTTCCATGTCTTGTCAAACAGTTTCATGATTTTCTCCTTTTTGTGAAATGAACGGATTTTATACCATGTTCAGTATACCATGCAGTATTTTCAATGTGAAATCGATTCTATTGATAATCTGATTGAATCTATTGATATAATCTATAAATACAGCTATAATGGAGAAAAAGAAAGGAATGCCGCCCATGGATATTCGTCAGCTGGAAGCCTATGTCTATACCGTAAAGTACCGCAGTTTTTCACTTGCTGCACAGAAGCTGTACCTGTCACAGCCGACCGTCAGCACACACATCTGCAATCTGGAAAAGGAGCTGCACACGCAGCTGCTCAAGCGCACAACAAAAACGCTCTCGGTGACACCGGCCGGTCAGACGCTGTATAATTATGCCGCAGAAATCCTCGATTTGCGGCACAAAGCCATTCTGGAACTGTCCAACGAGTAGGAAACCATGCTGCATATCGGCGTATCGTCCGTGCCCTCGCTGTATCTGCTGCCCGAGCTGCTGGCGGCATACCACGAGAAGACCCCGGAAATCCGGTTCCGCACCAGCTGTTCGGACAGTCTGGATGTGATAAACAAGGTCGCAGACAGCACCTGCGATATCGGTCTGGTCGGCACAAAGACCGCGGAGGCCAACTGCGAATTTTTGCCGGTCGCCTCGGACGAGCTGGTGATTGCAACACCGAACACACTGCATTTCCGTGCCTATCAAGGCCAGCCGGACCCGCTGACAGCGCTCCTGCGCGAACCGTTCCTGCTGCGCGAGGACAACTCGGGCACCAAGCAGGAAACACTGTATTTCCTTCAAAATCACGGTCTGTCGCTTGATGAACTGAATGTCATTGCCGTCATGGATGACGCGGCAGCGCTCAAGCGGTGCATCGCACTGGGCATGGGCATTTCCATTCTGTCGCGCGCAACTGTGCAGACCGATGCACAGCAGGGACGGCTGCTGCTGTTCCCCCTCGGACAGTCAGCGTTCCTGCGCCGGCTGTACATTGTGTATCCGTCCATACGACGTATGTCCGAGCAGGCTATTCACTTTCTGGATTTTATAAAAAGGTATTATCGGATCGGATGACAGCCGTGCTGTCCGGCTTGACACAGCCAATCGAGCAGGAGTCTCTCCCGCATCGAAAGCCGGCCTCCCGCACCACCGTGCGCGTACCGACCGGTACACGGCAGTCCTATCCGCAAGGTCAAAACCGGCAAAGCGTATTTCTTAAATTTGCCGGGTATGGTCTTGACAACCGGGGCAATCTGCGAGAACATTATTGCGATAACTATCTTGTTCATGCTGATGTATTCTTTGCGTACAGCAGTGTGTCCTTATGCTTTCAATTACAGAACTAATCATTGTACCGATCGCACTTGCTATGCTCGTACTTTTTGATAAAAGCAGGAAATTGTGGAGGAATATGATCATGTCAAAAGATGAATATTTGATTACCGATGCGCCCCTGAAAGCGCTGACGGTTTTTGCCATGCCGATGATCCTCGGCAGCTTTTTTCAGCAGGTATACAATATGGCTGACTCCATCATCGTCGGTCAGTTTGTCGGCTCCTCCGCTCTTGCGGCGGTCGGCGCCTGCGCTGCCCTGACCAATGTTTTCATTTGTGTGGCGCTGGGTGCCGGTGTCGGTGCCGGCGTGCTCGTAAGCCGCTATTTCGGCGCCAGAGAGTATGGCAAAATGAAAACCATTGTATCTACCTCCCTGATCAGCTTTTTACTTCTGAGTATCATCCTTGGCGTCTTTGGCTTTTGCTTTTCCCATGCGATGATGAGTGGATTACAGACCCCTGCCGATATTCTGGAGGAGGCGGTACTGTACTTGCGGGTCTATTTTGTGGGTTTTCCGTTTTTGTTCATGTATAACATTCTCTCTACCATGTTCACTTCCATCGGTGAATCAAAAATTCCGCTGGGACTGCTGATCTTTTCATCAATCCTGAATATTGTGATGGATCTCTGGATGGTAGCCGGTCTGGGACTTGGCGTGTTCGGTGCGGCGCTTGCAACTTTGATCGCACAGGGCATTTCGGCTGTGTTTTCACTTTTGATTTTCTTTTACCGGATGCGGCGGTATAAGAGCAGCTTTGTCTGGTTTGACGGGCAGGAGCTGCGTTCGATGCTTCAAATTGCTGTTCCATCGGTTCTGCAGCAGTCTACCGTATCCATCGGTATGATGATCGTACAGGCGGTGGTAAATCCCTTCGGCACACAGGCACTCGCGGGATACGCGGCGACGATGCGGGTGGAAAATGTCTTTTCCCTGATTTTTGTGTCCATCGGCAATGCAGTTTCGCCGTATGTTTCCCAGAACCTTGGCGCAAACAAAACCCAGCGCATCAAAAAAGGCTACCGCGCAGCATTGATGCTGGATGTATGTTTTGCTGTTCTTGCCTTCCTTGTCATTGAAACGCTGCACACGCAGATTTCCTCGCTGTTCCTTGGAAAAGACGGAACCGCTCTGGCTTATCAGGTGTCCGGGGATTATATGAGATGGCTTGGTTGCTTCTTTATCTTTATGGGTATCAAAATGGCAACCGACGGAGTTCTTCGCGGACTTGGAATCATGCGGCCGTTTCTCATTGCCAATATGGTAAACCTTGCGATTCGCCTGTCTGTGGCGTTGATCTGTGCTCCGCGCTTTGGTATTGCATTTGTCTGGCTTGCCGTGCCGGCAGGCTGGCTTGCCAACTTCCTGGTTTCCTATGCGGCACTCAGAAAATCCTGGCCGACTGAAAAAGTGGTGTCATCTCAGTAAATCCGGATTTACCGAAAATCTGAAATCCTTCGGAACGGCATCTGAAATAATTAACAGCGAAGTAAAAAAACATCCCGAGTCCTGTGCACAGCCCGAAATTGAACTGCACCCCATCTGTCCGACAGTATGATATACTGTCGGACAGATGGGGTGCTTTATTATGTTAAGAGAGAAACCGTAACTTACTCTCCAATCGTCGCTCTCAACTCTTTACGCTTTGCACAGTCAGTCGATAATCTTAATACTCTCAATAACCGGCTGATTTTCCGTCTTAACCGTACCGTTATCGTCCTCGACCGGCGTATTATCACAGATTTCATCCACAACATCCATGCCCTTGGTCACATAGCCGAAGCAGGCGTACTGACCGTCGAGATAGGTGCTGTCCTGCTGAACGATGAAGAACTGCGAGGATGCGCTGTCCGGGTCGCTTGAGCGTGCCATCGAAACCGCACCGCGCGTGTGCGACAGCTTGTTCTCCACGCCGTTCTCCGAAAACTCGCCCTTGATGGTGTTCTCCGAGCCGCCGGTGCCGTTGCCCAGCGGGTCGCCGCCCTGCATCATAAAGCCGGTAATAATGCGGTGAAAGGTCAGTCCGTCGTAAAAACCGTCGTTTGCCAGGTCCATAAAGTTCTGAACCGAGATAGGCGCTGCATCGCCGTCCAGCTCGATGTCAATCGTGCCGTGGTCCTTGATAGTGATCTGTGCATGATGCTGGCCGATGGGCTGTGCGGTCTCCTCAGCGGTCGTCTGCTGTGAGTTATCGCTCGTGTCGGTGGCATCATCCGTCGAGGTCTGCGCGCCTGATTTGCCGCCGCAGGCGGTCAGAACCAGCATCGCCAGCAAGCCAAAAAGCAAAAATGTACGTTTTTTCATGTGAAATTCTCCTTTTTAGACAATACCGCATAATTGAATAAAAGCGATTTGCGCGTAAATTTTGCGTTCTGATTAGGCGCGGGTTTGCAGCAATACTTTGTGTATTGCAAAAATCCGCAACGACATCAGAGCGTAAAATTTCCGCAAAGCGCCGCAGCTTTAATTGTGCGGTGTTGCCTTATATCCTGAACGGGTGGAATATGAAAATGTTCCCGCGGTACTCCCCTATTATACGGTACTGAGAGCGCGAAAACCAGTGTTTTTTCGGTGTCTGCAAAAAAATGCACCGCAGAATTGCGGTGCATTTTCTATCAAATAATACTGTATAGAGCCGATTCCTGCACAAACCGTGTAGTTCCGCGACAGGTCATAGCTTACTTCATAATGTCCTTGTCGTGGGCCGCCTTGGCAACCAGACCGGACAGCGCCAGCAGCGCGATCAGGTTCGGGAATACCATCAGGCCGTTGAACAGGTCGGACAGGTTCCATACCAGATCAACATGCAGTGCGGAGCCGATCACGATGCAGATAACAACGATAGCGGCGTAAACCTTAACAGCCTTGTGGCCGAACAGTGCCTTTACGTTCTGCTCACCGAAGAAATACCAGCCAATGATGGTAGAGAACGCGAAGAACAGCATGCAGATCGCAACAAAAGCCATGCCTGCCGAGCCAAGCGAAGCCTTGAAGGCCGCCTGTGCCAGCTCGGTGCCCTGCAGACCGTCCGGTGCACCCGGATTGAGCATGCCCGAGGTCAGGATGACCATAGCGGTCAGCGTCAGTACGATAAAGGTGTCGATAAATACGGAAACGATAGCGATCTCGCCCTGATCCTGCGGACGCTTTACCTTTGCGAGCGCATGTGCGTGCGGCGTAGAGCCCATGCCGGCCTCGTTCGAGAACAGACCGCGTGCAACGCCGTAGCGCATTGCCTGACGAACCGTGATGCCTGCAGCGCCGCCGAGGATAGCCTGCGGGTCAAATGCTGCAACAAAGATGGACTTGAATGCCGGAATGATCGCTGCATGATTGATGCACAGGATAACAATGCAGCCAGCCATGTAGAACAGCGCCATGATCGGAACGACCTTCTCGGTAACGGATGCGATACGGCCTACGCCGCCGAGGAAGATGAACGCTGCAATGATCGCGCAGATGATGCCGACAACGATCATCGGTGCGCCGAACGCAGTGTTGAACGCGACGCTGATCGAGTTTGCCTGTACCATGTTGCCGGTAAAGCCCAGTGCAAAAATAATCGCAACCGAGAAGAAGCCGGCGAGGAACTTGCCGAATTTACCGGTAAAGCGTGCGCGGATGTAGTAGATCGGACCGCCGGTAACGTGGCCCTTGTCGTCCGTGGTCTTGTACTTCTGCGCGAGAACCGCCTCGCCGTAGATGGTGGACATGCCGAAGAATGCACTCAGCCACATCCAGAAAATCGCGCCCGGGCCGCCGGAATACAGTGCGGTAGCCGCGCCTGCGATGTTGCCGGTGCCGACCTGCGCCGCGATCGCGGTGGTCAGCGCCTGGAACGGACTCATGCCGTCCTTGCCCGCCTTCTCACCGTTGAGCGAGAAATGGCCGAACAGATGCTTCCAGCCTGCGCCGAACTTACGCACCTGAATGAAGCGCGTGCGGATGGTAAACACGATGCCGGTTCCGACCAGAAGGTACAGCAGCAGGCCGTTCCACACGACGTTGCTGATGCGGCTTACCCAGTCTGCCAATACTTCCATTGTCATTTTACATACCCCTTCTTTGTTTTGCGGCAAACAAAAAGCCGAACCCAATCAGCATCGGGTTACGGCTCCAAAGAAACGGAAAGACAGCAAACAGACGGTACATCCTGCACCGTGAGAAAACATTTGCTGTGGTTCCGCGGAACTTATTTTTATATCCTAACGTCTATAAAAACAGGTTCATCTCTGTCCTTTTGCCTGAGAGATTGGCACGCAAACCCCTTTTGCGCGCGTTGCACCTTCGGCAGTCCCCTTGAGGAACGTTCTCCAGAGCCACATCCATTTACAGTCCTCATCCGGAAATCCGGACGCCTGAGAGTTTTGCTCCTTCGGCAAGTCTTTGACTTTTTCCTGCAAACTTCGTTTGTCGCGTATGTAGTTTATGGATTCAGTGTAACACCGTGACAACATTCTGTCAATGTCAATCAAGATATTCGTGAAAGTTTGTGAAAAACGGCGAATTTCTTGACAACCTATGCTATAATAGATAGGCTATACTGGTAGTATTATTGGTAAATCCAAGTAATCAACAGCATCCCTCGAAAGGAGGAACTTTACATGAATGATGCTTTGCAGCAGCTTCTCGACAGGCTGACGGCTCTGCTGACGGAAAAACCGCTCATCGGGGCATGGTACACAACCGTTGTGCGCTTCGTGTTCCCGCTGCTGGCGCTGATGATCCTTGTCGGTGCGATCCGCTCGCTGTGGAAGGTCAAGCACCCGGATGAGGTCTGGGGCTATCTGGTGCTGCGCAACGGCGTGCGCCTGCCCATCACCCACTGGGAGAACATCATCGGACGCGCCCCCAGCTGCGATGTGCAGCTGGAATATCCGTCGGTATCGCGTCAGCACGCCGCGCTCATCCGCGAGGATGACGGCAGCTGGACGATATACGACCTCGGTTCCAAGGGCGGCATCAAGGTAAACGACCTGCCGGTGGACGAGTATGCGCTCGTCGAGGACGGCGACACGGTCACCTTTGCGGGCATTCCCGCTATCATGGAGCCCATTACCGCTGAGGAAAAGCGTGCACAGATGGTCGAGCGCCGCATTGAGGGCAAGCCTGCCGGCATGTGGGGTTCGCTCGTACTGCTGACGCTGTTCCAGATCCTCACCGGTCTGCAGCTCATTATCGCGCAGGGCGACAAGGCGACCACCACCATTCCGCTCACCTTTTTTGTCTTTACGGTAATCTGCTGGGCGTATTTCATCGTCATGCGCCTGTTCCGCCGCATCGGCTTTGAAATGGAGACGATAGCGTTCTTCCTATGTACGCTGTCACTCGCCGTCACCGGCTCGACCGTGCCGGACGAGCTGCCCAAGCAGCTGATTGCGATTTTGATGGGTCTTGCCATCTTTATCGTGCTCGGCTTCTTCCTGCGTGACCTGACCCGGGCGCAGAAGGTGCGCTGGTTTATGAGCGCAACGGCAGTCGGACTGCTGGCCATTACACTGCTAATCGGCTCGTCGCAAGGCGGCGCGAAGGCATGGCTGCGTCTCGGTCCTCTGTCTCTGCAGACCTCGGAAATTGCGAAAATCTGCTATATTTTTGCCGGCGCAGCAACGCTCGACCGCCTGTTCAACAAGCGCAACCTGTGGATGTTCATCGGCCTGACCGCTATCTGCGGCGGCTGTCTCGCACTGCAGAACGACTTCGGCACCGCACTTGTGTTCTTCGTGACGTTCCTTGTCATCGCGTACCTGCGTTCGGGCGATTTCGCCACCATCGGCCTTGTGTGCGCCGGCTGCTTCGGCGCCGGCATGGTCATGCTGACCATCAAGCCGCACGTTGCCGCACGATTTGCCTCCTGGGGACATATCTGGGAGGACGTGTACGACAAGGGCTTCCAGCAGACGCATACGCTGACCGCAGCCGCCTCCGGCGGCATGATTGGCGTAGGCGCAGGCAAGGGCTGGCTCTCGAATCTCCCTGCCGCGGATACCGACATCGTGTTCGGCATGCTTTGTGAGGAATGGGGTCTCATCATTGCCGTGCTGACCATCCTGTGCATCATTACGCTGGCCGTGTTCGCGGTACGCGCCTGCCGCGCCGGACGCTCCAGCTTTTACACCATCGCCGCATGCGCGGCCACCAGTCTGCTGGTGTTCCAGACCTGTCTGAACGTATTCGGTGCGGTCGATATTCTGCCGTTCACCGGCGTTACGCTGCCGTTCGTATCCAACGGCGGTTCGTCCATGCTGTCGGCATGGGGCATGCTCGCCTTTTTGAAGGCGACCGACACCCGACAGAATGCATCGTTCGCGGTTCGTCTGCCCAGCCGCCGCGAGCTTAGAGGGGAGGAGTAACCATGCGGAAAATCGAAAAACGCAGTATTTTCTGTCTGATCCTTGCCGCGCTGCTCGGTCTGGGTCTGGCGTTCTTCTGCTTCCAGTTTGTCGTGGACGGCGGTGACTGGGCCTCCTACCCGTACAACCGTCATCTCTATAACAACGCCGGTCAGCTGAAAGGCGGCACCATCCTCGACCGGGACGGCGATATGCTGTCCACGCTCGACGAGGACGGCAACCGCATCTACAACGATGACGCAACCGTCCGGCGCGCCACACTGCACGCCGTAGGCGACAAAAACGGCAACATCGGCGCGGGTGCGCTCACCTCGTTCGCGGATAAGCTGTCCGGCTACAATCTGCTCACCGGCGTATATTCTCCGCTCGGCACCGGCAACAGCCTGTATCTGACGATTGATGCCTATTTGAACAATGTCGCCTATCAGGCTTTGAACGGAATGAATGGAACGGTTGGCGTTTATAACTATAAAACCGGTGAAATTTTGTGCATGGTGTCCACACCGACGTTCGATCCGGCCAATCCGCCGGACATTGCGGCGGACGATCCCGCGTGGGACGGCGTTTACGTCAACCGCCTGCTGTCCGCGAACTCGATTCCGGGCTCTATCTTCAAGGTTGTGACCATCAACGCCGCTATCGAGAACATCCCCGACCTGTTCCAGCGCAAGTGGACGTGCACCGGCTCGGTCAACATCGGCGGCGAGGAAGTCACCTGCCCGCACGCTCACGGCGAACAGGACATCGAGGAAGCGCTCGCCAACTCGTGCAACGGTGTGTTCGGTCAGCTGGCCGTCGAACTCGGCGGCGAAACCATGCAGAAATACGCGGATGCGGCCGGACTGACTAAGTCCATCAAGGTGGACGGCATCCAGTCCTCGGTCGGCAAGTTTGATTTCTCGGGCAATGACAATCAGCTGGCATGGTCGGGTGTCGGTCAGGGTCAGGATACCCTGTGTCCGATCAACATGCTCCAGTATATGGGCGCGATCGCCAACGGCGGCAAGGCTGCCGTGCCGCGTCTGATCGAAAAATCCACCACAGATTACGGTCTGCCGACCGGCATTTACTATCCGCATAAGTCGGCGCAGCTGATTGACGAAAAGACCGCCGGTACCATCGCGGATATGATGCACAACAACGTCATAGAGACCTACGGTCAGGATCGTTTCCCGGGCATGGATATCTGTGCCAAGTCGGGCACCGCCGAGGTCGGCGCGGATAAGTCACCGAACGCATGGTTCACCGGCTTCCTGCGCGACGAGGCTACGCCGTATGCCTTCATCGTTCTCGTCGAGAACGGCGGCGGCGGCTCGTCGGTTGCCGGTACGGTGGCTTCGCAGGTGTTGCAGGCTGCGGTAGAAAAAGCCTACTAATGCTGTCGCGGAACTACAGTTCCGCCGACAAGAGGAACGGACCGCAGGCCGTTCCAAAGTCGTCCGAAAGTTCCTATATAGAAACTTTCTCCCTCTTAAAGTCAAAAAAGAGTGATGCATGCTCCCTCTTTTGCTCTCATTAAATGTTTTTAGGGATAGAGGCCTACGGGCTGGCATTTGCAATGCAAACGCTATTTTATACGCGCTTACGCACGATAATTTTATTTGGTGCAGTGCAGGGATTGGACGCAAACAAATCAGTGGTCTGAATTGACGATTAAGGAGAGAGAAATCATGGCGCAAAGCACTGAAATACTCCCTAACGGACTGCAATTATTACAGGACGACCGGTTTTTTAAGCTCGGACAGGACAGCGTGCTGCTCAGCGCGTTCGCCAAGCCGAGACGCAATGCCAAACTGCTCGACCTCGGCTGCGGCACAGGCGCTCTGGCGCTGCTCGTATGGCGGCCCGACCTCAAGATTACCGGACTGGAACTGCAGGACGGCCCGCTCGACCTGTTCCGGCAGTCCATCGCGGCAAACGAGCTGGAAAACGTAACCGCTCTGCAGGGCGACCTCCGGCAGATGCGTACGCTGCTGCCGCACGGCAGTATGGATTACGTTATCTGCAACCCGCCGTATTTTGACCGCAACGCAGGCGCGAATGCGCCGACCGCCGAAAAGCGCACCGCAAGGCAGGACGCCACCTGTTCGGTCGAGGAACTAGCGGTTGCGGCCTCGTTCGTGCTGCATACCGGCGGCAAAGCCGCGTTCGTATTCCGGCCGGAACGGCTGTGGGTGCTGCTCGAAGCGCTTTCGCGCGTGCGGCTCGTGCCGAAAAGAATGCGGTTCGTGCACCAGAGCGTGCAGGCGGCGCCAAGCGTCGTCATGGTCGAGTGCCGAAAAGGCGGCAGTGCGGAAGGACTTGTTGTTGAGCCGCCGCTGATCGTTGAGAGTGATGAATATTTCCGTATTTACGGAATTGAGCATTGAAAATGGAGCATCAGGGCTATTCTTGCGCCATGATTTAATTCGGCACCATGTGCCGCACCTTCATTTTCCATTCTCAATTATCCATTCTCCATTTAAGAAATTCCGGAGGGATTGAATTGTCTACATTATACTTAGTCGCAACGCCGATCGGCAACCTGAGTGATTTATCACCGCGGGCACGCGAGGTACTCAGCACGGTGGATTTCATCGCGGCAGAGGACACCCGCGTGACGCAAAAGCTGCTTAACGCCTGCGAATTGCCCAAAAAGCCGATGATCTCGTACTACGAACACAATCGCCGCGCACGCGGTGAAGCAGTTTTGGAGAAGCTGCTCGCCGGTGAGACCTGTGCGCTCGTAACCGATGCGGGCACGCCTGCGGTTTCCGATCCGGGTGAGGATCTGGTCGCGCTGTGCGCCGAGCACGATGTACCCGTTATCCCGATTCCGGGCTGCTGTGCGGCGGTCTGCGCGCTGGCGGCATCCGGTCTGCCGACCGGACGCTGGTGCTTTGAAGGCTTCCTGTCGGTCAACAAAAAGGCCCGCAGAGAGCACTTGGACACTCTGCAGGGCGAAAAACGCACGATGATCTTCTACGAAGCACCGCACAAGCTGTGTGCAACGCTGCGCGACTTGCGCGACGCCTTCGGCGGCGACCGCCGGCTGTCACTCTCGCGCGAGCTGACCAAGCTGCATGAGCAGACGCTCCGCATGACGCTCGACGAGGCGGTTGCCTACTTTGACGCCAACGCGCCGCGCGGCGAGTTCGTGCTCATCCTCGAGGGTGCGCCGGACGAGCCGGAGACCGAGCAGGATGAGGCCGAACGTCTTGCCTCTGCCGCCGAGGCGGTCCGCCGCCGCGTGGAACAGGGCCAGACCCAGAAGGACGCGGTCAAGGCCGTTTCCGCCGAAACCGGCGTAAAGAAAAACGCGCTGTACCGCTATGTGCTCGATCACGAAGAATAACGAAAAAACCGTTGCCAAAGCAACGGTTTTTTCGTTTTCTGCACTTATTTTTGATGTTTCGGACAGCCGCTGCGGCAACAATGTCCGCGTCCGGGGCACTGCGCATGACGTTCGCACAGCGCAACATCGCCGCCCTCGATCACCAGCCGTTTGCCGTTTACAAGGCAATCCGCCAGCTTGCGGCGGGCATTGTTGTAGATCAGCTGCACCGTTGTGCGGGCCACGCCCATCTGCGCGGCAGCCTGCTCCTGCTGCAGATTTTCCAGATCCATCAGACGGATGGCTTCATATTCATCCAGCGTCATTTGCACGCACTCTGTCGTACTTTCCTGCGGGGAAAACTCGCTGAACGTCGGCAGACCGCAGATTCTGCGGCACTTTCTCGGTCTCGGCATGAATTATTCGTGACAGTGACCGCCGCAGCCGTGGCTGCCGCAGGAATGGCCTTCGCCGTGATCATGGTGCGTGCAGTGCACATTGGGATCAAACGCCAGCGTACCGTTCAGGAAAGCCTGCACTGCCTCATCGGCATTGCCCTGCACACCGCCGATCAGACGGATATTGGCCTCCGCAAGCGCTGCCTGTGCGCCGCCGCCAATGCCGCCGCAGATCAGCGTATCCACACCGAGCTGCGCCAGCAGGCCGGCCAGCGCACCGTGACCGCTGCCGTTCGTATCCACCACCTGTGTATGCAGCAGCTTGCCGCCGGATACCTCGTACAGCTTAAACTGCTCCGTGTGGCCAAAATGCTGGAAAACCTCTCCGTTTTCATAGGTAACTGCGATCTTCATAACCATTTCCTCCGAATCATTTATGGCATATGCCAATAACATTACTTATAGTCTATCACGTTTTCGGCATATGTCAATAATAAGTTTTGGCATACCGCTATCTCATTATATAGGAAGCAGATGCCGATATCCGGATAAAGCAAAAACCCTTCCGAAAATCGGAAGGGTTTTGGAGCTTGTGGCCGGACTCGAACCGGCGACCTGCGCATTACGAATGCGCTGCTCTACCAACTGAGCCACACAAGCAGCTATTTGCTGCCGGAACGAGTCTTTTCTCGTTCACAGTGTTTTCAGTATATCATGCTTTTGAAAGTTCGTCAATATTTTTTTGAAATTTTTCTTGACATTCTCCGTATATCCGTTATAATGGTATAGTATCCTTGCTCACATCAAAGGATGTGGGCCAAAAGTCCAAAAGGAGGTGCTAAGAATATGGCAAAGATTTCTGGCAAGTACGAGACTATCTTCATCGTTAACCCCAAGCTGGAAGAGGCAGCGGCTACCGCTGTTGTGGACAAGTTCAAGTCTCTCGTTGAGGCGAACGGCACGAACGTAGAGGTCGAGGACTGGGGCAAGCGCCGTCTGGCGTACCCGATCGAGGATCAGACGGAGGGCGTTTACACGCTGGTTCGTTTTGAGTCCAAGCCCGATTTCCCGGCTGAGCTGGACCGTATCTACAAGATCACGGACGGCATCATGCGTTCCATCATCGTCTGCCTGGACGACTAAGGCGGTGAACACCAATGCTCAATAAGGCGATTCTGATGGGTCGTTTGACCCGCGATCCCGAATTGCGCCATACCCAGTCCAACATGGCTGTGTGCTCGTTCTCGCTTGCGATCGACCGTGGTCGCAAGGATCAGAACGGCGAACGCCAGACCGACTTCATCGACTGTGTCGCATGGGGCCGTCAGGCAGAGTTCGTTGCACAGTGGTTCACGAAGGGTTCTATGGCAATCGTAGTCGGCCGTATCCAGTCCCGCCGCTGGCAGGACCAGAACGGCAACAACCGCACTGCAATCGAAGTAAATTGCGACGAGGTTTCCTTCGGTGAAACGAAGAAATCCCGCGATGCCTACAATGCAGGCAATCAGGGCGGTTTTGGCGGCTATGACAACGGATCGCAGATGCGGCCCGAGCCTGCCGCGTCCCAGGTTGCTCCGGCTTTCGATCTCCCTGCAGGAGATTCGGATTTTCAGGAGCTTGCTGATGACGACGGCGATGTCCCATTCTAAACTGAAGGAGGTTACGTGATCATGGAAGAAACCAAGAAGGAATTTACTCCCCGTCCGGAGCGTGCAGAGCGCCCGCAGCGCGGCCGTCGCCGTCGCAAGGTATGCGCATTCTGCGTAGATAAGGTTGCACACGTTGACTATAAAGATGCCGGCAAGCTGAAGAAGTACATGTCCGAGCGCGGCAAGATCCTGCCCCGCCGCATGACCGGTACCTGCGCTGCTCATCAGCGTCAGCTGACCGAGGCTATCAAGCGTGCACGTCACATTGCTCTTCTGCCGTACACCGCAGAGTAAGCAATTCGTTTTTCATAATCAAGGATACGCAAAGCGTCGTTTTCGCAAGAAAGCGGCGCTTTTTTGCACCCTTGTTTCTCGTTTTCGGCAAACAAAAAGGACGCCTGATGCGTCCTTTTTTCGTTATTCCTGTGTTCAGTTCATCAGATCGAGCAGCTTATAGCAGTGTGTTTTGGTGTAGCTCTGCTTAAAGCTGTAGGATGCAAGCTGCTTTGCGGTGTCATCCTCGGTCTCCTTTGCGGCATTTTCCGCACCGGAGTCACGCTCCTGCACCCACTGCTTGTAGCTTGCCTCCTCGGAAGCGTACTGATCGGCGTTGAGCACGGTCGCAAGGTAGTCGTACATCTCACTCAGCAGGTTATCCCATTGCTCGAACGAGCTTGCGGTCATGGCCAGCTCATCCTCCTGATTCTCTGCCGACGAAATTTTCAGATCGTCACTTTCCAGCTCATCCATCTTTTTGCTGAACGCATCGCGCTGCTCGGCCTTTTTCTGGCTGTTCTCTTCCTGCTGCTTTTCCTGCTGCTGTGCATCGGAAAGCTGCTTCTGCAGCTCCTTGACCTGCTTTTTCTGGTCATCGGTCAGCGAATCATCATTTGCCAGAGAATCCAGCTTGCCGCTGGCGGCATCGTACTTTTTATCGTCCAGATAGCTCTGTGCCTCGTCCAGATCGGAGTTGAACTGATCGTCCGACTGGGCAGACTGCGCCTTATCGAGCAAATCCTCAATGGCCTTGTACATCGCGGAATCCGGGTCGGTGACACGGTTCTGCAGCTGCTTGAGCGCCGCAATGGCCTCGGTGTACTGGCCGTTGCCCACATAATCCTCGGCAGACTGATAGTCCTTGATCAGCTGAATGGTCGCATCCAGAGCAGCCGGATCCTTGGCTTCCGCCTGTGCCTTCTGGTAATACTCGAGCGCCTTGTCGAAGTTGCCGCGGTCCATGTACTTTTCGGCCATGATGAGGTTTTCGTCGGTCTTGTGTGAATTTGTAAAATACCACACACCGCCGCCAATCAAAGCCGCCACGATGATGACCACCAGCGCAATGATCAGGCCGCGTTTTCCCTTGGACGGCTTTTTGTAAACGCGGTCCTTCGGATCAGCCTCGCCGTTGTAGTAGGTCGTGCGGCGCTCGGGCATGCCCGCAGCACGGCGGACCGGCGGCGTGTTGATCGGACGCATGGTATCCTGCGTGGGAATGTTCGGATTCGGGATATTGGGATTGGTGTCTGCCAGCGGATCGGCAACCGTGTCGTCCACCGGAAGCTGCTGCTTTTCATCCCGCATAGCCGCATCAAACGCGCTGGTGTCAATCGTACCGGTCTCGACAGGGTCCTTCATATCATCCGGCAGGGTGGTAAATACAGCGGTTTCGTCGTTGACACCGGTCTGCTCAACAGCTGCGCCGCAGAAGGGGCAGAATTTGCCGGCGATTGGCAGCTCCTTGCCGCAGTTTTTGCAAAGCATGGGTGATTTCCTCCTTTGAAAAAGGGTCGTTTTTATGCTTATTTTATAGTATAACATGCTGTATTCAGATTGTAAAGCGTGGATGGCTGTTCCAGTATTGGGATTGCCGCTTGCGAAGCGAGGGAAGCTTGCCTACCCTCTTGCCCTCTCGGCGTGGGTACGCCGTCCCCAGCGGACAGCGAAATGTTTCGGAACTGAAACCTTACTCGTCTTGACAAGCTATGGTCAGGAACGTAAAATATAGGTAATGATAATAAGGTAAGGCAGAATGTCCGCATTCTGCAACTGTCAAAAAGGGGATAGTATTTTGAAGTTGACAAAACGCATTTTCAGCGGTCTGCTGGCCGCCATGATGCTGTTCACCACTGCTTTTGCCGTAAATGATTCGGCGACCACCAAGGCTGCAAACGCGCTGACGTTTGCACTCAAGCCGATCACCGGCAGCGAGTACGACAGCACCGCTCTCCAGACCGATCTGGCAGCAGCGCAGAAGATCATCTCGCAGCGCATGCAGCTTGAGGGTCTGACCGGCGCGTCTGCCGCCGTTTCCGGCGATGTAATCACCGTTTCCATTCCGAAAACAGCTACCGGCAGCACTGCCGCTTACTGGGCCGCTCGTCTGGGCGACCGCCGTCTGTGCAGTGTAACCGACTTTCTGAACGAGGAGTGGCAGTTCGACCGTGCAGATTTTGCCTCTGCCAAGGCGACCACCGAAAACGGCAAAGAAGCCGTTGAGATCGCCCTGACCGACTCCGGCAAGACCAAGCTGACCGAGGCCCACAACAAGGTAAAGGCATACCTCGCGGACAGCAAGAACGACACTGACAAGGCGCAGTGGCTCACCTTCCACTGGGGCACCACCACCTTCCGCATGCTGGTGGACGACAGCTTCTCCGACAGCAAGCTGGTGATCGGCGGCGATTCCGATCCGCTGCGTGCTGGTGCGTCCAAGTACATGCCGCAGTATCTGATGCTCGATCCGCTCCCGTTTGCAATGGAGCAGACCGCCGTTACGACGACCACCAAACCGACGACTCCGACCACTCCCACCGAACCCACGACTCCGACTGACCCGACCACACCTTCCGATCCGGCAACCACGGATTTCCCGGACATCGACGGCCACTGGGCTGCCGCTTCGCTGCGCAAGGGTGTTGAGCTGGGTCTTCTGAAGGGCATCAACGGCAAAATTATGCCGAACAACTCGGTCAAGCGTTCCGAAGCTATCGTTATCCTCAACCGCGCACTTGGCGCAGCGCAGGCCGACAGTGTATCCGGTCTGGCTGCCAGCCAGCAGTCCGCATGGTACAGCGCGGATCTGGGCAAGGCCATCCACCTCGGCCTGATTACCGCAAACGACAACCGCAACTTTGACACTGCAGCTACCCGTGCTGAGGCTTTCGTGCTGATGGCTCGTGCGTTCGCATACGACCGCGCAGAGACCGCTGCCGATGAGCTGAGCAGCTTCACCGACACCTCCTCCATGACCACCGAGCAGAAGCAGGCAGCTGCCGCTCTGATCAGCAAGGGCGTTGTAAACGGTACCTCTGCTACCAAGCTGTCTCCGTCGAACAAGCTGACCCGTGCACAGTTCGTCACCATGATTGTGCGCATTGCCGCTGCCACCAACGCAGACAGCGCACCGACCAAGCTGGCCGGCGGCACCGTACTCACCAATCCGAGCATCACTCTGACCGGCGCTGTCGCAGACGGCGACTGGATCTTTGCCGCTCCCACGAATGAGATTTCGCTCGATTCCGTCAGCAGCTCGCACCGCATCGTCCTCAAGGGCGAGGAGCGCGCTGTACTGAATGCTACCAAGCAGACCAGCATTTCCACGCTTGCTGTTGACCCGGCAGGCACGGCGGATGTTAAGATGGACAACACTTCGTCCGTAAACACGCTCGTTATCGCAGGCAAAGGCGGCTCCGTTGGCTACAGCGGCGCAGTCTCCAACATCGAGATCACCGCTTCCGGCCGCACGATCGTGCTCGAAGGCATGACCTCGGATGCCATCACCATTACCGGCAGCAACAACACCATCCTGCTCAAGGGCGACGCGGATACCGTTTCCGTACTGCGCGGCTCCGGCAACCGCATCACGCTGTCCGGCACGGTCGGCACGATGGTTCTGGCCGGCAAGAACACCACGGTTGACGGCACCGGCAAGATCGGCACCGTAGACACCCGCATGGTCGGCTGCACGGTAACGGCTAAGGCCGACCACACGATCGACAACATCGATCCCGGTCTGGATGGCGTTCAGATCACGATGACCGTTCCGGATAAGGTTAAGGCCGGCGGCTCGTTGACTGCCAAGGTCAGCTTCTCCGGCGTAAAGGAAGGCGTTACCTGCACTGCAATCTGGTATCAGGACGGCTCCGCGATCAAGGGCTGCACGAACAACAGCTTCGAGCTGACCAACGACAAGACCTCCAGCCACACCAGCACCTTCACCTTCACCAAAAATATGAAGACCAGCACGGCGATCGGCTTTAAGCTGCTCTACGACAACCCGTCCACCGGCGAAACCGAGCAGGTTTACGCCCAGAAGACCGTTCCGATCGAGAATTACTCTGCCGAGTGGTATGCACAGCGCGATGCTGCCGCTATCCTCAAGCAGGTATCCTCGGTTTACCGCGGCAACTACACCACGTCCTACGCGGCCAACAACGATTACTCCAAGACCACCAAGGAGGTCTGGATCAACGCCAAGGGCTACTCCAGCAACACCAATTATCTGGTCTGGATCAACCGCGCCTATCAGCATGTAAACGTATTCACCGGCTCCAAGGGCAACTGGAAGCTGACCAAGAGCTTTATCGTCGGCACCGGCGCTGCCTCCACCCCGACTCCGGTCGGCGTAACTACTGTCAGCTACAAGCTGAAGGCAGGCTGGACCACCGGTACTTACACGGTTCGTCCGGTTGTAGGTTTCTACCCGGGCACCGGCTACGCGTTCCACTCCCGCCTGTGCTATCCCGGCACTAGCACCGAATATGACTTCAGCAGCGGCTATCCGGTTTCGCACGGCTGTGTACGCATGAAGCACAACGACATCAACTGGATTTACAACAACATACCGATCGGCTCGACTGTCGTAATCTACTAAACCGTAGCTGCAAACACCGATATTCTCCGTTTTTCCGGAGAGTATCGGTGTTTTTTTGCTTTAAAACAGTGTGTACATCATCAACATCCTGTTTTGCACTGCAACGATAAATTCTCACCCTGATAATGTAATTCGTCATTTTATACGCATTTTTCGCAAATGCAATTGGTTATCGTTGTGACATTTTAATGTTGACACCGACAACATCAAGGACTATAATAAACCCATCACAACAAACAACGAGGTGAGGAAATGGCCGATCAGTATCATCACGGAAATCTGAAAAGCAAGCTGCTGGAGGAAGCGGTCACGCTGATCTCGCAGGACGGCCTCGAAAATCTTTCTCTCCGGCGGCTGGCAACGCAGTGCGGCGTGAGCCACAATGCCATCTACCGCCATTTTGACAGCAAGGAGCGCCTGATCGACGCCTGCCGTGCCTATGTCATGCAGGAGCTGACGCGCACACTCGAGCTGACGCTCAGCGGTCTGGACGAAAGCCTGCCGCAGACCATGGAACAGCTCGGCACCGCCTATCTGGATTTTTACATGCGCAACCCGACGTATTTCAGCGCGTATTTCCGCAATGCGTCCCAGAAGCTGACGTTCTCGCTTGAGCCGATCGAGGGCAACTACCCGCCGTTTTCCGTTTTCCGCCGTGTGGCTGTCGCTATCGCGGAAAAGCAAGGCATTCCGCAGGATGAGACACGATGGCGGCTTCTGCGCTACTGGACGATGCTCAACGGCATGTTCGCCATGTGGATTTCCTCCAACGTGGAACTGCCTGAAAACTGGAAAACCTGTCTGAAAAACGAATTTTAAGGAGCGTTTACGATATGAAACAGATCATTCTTACGGGCGACCGCCCGACCGGCAACCTGCATGTCGGCCACTACGTCGGCTCACTGGCCGAGCGCGTGAAGCTGCAGAATTCCGGAAAATATGACGAAATTTACATCATGATTGCGGACGCACAGGCGCTGACCGACAACGCCGAGCACCCGGAGCGCGTGCGCCAGAACATTATGAAGGTCGCGCTGGACTATCTTGCGGTCGGCATTGACCCGGAAAAGGCTAATATCTTCATCCAGTCCATGGTGCCGCAGCTGACCGAGCTGACGTTCTACTACATGAACCTTGTCACCGTGTCCCGTGTACAGCGCAACCCTACCGTTAAGGCAGAGATTCAGATGCGCAACTTTGAAGCCAGCATTCCGGTCGGTTTTTTCTGCTATCCGATCAGTCAGGCGGCGGACATCACCGCATTCAACGCTACGGCTGTTCCGGTCGGCGAGGACCAGGAGCCGATGCTCGAGCAGTGCCGCGAAATCGTGCACAAGTTCAACACGGTTTACGGCGAAACGCTGACGATGCCGCAGATTGTTCTTCCGTCCAACAACGCCTGCATGCGTCTGCCCGGCACAGACGGCAAGGCGAAGATGAGCAAGTCGCTCGGCAACTGCATCTACCTTGCGGATCCGGAGGAGGTCGTTCGTGAGAAGATCATGTCCATGTACACCGATCCGGACCATATCCGCGTGCAGGATCCCGGCAAGCTGGAGGGAAATACCGTGTTCACCTATCTGGATGCGTTCTGCCAGCCGGAGCACTTCGCAGAATTCCTGCCGGACTACCAGAACCTTGACGAGCTGAAAGCGCACTACCAGCGCGGCGGACTCGGCGATGTGAAGGTAAAGAAGTTCCTGAACAACGTCATGCAGTCGCTGCTGTCGCCCATGCGTGAGCGCCGTGCACAGTGGGAGGGTCGCCTGCCCGAAGTCTACGAGATTCTCAAGAAGGGCAGCGAAATCGCCGCTGAGACCGCTCAGGGCACGCTCGATCGAGTCCGTCACGCGATGAAGATCGACTATTTCACCGATAACGGCCTGCTCAAGTAAAAACAGCAAAATAAAGGACGAACCGCTTGGTTCGTCCTTTCTGTTAGATTTTCGGGATTTGCTGGGTCACACAGTGGATATTGCCGCCGCCGATGAGGATATCGCGGGCCGGAATCGCAACTACCTTGCGGGTCGGGAAAAGCTCCTGCAGGATAGCCTGCGCCTTTTCATCCATCGGGTCACCGAAGGCAGGCATGACAACAGCCTCGTTCGCAATGTAGAAGTTGACGTAGCTTGCCGCCAGACGCTCTCCCGGGATTCGGGTCGGCTCGCCGTCGCACAGGTCAAGGCCGTCGCACTCCTCTGCGGTGATGGTCACCGGCTTGGGCAGCGGCAGCTTGTGCACCCTGATTCTGCGTCCCTTGGCATCGGTCGCAGCTTCCAGTGCATCCAGACTGGCCTTGGAGAGCGCATACTGCGGGTCGGTCTCGTCGTCCGTCCACGCGAGCACAACCTCGCCCGGAGCCGTGAAAGCGCATACGTTGTCAACGTGCTCGTTGGTCTCGTCGTTGTAAATACCGCGCGGCAGCCAGATCACCTTGGAAACGCCCAGATAATCGCACAAAACCTGCTCAATTTGAGTCTTTGTGAGATCGGGATTGCGTCCCGCGCTCAGCAGGCAGGCTTCGGTGACGAGCGCGGTGCCCTCGCCGTCCGAGTGGATGGAGCCGCCCTCACAAATGAAATCGCGTTTGTCGTATACGTCGTTATTCAGCAGGTCGCAGAACTTGCGCGCCACGCGGTTGTCCTTCTCCCACGAGGGATACAGGCCGTCCACATCGCCGCCCCACGCGTTGAAACCCCAGTCGATGCCGCGGCGCTCTCCCCTGCCGTTGATAACAAAGGTCGGGCCAACGTCACGCGCCCACGCATCGTCAGTCTCCATCACGACCAGACGAACGCGGTCAGGCAGCTGCGCACGCGCGTTGTCATACTGCCCTTCCGAGCAGAGCACGGTCATGCTTTCGCTTTCGGAAATCGTCTCGATCACACGCAGAAAGGCTTTCCGGGCCGCATAGGCGCCGTACTGCCAGCTGTCGGCACGTTCCGGCCAGATCATCAGGCAGCCCTCATGCGGTGCAAACTCCGCAGGCATATAAAACCCGTCCTGCGCGGGTGTAGTGTGCAAAATTTTCATGGTATCTCTCCTGTTCGGTGGTACATCAAGAGTACAACATTTTGATGGAATTTGCAATGGTCGTAGGCGGTTTGAAATGAAAAATTGAGAATAGAGAATGGAAAATGAACGTAATATTTAACGGTATGCGGGCGGTCGCCGGCCCGTCCCTGCGATTGCACGATTGCCGAGAACGCCATTCTTACCTGATAAATACACCGATTTTCCCCTCACCTGCATTCTCCATTCTCCATTTTCCATTCTCAATTATTCAACTTTCCCTTTATCAACCCCGCAGAATATGGTACACTAAAAATGTATCAACTCATTTCCAAAGGAGAGGTGCATACCATGAATTACGCTTATACCTATACATACACGCCGCTTTTCTCAATGATTCTGCCGATTCTGGCACTTTTACTGATTCTTGCGGGCGGCATCGCGCTGTACACGCTGTTTGTCCGCAAGCCGAATCACTACCACGGCGCGGCAGCCAAGCTGCATGATTTTCTCAATTTCCGGCACGCATACACCGAGGGTCTGCTGAAAATCCTGTACTGCATGACGGTCGCTGCGCTGGCTATTTACAGCGTTATTCTGCTGTTTTTCCACTTTTTCTGGGCGATCCTGCTGTTTATCGTCGGAAATATTGCTGCACGGCTCGGCTATGAATTTATTATGATGCTGTTCAGCATGCACCGCACCCTGCGCAGCATTGACCGCAAAATGCCCGAGCCGCAGCCGTTCGAGCAGCCGGCTCCCGCAGCGCAGACCGAGCCGCAGAATACACCGGAAAATCCGCTCCCGCCCGATCAGCCGTAACACAGACCGCTGTTTCCGCTTGAAATTTGTTCAACGCAGATTGCAAAAACACGCAAGTCATGATAAAATAGATATACTATTACAGAATTTCGCGGCAGGACCAACCCATGTGCTGCCCTACAGAAAAGAGTATCTTAGAAAAAGGAGGTCCGTGCATTGAAAATTCAGGAAAGCGCGGAAAACTACCTGGAAGCCATCCTGGTTCTGACGCAGAAAAATGGACAGGTGCGCTCGATCGACGTTGCGCACTACACCGGCTTTTCCAAGCCGAGCATCAGCCGTGCCGTTGGCCTGCTGCGCGATAACGGTTACGTTTCCATCGACCAGAACGGTCTGCTGGGACTGACCGAATCCGGCATGCAGATTGCTACCAGCATTTACGAGCGCCACACCGTGCTCACCGCGTTCCTCACCGCTCTCGGCGTGGACGCTGAGACCGCCGCTGAGGATGCGTGCCGCATCGAGCATGTGCTGAGCGAGGAAACCTTCGACAAGCTCAAGCAGCATGCGAAGGCGTATATCGACGCACAGGGTAAATAAGACCCGTTGAAAATCCTGCCTGAAAAGGCAGGATTTTTTATATCAAATTTTATCGAACAAATTTTCGATAAAATCATTGCATTCAAATCGGCACCCTGTTATAATGGGTGTATCGAATCCGAATACACCGCCGCTCTGCGGCTTGCATATTTGTAACTTTTTCAGGAGGAAATGCTATCATGGCTACCAAAAAGCAGTTGGAACCGGTCGCTCCCGCGGCTGATAAGAAGAAAGCACTTGCCGCTGCGCTCGGTCAGATCGAAAAGCAGTTCGGTAAAGGCTCGGTTATGCGTCTGGGCGAAAATACCGGCATGAATATCGAACACATCCCGACCGGCTCGATCGGTCTGGATCTCGCACTCGGCATCGGCGGTCTGCCGCGCGGCCGAATCATTGAGATCTACGGACCGGAATCCTCCGGTAAGACCACGGTTGCGCTGCACAGCGTTGCAGAGGCGCAGAAGCTGGGCGGCACGGCTGCGTTTATCGACGCCGAGCACGCGCTCGACCCGGTTTACGCCAAGGCACTCGGCGTTGACATTGACAGCCTGCTGGTCTCCCAGCCGGACACCGGTGAGCAGGGTCTGGACGTTGCGGAAGCGCTTGTGCGCTCGGGCGCGATCGATATCGTGGTTATCGACTCGGTTGCCGCGCTGACGCCGCGCGCCGAAATCGAAGGCGAAATGGGCGATTCCTTCGTTGGTCTGCATGCCCGTATGATGAGTCAGGCGATGCGCAAGCTGGCCGGCTCGATCGCCAAGAGCCAGTGCGTAGCCATCTTTATCAACCAGCTGCGTGAGAAGGTCGGCGTCATTTACGGCAATCCGGAGGTCACCACCGGTGGCCGTGCGCTCAAGTTCTATGCGTCTGTCCGCATGGAGGTTCGCCGCGTGGAGCATCTGAAAAACGGCACCGAGTTGATCGGCAGCCACACCCGCGTAAAGGTTGTAAAAAACAAGGTCGCTCCCCCGTTCAAGCAGGCTGAGTTCGATATTATGTACGGCGAAGGCATTTCCCGCACGAGCGAGCTGGTCGATCTCGGCGTGGAATTCGGCATCCTCAACAAATCCGGCGCGTGGTTCTCCATGGGCGATACCCGTCTGGGTCAGGGCCGTGATGCTGCCAAGCAGTATTTCAAGGATCATCCGGACATCGCGGATGACGTACAGAAGCAGATCATGGAAAAGGTAGCCGAGGAGCGCAGCAAGCTGGCGCAGAGCCATGCGGCACGTCCTTCCGCCGCTGTGCCGACCGAGAAGGCCGAAAAGCCTGCGGATAAGGCACCGCGTCCGTCGTCCTCCAAGGCGGTCTCCATAGACGCGGACGATTTTGACGACCTCGACGAAGAATAATGAGCGAGGATAAATACCGCGCAGCCCTCGATATGGCGGCAAAACAGTTGTCTTACCGGGCGCTGAGTGCGAAAATGCTGCGCGACAAGCTGCTTGCCAAGGGGCACGATGAGGAAACCGCCGATTACGCGCTTGCGTGGCTGACCGAACGCAGCATGCTCAATGACGAGCTTTTCGCGGAAAGCGTTGTGCGCGGCTACGCGCGCAAGGGCTACGGCGCGGCACGCATCCGGCAGGAGCTGACCCGCCGCGGCATAGACCGCGACACCGCAGAAGCGGCTATGCAGACCTTCTCTCCGGATGAGGCGCAAATGCTGGCTCTGCTCGAAAAACGCCTGCGCGGTGACGTTTCCGATCGCAAAGAGGTCGAAAAAGCCGTTGCAGCACTCCAGCGTCGCGGTTTTGCATGGAATGATATCAAGCGCGCACTCGAAACCTATGGCAATTCGCTGCCGGAGGAAGAATAACAAACATCCCGCTTTTTGCAAGGAAAGCGGGATGTTTGATTTTATCGCGGTAAATCGCTTGCATGAATCCTGCGGTTGGAGTATCATAATAAGAGGAGAAAACTCTACCGGAAAGGAAGTATTTCCATGGAAACCAATAAAATTCCCGCCCGCGCAGATGTGCCCGAAAAGGACAAATGGGCGATTCAGGATCTGTTTGCGACCGACGATGACTGGCGTGCCGCGTTAGCGAAGGCCAAGGAGTTCATTCCGCGCATCACCGCATTCCGCGGCAGACTGGCCGAAAGCGGTGCTGCTCTGCTGTCTTTTTTCCGTCTGGATGATGAAATCAGCCTTGCATTTGACGCACTCGTACACTACGCGCAGCGCCGCAGCGATGAGGACACCCGTGTTGCCGCGTATCAGGAGATGGTCAGCCAGGTGACGCGCTTCGCGGTCGAAATTCAGTCTGCCGCCGCGTTTGAGACCCCTGAGTTGCTCGCCATCAGCGATGAGGACATAAACCGTCTGTACGCCGAAGCACCCGAGCTGGAGCTGTACCGCCTGAATATCGACCGCATTCGCCGCCGCCGAGAGCATGTGCTGTCCGACAAGGAGGAGGCAATCCTCGCCGCTGCAGGCGAGATAGCCGCCAGCCCGGACGATATTTACTCCATGCTCAACGACGCCGACCTCAAATTCCCGGATGCGGTGGACAAGGACGGCAATAAGCACCCCGTCACGCACGGCACGTTCATCCCGCTCATGCAGTCCTACGACCGCGTGCTCCGCAAGTCCGCGTTCGATTCGCTGTACTCGGTATACGGCCAGTTCCGCAACACCTCGGCGGCAACGCTGTCCGCGCAGCTCAAGCAGCTGCTGTTCTTTGCGAATGTCCGCAAGTACCCCTCGACGCTGGATGCCGCCCTTGACGGCAATGAAGTGCCGACCGAGATTTACCGCAACCTAATCGACGCGGTGCACCGCTCGTTTGCGCCCATGTACCGCTATGTTGCGCTGAGAAAGAAGCTGCTCGGCGTGGACGAACTGCACATGTACGACCTGTATGTGCCGGTCGTGGACGGCGTGGAAATGAAATTCACGTTCGAGGAGGCCAAGGAGATCGCACTGAAGGCGCTCGCGCCGCTCGGCGAGGACTACCTGAATCTGCTCCGCGAAGGCTTTGCAAACGGCTGGATCGACGTGTACGAGAACGAGGGCAAGCGCTCGGGCGCGTACTCGGCAGGTGCGCGCGTACACCCGTATGTGCTGCTCAACTTCAAGGGCACGCTCGACGATGTGTTCACGCTCGTGCATGAGATGGGCCACTCCATCCACTCGTACCTGTCCAACAAGACCCAGCCGACCGCATACCAGGATTACGTTATCTTTGTTGCTGAGGTTGCATCCACCTGCAACGAGGCCCTGCTGATGGAGTACCTGCTGTCCGTCACGACTGATAAGAAGGAGCGCGCGTACCTCATCAACCACTTCCTCGAGCAGTTCCGCGGCACGCTGTACCGCCAGACCATGTTCGCTGAGTTCGAGCTTGCCGCCAACGAAATGACCCAGCGCGGCGAGGGCACGACCGCTGAAGCGCTCTGCGCGATGTACAAAAAGCTGAACGAGCAGTATTTCGGACCGGAAATGAACGTAGACGAGGAAATTTCGCTTGAATGGGCGCGTATTCCGCACTTCTACTACGATTACTACGTTTACCAGTACGCGACCGGCTACGCCGCTGCCATTGCACTCTCGCGCCGCATCCTGCGGGAGGGTGAGGCGGCAGTCAAGGATTACCTCGGCTTCCTGTCCGGCGGCTGCTCTGCCGACCCGATCACGCTGCTGCGCGGCGCGGGCGTGGATATGGCAAGTCCGAAGCCGATCGAGGATGCAACAAAGCTGTTTGATGAAATGATCTCGGAGATGGAAAAGATTCTGAATTGAGCATTAAGAATGAAAAATGGAGAATGATGTTTCTTTTTGCATTTTTCATTGTCTGCAACACTCGATTAGAGCAAAGAAAAGGCACAGCCGATTGAAGTGCCCCCAAAGTTAGACAAAAATCCATCGTAAAAATTGTTCAAGCAACCGAAAGGACTTGCTGTCTGTGAATTGCAGGCAGCAGGCCCTTTGGTTTTGCCTTGATCCTGCGATTGTTGTAGTAGTCCAGATCTTCAATGAGCTCCTGCTTGAAGTGTTCCATGGAGCGGATGCATAAATCGGAGTGAGGTCCGCGTCAAGTAAAGTTCGCAAAAAGGCTCCTGAAAAATGAAGTTAAGCTGCGGTGGTCAGTGTGGCCGCAATGGATTCATGGCTTATGTAGGCTCTGGAAACAGACCAGTCCTCG
>ERZ857750.1117-NODE-1117-length-30807-cov-4.543737_pt1 | contig 30807 bp, 23 predicted proteins | sample MGYA00519915_ERZ857750 | MGnify/ENA primary metagenome ERZ857750 (study PRJEB31778, sample SAMEA3449358) | human gut metagenome | biome: human gut; feature: human-associated habitat; material: faeces | place: United Kingdom | collected 2010/2012 ...
GGAGGTGCCCATCGGGGCCGTGGTGGTGTACGAGCCCATCGACCGCGGCACGCGCCGGCCGTTGGCCGAGCCGCGCGTCATTGCCCGGGGGCGCAACCGCCGCGAGGCTGACCGCGATCCGGCGGGGCATGCGGAATTCCTCGCCATGAAAGAGGCGGCCCGCGTATTGGACGCCTGGCGTCTAACCGATTGCACCGTCTACGTCACGTTGGAACCCTGCATCATGTGCGCCGGTCTCATGCACCAGGCGCGCATTGGCCGCTGCGTGTACGGTGCGCCCGACCAGAAGGCGGGCGCGGTGGGCACGCTGTACGACATCCACGCCGATGGGCGCCTGAACCACCAGTTCGAAGTGACCGGTGGCGTGCGGGAGGAAGAGTGCGTGGCCCTGCTGCGCGACTTCTTCCGCGCCCGGCGCAAGAAAGAGAAGGAACGCGAATGACCGAGAACGCCCAGCGCAATCGCGAGGCGGAAGTGAACCTGCTGGCGGCGGCCCGCGAGGCCCAGTGGTCGGCGGCCGCTTTCATGGGGCCGAACACGATGAAGCTGGTGTCGCCGGCGAAGGTGAACCTGCTTTTGGCCATTGGGGCGCGCCGCGAGGACGGCTACCACGATGCCGACACCATCATGCACGCGCTCGCGCTGCATGATACGTTGTACCTGTGCGCAGAAGATATCTCGGCCGATGAGCTGGCGAAGCGCACCGCCGAAGGGGCGTCCCGCGAGGACGTTGCCGTGGGCGGCCCGGCGGACAACCTTGTCATGACCATCGACTTGGCCGACCGCACGGGCCAAGACCTCGCTGTGCCGGCGGCCGACAACCTCGCCTTCAAAGCTGCTGATCGCCTGTCCCGGGCGGTGGGTCGCGACCTTCCCGAGGCCATCCAGCTGCGCATTGAGAAGCACATCCCGGCCCAGGGCGGCTTGGGCGGCGGCTCGTCGAACGCGGCGGCGGTGCTCGTGGGCCTTGCGAAGGCGTGGGGCCTTGCGGCCGATGACGAGCGCGTGGCCGACGTTGCCCGGTCGCTTGGGGCTGATGTGGCGTTTTTCCTCCACGGGGGCTGTGCCTTGCTCGGCGGTGTGGGCGAGGTTTTGCAACGCCGTCTGGAAACGTCGCGGCGCTCCGTGGTGCTGGTGAAACCGGCGGAGGGCGTCTCGACCGCCGAGGCCTATAAGCGCTTCGACGCTGCGCCGCGCCCGGTGCCCGAAGAAGAGCTCGCCCGCGACCTTGCTGCCACCCGTGCCGACGATGTGGCGCTCGCCAACAACCTCGCTCCGGCGGCCGAAGCGCTCCTCCCTGAGTTGTCCGTCGTCCGTGCATGGCTCGCCGAACAGGCAGGGGAGAACAACGTGCTCCTCTCCGGTAGCGGCTCGGCCACCTTCGCCCTCGTAGACACCTTCGCCGAGGCCAGCCGCATCGCCACGGCCGCTGCGGCTCGCGGCTGGTGGGCGCGCCCGACGAGTCTCTCCGGCCTGCGCGCCGCCGTCGCCCCTTCGCGATAAAGAGCGCCGGGTAACGAATGGCCGCGCCGTCGTTCATCAGCTGCCCTTTTCGTATACACTGGCACTGCCGTAATCACGTGCGCTAGTGTCCAAGGCATCTCGCCGATGCCGCCCGAAGAGAAAGGATGAGAAGTGGGTTTTCTCGCTCGCCTGTCCCGCGTTGTCCCTCTGCTCATCGTCATGGCGGTGGCGGCGGGACTCATCTACGTGGGGGGCACCTACCGTCATTCCCCGGCCCGCGCCAAAGAGGTGCTCATCAAAATCTTCACGTGGTTCAACGGCATCGTCGTCGGCTTCTTCGCCTTGGTGTCGGTGTACGCCTTCTTCGACAACGCTCCGGCGGTGCTCGATCTGTCGCTCAGCTTCATGGTTGTGGGCCTTGTCGGCCTCCTCGTCACGCGCCTCGCCAACTGGCGCTTCCTCGCGCATCACCCCAACTACCGCAAAAAGCGCCTCGCCGCCACCACCCGCCGCCGCTGGCCGTGGCAACGGTAGGAGTTTTAGAAGAGGTGGATGCCAGTTGAGACTCGAGATGGCATGAAGGGGCTGCCAGTTGGGCCTAGAAATGGTAAAAAATGCCAGTTGAGGCCCCAAATGGCTAGCTGTCTTTGTCCATTTCGGGCCTCAACTGGCATCAACCCGCATTTTCCAAGCGTAAAGGAGTGGGACGCTCGGAAACGGGGATCGGGGCTTCGCAAATAAAAAACTCCCCGCAGGGAGTTCGAGAAAAGGCAAACTGGCGGAGGAGTAGGGATTCGAACCCTAGATGCCCTTGTGGGGCATACTCACTTAGCAGGCGAGCACCTTCGGCCTCTCGGTCACTCCTCCGCGTAACAATGCATCTTACCCGAGCGCTCCGGTTTCTGCAATGAAAATATTCCTCGTTGCTCAAAGAATCCTGCTGATTTGCGCAGGTTCGCGCAGGTTTGCGCACATTGGCGCGTCCTTTTGCGGCTTTTCGAAAGGGCCTCAAAAGAGTCGATGCTGTGAAAGCGCTCAAGGCTCATCGAGCTTACTCTGTGTTGTTGCCAGTATAATGGGGCGAGACGTTTCCGCTGAAGGCGGTCTGGTCAGCCAAAATGCCGACTATGCGCCAGTATCTGCAGTGTCGAACCGTGGAAAGAGTATCGTGCACGGCAAAGAGGGAGCAAATGAGGGATCGCATCAAAACATACGCGGGGGTTCTTCGAGATAACACTGCCATTGTCGCCTCGGTCGCACTGTTCTTTCTCTGGCTGGGGATTACCTTTCAGGTGCCTGACTTCGCTGTCGACGGGACTTTTGAACCCGGCCTCGTGGCCCCTTGGATCGTTGTCGCTTTCTGCTACGCCCTGGGGTACCTCGTTGCCGTTCTGTGGTACCGCAAAATCGCGTCTCTTTTTCTGCGGAGAAGATTCCTCGTTCTTGTGTGCCTTGTTATGGCAGCAGGTGTAACGATAGATATCGCATCTTCGTGGAACACCGATTTCTTTGGATCTGTTTCCAGGGTCGCCTACGTCGGGTCGATTCTGATGTGTCTCGGCACAACCCTGATTGTGGTCATGACGGCTTCGATTGTCGCTCAAATCGGTGCGCGAAACACTTTGCTTGTTTCTGTTGCCGGAATGCTTGTCGCGGCAACGCTTATGGTTGCCTTGGGCTTTATGGGAGTATGGGGCAAAGACATTGTTCGCCTTTTTGTTCCGCTGGCGATGATCCCCGTTAACTTGCTGGTTTTCAAAGGGATACCTCTGCGGCAGGTCTTTATGCGCGGGCTTAATAAAAATACCGCATGGCCGCACAAGCTTTTAGCAACATCAGCGCTGCATGGGGCTGTTTTCGGGTTTTATATCGCTGCTTATTCGGCGCTTGGCGTCGAAGGCTCGCACATTGCCTTTAACGGGGTGTGCTACGGAATAGCGGCGGTCGTCCTAGGCGTCATGATGGTGGCTGCGCAAACGGACTTCAACCACCTCATTTACCACCGGGCATTTCCTGCCATGGCTTTCGGGATGCTTCTCATTTGCGTTTGCGCCGAAGCGTCCGTTTTGGGCGTAGGTATTGTTGCGGCTGGCTATGCGTTCCTCCATCTTATTATGTGCGGAGTCTGCTCGTATCTCTCGAAGCAGTTCGATTTGCCGGCGCCGTGGGTCATTTCGCTGACGACGTTGTTTTTCGTAGGGGGCCAGGTGATAGGTGCTGGGGCAACGACGCTATCCCTTTGGCTGGAGGTGCCGATCGGCGATGTTGCCGCCTGTGCCATCTTTGTGCTTCTCATTGGATCTCTCGGTCTTTCGGGGATCAGAAACGTACGGTTTGGCTGGGGCGTCGTTCGTCCCAGCACCGATACGAGTACGGCCACGCCCCAGGAATTTGCCGTGCAATATCTGGCATTGGACGCGGGCCTCACATCGCGGGAGATGGAGATAGCGCTTTGCCTTGCTGAAGGCAAAAAGCGGAAGCAAATTGCTGACGAGCTTTGCGTATCCGACCAAACGGTGAAAACTCATGTGAGTCACATCTATACGAAGCTCGGTATTCACTCAAAGGAAGAGCTGATCGAACTCGTTCGCGAAAGGGCCTCTTCTTTCGAAGAGTAAAGGCCCGCGACCAGGCCGTGGGAGGGGAGGGCTCGGTCGCGGGCGAGAGGGGAGGGCGATTTGCCGTCGGGTGCTTATCGGGCGGCTAGCTGTTGATGTACTTGGCCGCTTGCTGCGCCGCAACGCGTCCGGAGTTCACTTGATGGCCGAAGGCGGTACCCGGAATGTTGATGGTGTACACGCTCGCGTAGTGGTTGTTGCCCTCGTTGCCAATAGCGTACAGGCCGGGGATGGGCTGCTTGTCGATGTCCCAAACGCGCTGGAACTTATCCACTTTCAAACCGCCCGTGGCGAAGTAGAACACATAACTCATGCGGCCGATGTAGAACGGGGGCTGCTCTACGGGAATCAGGAGGGAGGGATCTTTGAGGAAGTCCTTATCGGCTCCCGCCTTGCAGCTTTCGTTATAGCGGGCCACGGCGTTTTTGAAGTTCTCCGGATCCATATCGAAATGCTGGGCGAGGTCGGCCAGATCGTTGGAAGAGTAGAGGCTGTATCCGTTGTCGGATGTTATGGACTCTTCGAACATGGCCTGCGCCTCGGGCGTCGTGCCGAAGAACGTGTCGTAAATGTTCTGGTCGAAGACGCAGTAGGTCGCCGCATTGCGCTTTGTGGCGATACTGGCCGAGGAGGGAGCCATTACCGAAGTGGTGTCCTCACGCACGAATCGATCACCGGTCTCGTTGACCCACATAATGGGGCCGCCCGTTGCGATACCGCCCAACCCGTTGATAGGGTTGTACGGATCGGCCTTGTAATCAGTGACGGGGAAGGCGGGGATGGTGGGGCAAATACTCTGCGAAGCGTTGGCAAGGTCGTCGATTGCCCCAACCGCAGTAGCCATATTGAATCCATCGCCCGTTCCATTCAGGCCCAGGCAAACCATGTCGTCGGTGTTCCACCCTTGGCGCTTGATGATGTCGGGGTTGCCGCAAAAACCACCCGTAGCCAAGATGACGGCTTTCGCATTGATGAGAATTTCACCATCTTGACCAATGGCGTACAAGCCGCAAACCGCGCCGCTATCATCTAGTATGAGCTCATTCGCTGTCGTATTGTAGCGAACCTCTACCCCCAGTTCCTCGGCCCGCTTAGTCATCTGGGGCACGTAGCCCTTGGAGCAGCTGCCTTCCTTGAACCAATGGAAGGTATGCAGAAGGCCCGTGTAATAGTTATCCACCGTTCCGTTGTACTCCACCCCCTGCTCCAGGCACCAGTCGATGTTGGCCGCCGAGCTTTCGCAGAATTCGACCCACTCGGCGCCGTTGGGCCGGTACTGCAGCATCTCCATCTGAGCGGCAATGACTTCAGCGGGAGTGATCTCTTCGATCCCTGCGGCTTTCTGCATGGAAGAATTGATGGCGAACATGCCCTCGACGCCCAGGGCGTTTCCGCCTGATTCGGCGTTCTTCTCGATGACCAGGCAGTTGGTGTCGTCGAGTGCCGCTTGAACAGCGCAAGCAAGCCCCGAGCCGCCGAGGCCGACGATGAGGAGGTCGGTGTCGATGGTCTCGATGACTTCCTTCGGCGCAGTTCCTGTTTCGGCGACCTCCTTTGCGGGTTCTGCCTGGGGCGCGCATCCGCTCAGGGCCATGACCCCCAGCGCGCTTGCTGCGGCAGCTCCCGAGAGAAACGATCGGCGAGAAAGATTGATGGAACGCATGCTGAACCCTCCTAAAGTTAGCGTGGTAGGCAGCCGTTGTCGTGCGCTACCTCGAACGATGCAAGATGGTAGGAGGCGCCACGGCCTCGCGAATCGCCCACCGAGATTGAATTCCCCGAAATTTGGCGACTCACCCACAACTCACCCACGGATTAACTGGGGATGTCGGGGGTTCGCGCGGGCGGTTTTTGGTAATCTACGCAATAAGGAAAACGCGCAGCTGCTGGGGTGGCCGCGCACATTGCCAGGGAAAGGAAACGCACGTGATCGGTCGCTACACTCGCCCGGAGATGGGCCGCATCTGGGAGCTTCAGAACAAGTTCGCCATTTGGAAGGAGATCGAGGTTCTGGCCTGCGAGGCTCAGGCCGAGCTCGGCCAGGCGGGCATCACGCGCGAGGAGGCCCAGTGGATCCGCGATCACGCCGACTTCACCGTTGAGGAGATCGACGAGATTGAGAAAGTGACGAATCACGACGTCATCGCGTTCACCACCTGCATGGCCAACTATATTGACGCCGACATCCCCGAGGGCGCCGACAAGCCCAGCCGCTGGGTGCACTACGGCATGACCTCCTCCGACCTGGGCGACACGGCCCTGTCCTATCAGGTCACGCAGGCTTGCGACATCATCATCGACGACATCAAGCGTCTCGGCGAGACCTGCAAGCGCCGCGCCTTCGAGTTTCAGAACACCCTGTGCGTCGGTCGCACCCACGGCATTCACGCCGAGCCCATGACCTTCGGCATGAAGTTCGGCAGCTGGGCCTGGGCCTTGAAGCGCGCCCTCACGCGCATGGAGGAGGCCCGCGCCGTGGCCGCCACCGGCGCTATTTCCGGCGCGGTGGGCACCTACTCTTCCATCGATCCCTTTGTGGAAACCTACGTGTGCGAGAAGCTGGGCCTCACGCCCGATCCGCTGTCCACCCAGGTGCTTGCCCGCGACCGCCACGCCCAGGTGATGGCGGCGCTGGCCGTGACGGCTTCCACGCTGGAGTCCATCGCCATGCAGGTGCGCCTGCTGCAACAGTCCGACGTCATCGAGGCGGAAGAGCCGTTCACCAAGGGCCAGAAGGGCTCCAGTGCCATGCCCCACAAGCGCAATCCCATCACGGCCGAGCGCGTTTGCGGCCTCGCCCGCGTGGTGAAGGCGAACGCCCAGGTGGCCTTCGACAATGTGGCCCTGTGGTTCGAGCGCGACATCTCGCACTCCGGCGCCGAGCGCGTGGTGCTGGCCGACAGTTTCACGGCGCTCGATTACATGTTCGGGAAGATGCAGTGGATGCTCGACGGCCTGCAGACCTACCCGGCCAAGATGGAGCACAACCTGTGGCGCACGAAGGGCCTCATCTTCTCCAGCAAGGTGCTGCTGGCGCTCGTGGACGCGGGCATCTCCCGCGAGGACGCCTACGTTATCGTGCAGCGCAACGCCATGAAGGTGTGGGAGGACATCCAGAACGCCGTGGACGGCCTCACCTACCGCGAGCGCTTGGAAGCTGACGACGAGGCCATGGCCCTGCTTAGCCAGGAGAAGCTGGACGAGATCTTCGACCCCTGGGACTTCCTCACCCGCAAGGACGTGGTCTTCGACCGCCTGCAGGAGCTGGAGTTCTAGTCGGGTATCGGCATACCTATATGGAAGGCCCCTGGCGCTGATTGCGCTAGGGGCCTTCTTTGTACGAACAAATGCTGAAAGAGGCGTCTACTGCGCAGCGGGGGCAGCGGTGTTGCCGGTGAGCATGTCGATGCCCTGGGCGATTACTGAGGCATCCATGGCGCCCATGTAGGCGCCGATGATGTTGCCCTCGGCGTTGATCAGGTAGGTCTGCGGGATAGAGCTCACTCCGAAGGCCGTGGCCGCCGAGTTGTTGGCGTCGAAGTAGCACGGGAACGTGTAGTTGTTCTCGGCGAGGAAGGCCTTGGCGGACTGCTCGGTCTCGCCGTTCATGTCGGTCATGTTCACGATGACGAACTCGACGTCGTTGCCGTGTTCTTCCCAGGCAGACTGGATGTCGGGCATCTCGCTGGCGCAGGGGCCGCACCAGCTAGCCCAGAAGTTCAGCAGCACCGGCTTGCCCTTGAAGTCGGCCAGGGTGAGGGTCGCTCCATCCGCGTCGGTCATGGTGAAGTCCGGGGCCGGGGTGGTGGCTGCGTTGGCGCCGTTGCCGTCGCCGGTATCGTCGGAAACGTCGGCGTCGGCGGTGGCATCTACCTCGGTTTCTTGGACGGCATCGGTGCCGGTAACTTCTATCTGCTTGTCATCGGCCGTTGGCGCCAGGACGCTGTAGGCCACGCCCGCGCCGATGAGCAGCACGGCAAAGACGACGGCGGCCACAATGACGCCGACGTGTTTCTTGCGGTCGGCCTTCTCGCCCTCGGGAGTGGCGGCGTTGGCTTTCTCCTCGGCTTCCAAGGCTGCCAAGCGCTCGCCGATGACCTCGCCTCGCTGCTCGGCTGCCGAAGATGCAGTTGCCGCGGGGGTCGCGCTTGCCGTTGCCGGAGCGCCCTTCGTCGTTGCTTGTCCGCCAGCATCGGGAGTCTGCTCGTCGGCCGCGATCTCCGTCTCAACCGGAGTTCCGGCGTCGGTCGGCGTCTTCTCGTTCTCGCTCATGTTCGAACCTTTCTCCTTCGGGCCGGGTTCCACCGGCTAGCTCAGCAGGCGCAAGAAGCCGCCGAGCAGCCCCGTCGCCATGAGCACGCCCACGGCGACCAGAAACCAGCCGCATACCTTGTTAATGATATCGTAATGTTGCTTGATGACGGCAAAAGCGCCCTTCAGCTTGTCGATGAGCACGGCAGCCGCCACGAACGGAATGCCGAGGCCGGCCGAGTAGCACAGAAGCAGGATAACGCCCTGCGCCACCGATGCCTGCTGCGAGGCCAGCATGAGCGCCGAGCCGAGGAACGCCCCCACGCACGGCGTCCATCCGATGGAGAAGATGACGCCGAACAGCACCGAGGAGAAGAATCCCAGCTGCCGTCCCGCCAGCGGGTTCTTCGCGCCGTGGAAGAGGTTGATCTTGATGATGCCGAGAAAGTACAGTCCGAAGGCGATGACCACCAGGCCGCACACCACGTTGACGGCACTTTGATACTCGATGAAGAACGCGCCCACCGACGAAGCCAAAGCTCCCATAGCGATGAACACGCACGTGAAGCCGAGCACAAAGCCGAGGGCGTTGCGCAGCACCACCGAAGTGCGCACCTCCTCGCCGGCGGCGAAGTAGGTGACGTAGATGGGAATCATGGGAAGCAGGCACGGCGACACGAAGGTGATGATGCCCTCCAGAAAGGTGATGAAATAGGTCACAAATCCTCCTCCTGCTTCGATCGCCGTTTTGCGATGTCTCGCATTATTCCCTATTTGCGAGCGGCGTGCCTCCGTCTTCACAGAAAGTGAAGTGACCGTTACGTGCTTCGGCATCGTGCGGTGGCCCGTTGCCGCAAGGCGTTTCTGGCGCTATGCTGGTGGGCGTAAGTGAAATTGCGAGTGCGTGCGCGATTGGCTCGAAGGGACTGCGTCGTTCGAGGGGATTGCGTTGTTCGAAGGGAAGTAGTGTGACTGCTCTGGTTGATTCCATCACCCGCCGCCGTTTTGTCTGGCTGGCGGCTTTGACTGGCGGAAGCCTGGCGTTGAGCGGCTGCGCGGGCGACGGATCGAACGGGACGGGCGGATCGACCGAGGTGGACGGTTCGGGCGGCGAAGGCGCTGGTGACGGCCAGAATCCCGAAGACGCCGCAGCCGCCGCGCGTGCTGCTGTGGACGAGCGCATCGGCGCCATGACGCTCGAGCAGAAGGTGGCCCAGCTGTTTATCGTGACGCCGGAAGCGCTGGTGGAAGGCGTGTCGCAAGTCACTCAGGCTGGCGACATGACTCGCGAGGGAGTAACGGCCCATCCCGTGGGCGGCATCGTCTACTTCGCTCAGAACTTGCTCGACCCCGAGCAGACGACGACCATGCTCGCGAACGTCAAGCAGTTCTACGCCGACGCCGGAAACGCGGCACCCTTCATTGCTGTCGATGAAGAGGGCGGCACGGTGGTGCGCATTGCCGACAATGAGGCCTTCGGGGCTCAAGATGTGGGCGACGCCTCGGCTCTCGGCAGCGCTGGCGACACCGAAGCTGCCAAGCGCGCCGCCGAGCAGATCGCCGACTACCTGGCGCCGCTCGGGTTCAACCTGGATTTCGCCCCCGTGGCCGACGTGGTGAACCCGCTGCGCAGCGACACCATGGGCCTGCGCTCGTTCTCGAGCGATGCCTCCGTGGCGGCCGATATGGTGCGGGCCGAGGTGGAAGGCTTCCGCGACAAGAAGATGCTCTGCTGCGCGAAGCATTTTCCGGGCATCGGCGCGGCGGCCGGTGATTCCCACGAGGGCGCTATCACCATCGAGGCGACCAACGAGGAGCTGGAAACGGTGGATCTCGTGCCCTTCCGCGCGGCCATCGAATCAGGGGTGCCCATGATCATGGTGGGACACGTGAGTCTGCCGAACATCGTCGGCGACAGCACGCCGGCCCCGCTCAGCTCGGCCGTCGTTCAGGGCATGCTGCGCGATTCTCTCGGGTACACGGGCATCATCGTCACCGACTCGCTTTCCATGGGTGCCATCACCGACTACTACGCCCCGGCAGAAGCGGCGGTCGCGGCGCTTAAGGCCGGCTGCGACATCCCGCTCATGCCTGAGCGCCTCGACGAGGCCTACCAGGGGGTGTTGAGCGCGGTGCAGGCGGGAGAGCTGACCGAAGAGCGCATCGACGAGTCCCTCATCCATATCCTCGCCGCCAAACAGGAGTACTTCGGGCTGTAGGCTTAACGGCAGCGATCGGGACGGGAGGACCCCGCGAAGACCTCTGCGCGTCCCCCGGAGAACGCGGCCGTTAAGAAACAGCTTCCACTTCAGCAGCAGTGGTGTCGGGATGGTACCGACCCATGTGCGTTCCTTCCGCTGTTTCTTTTGCCGCGTTCGCAGGGGGATAAAGCGCGCAGCGGGCTTTGCGGGGTCCTCCCGTCCCGATCGCGGACAGGGTAGGTGCCCCTACGCCGCCGGTTCCCAAATGCGGACGAGGCAGTGCTTCTGCTGCTCGCCGCCGATGGGGGTGTAGTCCACGTTGCAGTAGGTGACGGCCCGCGTGCCCGCATGCGTGGAAGCGAGGAAGTCATTGTAGTCGCCCGACCCCTCCTCCAGGGGCAGCTGCGCATAGCGCCGTCCTGCCAAGTCGACGGCCACCACGAAGCTGCCGCCGCGCACCATGAGCCAGTTGCCGCACCAGCACGGTGCGGAAAGCGGGTTCGCCGCGAAATGGAACCAGGGCACGTCGCTGTAGGCCTCGGTGCCGGGGTTGGCGCAGGCGATGGGCAGGTACGGCGCGGCGGCGTCTACCTCGCCCGTCTCGACGGCGGCTTCCTCCGTGTTGGCTGCCGCGAGCGAGACGGCCTCGGGGGATTCCATGGGCAGGTAGGTGCCCAGATTCGCAATGCCCTCGCCGTAGTTGTAAATGCCGTCGAAGGCGAAGCTGAAGCCGGTTTTGCCCCAGCCGCATTCCATCGGCTTCATGGACGAGGGCAGAACGCAGGCGTCGGTGACCTCGCCGGTGGCGGCGTCCAGGTGGGTGAGCTGGTAGTAGGTGCCGCTTGTGCGGGCGCGGGGCGCCAGCGTGAGACTGTCGCCACAGGAGGTGGGCGCGCAGGCCATGCGTCCCTGGGAGGCGTACACTACCTGGGAATCGGCCGTGCCGAAGGCGGCGCGCAAAAGCCGCGAATCTTCCACGCGGGCGTTGCCGTCGAGCTGTGGAAGCCGCTGCCAGAAAGCGTACCCGTCGGCGGCGGCCAAGGTGGGCATCTCCCAGTTCACGTCGCCCTCGTCGAGCAGCTGCGGCTCGCCCAGCGTTGTGCCGGAAAGCGACGCCGCGTACACGCGCCAGAGGTTGTCCAAGATGTCGGCCTCGGTCCAGACGACGCCGGCGGCATTGGCGCGCACGTCGTAAATCTCGAAGCCCTCGGCCTCGCCCACGGCGTGCTCGATGATGGTGGTGCACTCGGCGGAAGACAGATCGAGGAGCCCCACCTCGGCCAGGGGCTTGGCGGTTTCCGTGGGAAGCAAGCAGGCGGCGACGGCGTCGTCGCTGCACCAGACGAGCGTGCCGAAGGGCAGTTTCGCCGAGCCGGCCAGCGTGACGGCGTCCTCATAGTTTTCCATCTCTTCCAAGGCGGTCTGCGCGGTGACGGCGCTTTCGGGCACCTTAAGGGTCTTCAGGGCGTCGTCGTCGCTAGAGCGGCCGGCGGCCCAAGCGGCCCCGCCGCCCACGGCGGCCAATGCAGCCACGCCGGCCACGCCGTAAAGAAAGTGTCGGCGCGTCAGCAGAAGCTCATGGCCCCCGGGCAGGGAGAGGGATGTGGGTTGTTTTGTAGCAACGCGCCGCGTGGGCGCGGATCTTCTCTGTGGCATGGGGCTATTGTGTCATTTCGCATACACCTCGGCGACCGTATGGAGCCAAACGCTACAATAAACGCAAACACGACTGCCGGGCTGATATATGGGCCAACTGCCGATGAAATCGCAGGTCAGCACAGATTTCAGCTTTGGCATCTTAGAAACTGCAAGCGAGTATGCAAGGAGCACATTCCATGAGCAACGAGACGCGACGCATTCTTTTGGTTGAAGACGAGAAGGCCATCCGCGATGCGGTGACGGCCTATTTGGAGCGCGAGAACTACTGGGTGACCGCCGTCGGCGACGGCCAGGACGCCCTGGAAGAGTTCCAGAAGCATCACTTCGATCTGGTCATCCTCGACCTCATGCTGCCCCGCGTGCCGGGCGAGCGCGTTTGCCGCGTGATCCGCGACACCTCCGATGTGCCGATCATCATGCTGACGGCCAAGGGCGAGGTGGAAGACCGCATCATCGGTCTGGAGCTGGGCGCCGACGACTACCTGGTGAAGCCCTTCAGCCCCCGCGAGCTGGTGGCCCGTTCCCGCGCGCTGCTGCGCCGCGTGCACGCCGATTCCGAGCCCCAGCGCGAGGTGCTCGAGTTCGGCGAGCTCACCATTGATGTGTCCGGCCACAAGGTGCTCGTCTCCGGCGAGGAGATCGATCTCACTGCCAGCGAGTTCAAGCTGCTCACCACGCTGTCCCGCTACCCCGGTCGCGTGTACAGCCGCATGGAGCTGGTGGAAAAGGTGCTCGGCTACGACTTCGAGGGCTACGAGCGCACCATCGACTCCCACGTGAAGAACCTGCGCGCCAAGATCGGTGACAACCCCCGCAACCCGAAGTGGCTCCACACCGTGCATGGCGTGGGCTACCGCTTCGAGGATCCCACCAAGAACGGCCAGTAGCCGCCCCTTTCGCGTCGTTGCCGTCGGGCCCGTTCGGCTCTGGCGTCCCCCGTCCGCTTCGAAGGAGTTCCATGACCGAGACGGAAGCAAAACCGCGCATTCTGGAAACCGCTGAAGAGGTCGCCCCGCCGGCGGCCTCTTCTCCTTCTCCGGAGCGCAAGAAGGAAAAAAAGCACCTGCGCTGGTCGAACCTCTCCTATACGACCCGTGTGACCTTGGCCTTTGCCCTTATTGCCGCCATGACTGCCCTTGTGGCCATCGGCGTGGTTTCCTTCGTGTGGGAGCAGCATTTTCGCACCTACACGGCCGACAACATGCAGACGCTCTGCGAAACCACGGCGAACCGCATCGCGGCCATCTACGAGGAGACCGGCGATTTGTGGAACCCCGAGACCACGCGCCCGGCCGCCCAGGCCACCGAGCTCACGAGCGGTGTGGGCGTGCGCGTGATTGACTTGAAGGGGAGCACCGTTTTCGACTCCTCCGTCATCATCGACGAGCAGCAGGGCGATGTGTTCAAGTCCTTCGCGCCGCAGGACACCTCGCAGGTGGCCACGGCCTATATTAAGGTTGATGGTGAGAAGGTGGGCACCGTGCGCCTGTGGGTCTACGGCTCCGAGGCCCTTATGCGTCAGCCCGATCAGGAGTTCCGCGACAATTCATACCAGGCCATGTTCATCGCCGGTGGCGTGGCCATTGTGCTTGCGTCCTGCATCGGCTTTCTCTTCGCGCGCAACTTGGTGTCGCCGATCAACCGCATCATGAAGACGGCCCGGGCCATCGGCGACGGCGACTTGTCGGCTCGCACGCATTTGACCGGCGAGGACGAGGTAGCCCGGCTCGGCGAGACCTTCGACGTCATGGCCGAGTCGGTCGAGAAAGATCGCGACCTGGAGCGGCGCCTGACGACCGACGTCGCCCACGAGTTGCGCACCCCGCTCATGGCCATTCAGGCCACGGTTGAGGCCATGATCGATGGCGTCTACGAGGCCGACGAGGAGCGCCTAGTCACCGTGAATTCCGAGATCCAGCGCCTGTCGCGGCTGGTGAACGCCCTTCTGAAGCTGTCCCGTTTGGAAAACCGCGCCGAGCCCATGAAGGAGGAGGTCGTCAACGTCGGCGAGCTAATCTCCGGCATCGTCGCCACCCACGAGATGTTCGTGTCCGATTCCGGCCTCACCTTGGAATACGACGCCCAGCCCGACGTCATGGTGGTGGGCGACGCCGATATGATCCGCCAGGCCACGGCGAACCTGATTTCCAACGCCGTGCGTTACACGCCGGAGGGCGGCCACATCACGGTGTCGGTGAAGAAGGGCGACATCATGGCCTCTATTGCCGTGCGCGACACCGGTATCGGCCTTTCCAAAGAGGAGGCTCGCATGGTGTTCTCGCGCTTCTGGCGTGCCGACGCCGGCCGCAACCGCGAGAGCGGCGGCCTTGGTGTGGGCCTGGCCGTGGTGAAGGAGATCGTCGACCGCCACGGCGGCTGGGTGCAGGTGGAAGGCGAGAAGGGCAAGGGCGCCTGCTTCACCATCCATATCCCGCTGTATGACGAAGACGCCTCCAAGCACCGCCGCAACTCCAAGAAGCGCACCGGCCACAAAAAGCCCGCGAAGGCAAGCCGATAGGAGAAGGTGCCCTTCGGCGTTCTGCAAGTTTTGCGGCCTTGAAGCAACGTCGCGGCGATCCGGATGGCGCGATTTACGGCATTGCTGGGCGCCTGACGATCGAGATGGACAAAAACGGGTAGCTAGCTGCGAGCTAGCCCCTGGGATGGTAACGTTTTGGCCGAAAAGGGGTCGTTAACTGCGAGCTAGCCCTGCGGTGGACACGTATTGGACAAAAACGGGTAGCTAGCTGCGAGTTGCCCCCTGTGCTGGCCCCGTTTTGGCCAAAAAAGGACCGCTAGCTGCATTTGGTGCGCGCGCGTCCATGTTCTCGTCGATTGCCGCGTCTTCTGACCAGGCGAAACGCGAAACGGATGGAGGGATTTTTGCTGGCCGGACAATCAATGGCCAGAAATGGTGCGCCGACTGACAGTTAATGGGTACTTTTTGGCCATTTCGAACAGAAGGGGTATCGTGCCGTTCTCTGTGAAGCGACGGTGCGAGGGCCGTATTTGTGCCATAATGTCCGATACGCGAAAAGCGCTTGGGTACCTGCGCTCGAACGGCGTCCGTTGGGCGGTGTTCGAGCGGAGCGGCAGCCGGGCCATCAAGGAGAAAGGGCGTTCCATGGCGGGAATCGACATCACCCCCGACGCGCAGGGCAAGGTGCGCGATCTGTACGATTTGGGCGACAAGCTGCTGCTTGTGGCCACCGACCGCATTTCGGCCTTCGACTACATTCTGGAGGACGAGATTCCTTACAAGGGCCAGGTGCTCACTCAGCTCTCCAAGTTCTGGTTCGAGCTGCTCGACGGCGTCGTGGAAAACCCCCTCATCTCCACCGATGTGGCCGACCTGCCCGATGAGTTCAAGCCCTACGCCGACTACCTGCGCGGCCGCTTCATGCTGGTGAAGAAAGCCGACATGTTCCCCGCCGAGTGCATCGTGCGCGGATACTTGGCCGGCAGTGGCCTGAAGGAGTACAACCGCGAGGGCACCGTCTGCGGCATCGAACTGCCCGAGGGTCTCGTGAACTCCTCGAAGCTGCCCGAGCCCATCTTCACTCCGTCCACCAAAGCCGAAATCGGCGACCACGACGAGAACATCTCGTTCGACCGTCTCGTGGAAATCCTCGGCGAAGAGGATGCCGCCGCCCTGCGCGATCTGGCGCTCAAGGTGTACACCACCGCCGCCGATCACGCGGCCGAGCGCGGCGTCATCATCGCCGACACGAAGTTCGAGTTCGGCCGCCTCGGCGACACCATCATTTTGGCTGACGAGGTGCTCACGCCCGACTCCTCGCGCTTCTGGCCCGGCGACACCTACGAGGAGGGCAGCGACCAGCCCAGCTTCGACAAGCAGTTCGTCCGCGACTGGCTCACCGCCCATTGGGACAAGACTGGCAACCCGCCGCGTTTGCCCCAGGACATCATCGACGCCACCTCGGCCAAGTACATCCAGGCTTACGAGACCATCACGGGAAAGACGTTTGACCCGGCGACGTTCTAGCACGCAAGAAAAGGTCACGGCAACTGCCGGCGATCTCGCCGCGAAGGAAGGATCGACCAGGGCATTTTTCCTGAAGCGACCTGGAAGAGCCAGGTAAGTTTTGGGCCCGTGACCGCCACCACCCGAATGACCACTTGAAGGAGAGCCACAGCAACATGTCCCAGCGCAACCCCATGAACGAGCGGTACACCTCCGAAGACCGCACCGGCGTGACCCGCAAGTCGGCCGCCTCGGCCAAGCCGAAGGCCAAGGCCGCCGCCTCGGTCACCGTGAAATCGGCGAAGAAGACGCCCGAGCAGCGCAAGGCCGAGGAGAAGGCCGCCCGCAAGGCCGCCGCCGCCAAGCAGCGCGAGGTGGAGCGCAAGTACTACAAGCCCGACACGCCGCGCTACAAGCGTCTGCGCGCCATCTGGTGGGTGCTGCTCATCGCGGCCATCGGCTGTACGACCTTGAGCTTCGTCGGCCAGCAATCGCTGCCGCCGGCGGTGGGCGTGGTCACGCTCATCTTGGCCTATGTGTTCATCATCGCCGCCTTCGTGCTGGATTTTTGGAAGATCAAGAAGGAGCGCGTGGCCTACCAGGAGCGCATGCTGGCGCTTGAGGAGAAGAACGCCAAGGCCGAGAAGCAGGCGCGCCGCGTGCAGCAGGCCAAGCAGGTGAAGGCGAAGGGTTCGGGGAAGAACCAGAACCGCCATGCGGCCCAGAAGAAGGCTGGCGAGGCCGATGGGGATGCCGATGCCGCCGATGCCGGCGAGTCCGACGAGCCTCCGGTGAAGCCGGCCCGCCGCGGCCTGTTCGGCAGCGGCTTCCGTCTGTCGAACCGTGAGAAGATGCAAGCCGAGAAGAAGGCCGCCAAAGAGGCCGAAAAAGCTCAAAAAACCGAGTAGCACCTACCGTAGGGGGCGACCTCGGTCGCCCCTTCTCAAGTGAGGTGACTCCACTTGGTGAGGAGCGACCGAGGTCGCCCCGTACGGGGGGTCAGTTGAACTAAGGTCCACCCCTATGGAAAAGTTCGAGCGCTCATTTCTTGAAGAGAGAGGCACATCCATGGTATCTCGCGTCTATGTTGAGAAGAAGCCCGGATTCGACGGCGAGGCCCGCGCCTTGGCCGCCGAGCTGCGCGACATCGTCGGCATTTCGGGGCTGACCGGCGTGCGTCTGGTGAACCGCTACGACGTGGAAGGCGCGAGCGAGGAGCTGTTCGCCGCCTGCGTGCCCACGGTGTTCTCCGAGCCGCAGTCCGACACCGCCACCTACGACCTGCCCGATGCCCCCGGCGCGGCCGTGTTCGCCGTGGAGTACCTGCCCGGCCAGTTCGACCAGCGCGCCGACTCGGCGAGCGAGTGCATCCAGCTCATCAGCCAGGGCGAGCGCCCGGATGTTCGCTCGGCAGTGGTGTATTACCTGGAAGGCAACCTGACCGACGCTGACGTGGAAGCCGTGAAGCGCTACGTCATCAATCCGGTGGAGGCTCGCGAAGCGTCGCTTGAGCCTCGCGACACCCTGGCCATGGCCTTCGAGCGCCCGGCCGACGTGGAGGTCATCGAGGGCTTCACCGCCTTTTCCGATGACGAGCTGGCCCGCTTCATCGACGAGCGCGGCCTGGCCATGGATCTGGCCGACATCCAGTTCTGCCGCGCCTACTTCGCTGAAGAGGGCCGCGATCCTTCCATCACTGAGATCAAGATGATCGACACCTACTGGTCGGACCACTGCCGCCATACCACCTTCGGCACCGTGCTTGACGATGTGGAAATCACCGACGCCAACGTGCAGGCCGCCTTCGACCGCTACCTGGAGCTGCGCCACGAGCTCGGCCGCGACGAGAAGCCGGTGTGCCTCATGGATATGGGCACCATCGGAGCGAAGTGGCTGAAGAAAGAGGGCATTCTCACCGGGCTCGACGAGTCCGAGGAGATCAACGCCTGCACCATCAAGTGCAAGGTGGATGTCGATGGCGAGGAGCAGGACTGGCTGTACCTCTTTAAGAACGAGACCCACAACCATCCCACCGAGATCGAGCCCTTCGGCGGCGCGGCCACCTGCGTGGGCGGCGCCATCCGCGATCCTTTGTCGGGCCGCTCCTACGTGTACCAGGCCATGCGCGTCACGGGCGCGGCCGACCCCACGGTGCCCGTGGCCGACACCATTCCCGGCAAGCTGCCCCAGCGCAAGCTGGTGACCACGGCGGCGGCCGGCTATTCCTCCTACGGCAACCAGATCGGCCTGGCCACGGGCCAGGTGCACGAGCTGTACCACCCCGGCTACGCCGCCAAGCGCATGGAAATCGGCGCGGTGGTGGGTGCCACGCCGGCCGACCACGTGCGCCGCGAGACGCCGGCACCGGGGGATGTGGTGGTGCTCCTCGGCGGCCGCACGGGCCGCGACGGCATCGGCGGCGCCACGGGCTCTTCCAAGGCCCATTCCGTGGAATCTCTGGAAAGCTGCGGGGCCGAGGTGCAGAAGGGCAACGCGCCGGTGGAGCGCAAGATCCAGCGCCTGTTCCGCCGCGGGGATGCCTGCCGCATGATCAAGCGCTGCAACGACTTCGGTGCCGGCGGCGTGTCCGTGGCCATCGGTGAATTGGCCGACGGCCTGGACATCAACCTGGATGCCGTGCCCAAGAAGTACGACGGGCTCGATGGCACGGAGCTCGCCATTTCCGAGTCGCAGGAGCGCATGGCCGTAGCGCTGGCGCCCGAGGACGTGGACGCCTTCATCGCGCTCGCCCACGAGGAGAACCTGGAGGCCACGCCGGTGGCCGTGGTTACGGAAGAGCCCCGGGTGCGCATGCATTGGCGCGGCGACACTATCGTGGACGTGAGCCGCGAGTTCCTCGCGAGCAACGGAGCGCCGAAGCATGCGGCGGTGGCCGTACCCGCGCCGGCCGACGAGAGCTTCGCCGAAAGTGCCTGCGACCGCGCCTTCGAGGCGACAAGCGAGCTGACCGACCCCGTGGTGGACGCCGTGTGCGACGCCGACTCGCTGGAAGTGTCCCTCGCGGCGCTCATGGGCGACATCAACCGCGCCTCGAACAAGGGCCTCGTGGAGCGCTTCGACTCCACCATCGGCGCGGCCACGGTGCTCATGCCTTTCGGCGGCGCTCGCCAGCTCACCCCGGCACTCGCCATGGTGGCGAAGCTGCCGGTGCTCGGCGGCAAGACCACCACGGTTTCAGGCCTGTCCTGGGGCTTCAACCCGTACCTGTCCTCCTACGACCCCTACGCTGGCGCCTACATGGCTGTGCTCGATTCCGTGGCGAAGCTCGTGGCCACGGGTTTCGAACGGGCGAACATGTACCTCACCTTCCAAGAGTACTTCGAGAAGCTGCGCCAGGATCCGGAGCGCTGGGGCAAGCCCATGGCGGCGGTGCTCGGCGCGCTCATGGCCCAGATCGATTTCGGGGTGGGCGCCATCGGCGGCAAGGACTCCATGTCCGGTTCCTTCGAGGATTTGGACGTGCCGCCGACGCTCGTGTCCTTCGCGACGGCTATCGGCAATATCGACCGCATCACCTCACCGGAGCTGAAGGAGGCGGGCGACAACCTCATCTGGGTTTCCTTCGAGGATGCGCTGGCGTCGAGCGTCTGCGCGACCTTCGACGCGGTGGAGCACCTCATCGGCGCGGGCATCGTGCGGGCGTGCGCAAGCGGCGCCTACGGTGGCTTGGCCGAGACGCTGGTGAAGGCGGCCGTGGGCAACGGCCTGGGTATCACCGTGGACGAGGACATTGACATGGGCCAGCTGTTCGAGCCGGCCTACGGCACGTTCGTGATCGAGCTGACCGCCGGCGAGGATGCTCAGTCCGTCGTCACGCGCTTGGAAGACGCCGGACTCGACGCCAACGTGGATGTGGTGGAGCTTGGCCAAGTGACCAGCGCTTACGAGCTGACCTGCGACGGCCAGGTGGCCGATCTCGCCGTGGTGCAGGAGGCCTGGGAGCGCGGAGGCGGGCTTGAAAGCGTGTTCCCGTACCGCACCTCGCCGGAAGAGCGCGCAGCGGCCGAGACGGTGCCCGCCATCAGCTTCGAGGGCGAGGCGGCCCCGGCCTACCATGGCCCGGCGCTGCTGGGCGACACCTCCGGCGCCCCGCGCGTGGTCATTCCGGTGTTCCCCGGCAACAACTGCGAGTACGACTCCGCTGCCGCTTTCGAGCGGGCCGGTGCCGTGCCCACCGTGTACGTGGTGAACAATCTGACGCCCGAGGCCGTGGCCGAGTCCACCGCCGAACTGGCGCGCCTCATCCGCGCGTCCCAGATCGTCATGATTCCCGGCGGCTTCTCCGGCGGCGACGAGCCCGACGGTTCCGCGAAGTTCATCACGGCGTTTTTCCGCGCGCCCGAAGTGACCGAGGCGGTGCGCGACCTTCTGCAGGCGCGCGACGGCCTCATGCTCGGCATCTGCAACGGCTTCCAGGCCCTGGTGAAGCTGGGCCTGGTGCCCTTCGGCGACATCCGTCCGATGGATGCCGACTGCGCCACCCTCACCTTCAACAACATCGGCCGTCACCAGAGCACGCTCGTGCGCACGCGCGTGGCCAGCACGATGTCTCCCTGGATGAGCCGCATGGAAGTGGGGGAGACGCACACCGTCGCCATCAGCCACGGTGAGGGCCGCTTTGTGGCGCCCCCCGCGCTGCTCGATTCCATGATCGCAAACGGGCAGGTCGCCACCCAGTACGTGGATGCCGCGGGGCAGCCTTCCATGGACTTGGCGGTGAACCCCAACGGCTCGGTGCTCGCCATCGAGGGCATCACGAGCCCCGACGGCCGCGTGCTCGGCAAGATGGGTCACACGGAGCGCGCCGGCGCGGGCCTGTACAAGAACGCCTTCGGCAACACCTACCAGCCCCTCTTCGAAGGCGGCGTCGACTACTTCCGCACGAAGTAGTTACTGCCACGCGAGGTAGTTGCCGCTGCATGAGGTAGCTGCTCGGGAGGGTGGCGTGCGACCGCCCGTCGGTGGGACCGGGGGTTTGATGCCCGAAAACAACAAGGGCGACGTCAGGAACGGAAGTTTGGTACCTGGCGTCGCCCTTTTTGCGGCCAACTTGCGGAGTTTGGCATCGAATGGTGCCAAGTTTGGCAGTTTGGTACCCTGCCTTGGTCAAATTGCGAAGTTTGGTACCCGAAAACTTGCACGTACGAATTTCTGACCTGGTGTTTCTTCGGAGTCGAGGTACCAAACTGCGGTTTTTGGCCGAATTCGGGGGTGCCAAACCCCCGATCTTGGAAGAGGGCAGGTGCCATATCGCGGATCTTGTCCGAGAAAGATGGATACCGGTTCATCGGGCGGTAGGGCTGTGGTTGTGGTCTCCTTGTCGACGGCGCCAGATGAATCGTCGAGGTCGTCGCGCGGCACTGCCCCGGGGTCGAGTGCGCTGTGGATCCGCTCTATGTGGTGCAGTGGGTGATCGACGTGCTCGACGAGACCCGCAGGGAGGCGTGGCGCGGCTGCGAAGGCTGAGGGTTCTCGCCTGGGCCTACCTTCTGCACCGCCGCTGCCGCAAAGCCGCCGCCGAAGACCGCAGCCAGACCTTCGAAAATGTCAACGAGTGACGACGCCCCTGGCGAAAAGTCGCCCCGGGCTACGGTGTTGTATGCAGCAAACTTTGTAGTATAGAGCAAAAAAGCAGGTCATTGCTTAGCATCTATTTGTCAACATGAGCTAACACCGTAGCCCGACCCGCAAAAATGACGAAGGCGCGCAGTTGCCCTGACAAAAAAGCGCCTCGGGCTGCGAGTTGTACTCGGGTGTGTGGCGAAAAGGCACCTCGGGCTACGGGCTGTGCTTGAAAAACGGCAAAAGAGCGCGTTGTGCTGTGGATACTCTCGGGCCCCTGCGAATTGCTGCCAGGCTACTGCCACAGCCTCACTTCGGGCTCCAGTTCCACGCCGGTGGTCTGGCGAACGCGGCGCTGCACTTCGGCGATGAGTGCTAGCACGTCGGCGGCGGTGGCGCCGCCGGTGTTCACGACGAAGCCGGCGTGCTTCTCGGACACCTGCGCGCCGCCCACGCGCAGACCCTGGCATCCGGCCTGCTGGATGAGCGCGCCGGCGAAATGCCCCTCGGGGCGCTTGAAGGTGCTCCCGGCGCTCGGCATCTCCAGCGGTTGCTTGCTCTCGCGGCGCTCGCGCAGCTCTTCCATGCGTGCGGCAATGGCGGCAGGGGAGTCGGCGCGCAGCTGCAGCGTGGCCCCGAGCACCACCCAGCCCTCGCGCATCATGCGGCTTTGGCGATAGCCCCACGCGGCTTCCGGCGCTGGCACGTTCGCGACGCGCCACGACCCCTCGCTCGGCACCAGGCAGCGTACTTCCACGGCTACGTCCGAGAACTGGCCCTCGTAGGCGCCGGCGTTCATGATGGCTGCGCCTCCGATGGTGCCGGGAATGCCGCTGGCGAACTCGTAGCCCGCAAGCCCGGCATCCCGCGCCGCGGCGGCCACGGCGGCGTTCGTGGCCCCGGCCGCTGCTCGCACGAGGCCGCCGGGCAGCACCTCCACGGCGGCGAAGTTGTCCGCCAGCAGAAGCGTCACGCCGTCAAGTCCCTCGTCGGGCGCGAGCACGTTGGAGCCGAGTCCCAGCACACGCCAGGGAATCCCGGCCGCCTCGCAAGTCGACACCACGCCTGCCACCTCGTCTTCGGAGCGCGGCGTCACGAGCCACTGCGCCGGCCCCCCGATGCGAAATGTCGTATGCTCGACTAGGGGTTCGTCAGGCCGCACATTCTGCGAACCGACGATATCCTGAAGGCTCTTCTCGAAGCTCGGGGCGCTCACTGTTTGTTCCTCCTCAACTGAGTGACGGCTTAGAGGAGACGGAGGGTGTTCTGACCGAGCGAGTTCCGCAGCGACTGAAACAGCCCAGTGGGCTGTTTCACAAAGCGAGGACTGTCTGAGCGAATCAGAATACCCTGCGGCTCCGACACGCGGGGAGGTGCAACCTCTCCGTTTGCCATAGCGATCGGGTTACCGTTGGTGACCCGCATGGCTCATTGTACTAGAATACGCCCATGACGAAATCGCTGACATATCCGCGCGATCACCAAAACGTCCCCGCCCATCGCCGCTCGCGCCTCGCACCCGCCCCAGTGGCCGCCCTTGCGGATGCTTCCGCACGCACGAAAGTGGGGCGCTAGGCCATGGCGCGCAGGGTTCCCGAGGTCAAGCCCACCTCGCCGGCGGCGGCCATCGTGCTCGTGCTGCTGTTCATTGTCTGCTTCATTATCGGCCTGTGGGTGCTTATGGCGCTCACGCGCATCGTGCTCGGTTAGGGGCAAGGACTATGTGGCAGCGATTCACCCCCTACGACTTGCGCGTTATCGGGCACTACCTGGGAACGCTCCTGTTGTTCTTCGCTGCGCTCATGGCCCTTCCCTTGGCGACGGCGCTGGTCTTTCAGGAATGGGAGCCGGCGGCGCGCTACCTCGCGGCAATCGGCATCACCATGGTCGCGGGCTGCAGTCTGCGTTTTCTGCGCATCGAACCCGGACGCCTCGATCGCCGTCAGGCGCTGGCGGTGACTGGTTTCGCCTGGGTTGTTCTCGCGCTGTTCGCCTCGTTCCCTCTGTACTTCTCGGGGCATTACATGACCTACCTCGATGCCGTCTTCGATGGCGTCTCCGGCCTGACCACCACGGGCGCCTCGCTCATCGTCGATTTGGATCACCTCTCCTACGCCGACAACATGTTCCGCTTCGCTATGCATGCCCTGGGCGGTCTCGGCCTTATTGTGGTGGCGTTGTCCTTCGGGCTTTTCGGCCGCGGCGGCGGCGCGTCGTTGTTTTCGTCGGAAGGCCGCAGCGAGCACGTGGTGCCCAACGTGGTGCAGACCACCCAGTTCATTGCTCGTATTACCCTGGTCATCGTTTCTGTCGCCACGGTGATCATCACGGCGTTGTGTCTGCTCATGGGTATGGAGCCCACCCGCGCCTTCCTGAACGCGCTGTGGGTGTCTACCTCCGGGTTCGTGACCGGCGGTTTCACGCCCATGCAGCTTTCCATCATGTACTACCATTCCTTCCCCCTTGAGGCGATTCTCATGGTGCTCATGATTTTGGGCTCCATCAGCTTTGTCATTCACGCCGAGGTGTGGAAGGGGCGTCCGCTCCCGTTTTTCCGCGACATCGAGACGAAGACGATGGTGCTTTGGATCGGGGTCATGGCCTTCGTCTTCACGGCCACCCTTGCCCTGTCGCCCTTCGATGACATGCTCGCCCTTTTGCGCCGCGGCCTGTTCATGATCATCTCGGCGTTCACCACGACGGGCTTTCAGGTGGTCACCACCAACCAGATCACCACCGCTTTCAGCAATGGCGCTTTCCTCACCCTGGCGTTCATCATGGCCGTTGGCGGTGCTTCCGGCTCCACGGCCGGCGGCATCAAGTTCTCGCGCATGGGCATCATCTTCAAGTCCATCGTGTCGAACGTGAAGGAGACGCTGGCACCGGATTCGGCTCGCGTCGTCGTTTCCTACAATCACGTGGGCAGGCGCACCTTGACGCCGGAAATTGTGAAAGAGGCCATGACGGTGTTCATCCTGTACGTGATCACCTACGTTATCGGCGCGCTGGTGGGCATTGCACACGGGTTCGAGGCCATTCCCGCAATCTTCGAGTCGGTGGCCATGACGTCCAACGGCGGCATCATCACGTCGGTGGCGGGGCCCGGCATGGCGGGAACTCTCGAGCTGTTCTACATCTTCCAGATGTGGGCCGGACGCTTGGAGTTCATGACGCTGTTCGCCCTTATTGTGGAAGTGGTGGCCTCCCTGGTGCCGCGGCCTCGACCGAAGGAGCGCTCATGAGGCGGCGGGGTATCGCGCTTCTGGCGATCGCGCTCGCGGCGGTTCTGGCCGCGCCGGGCCCTGTGGCTTGGGCGACGGGGGCTGCCAACGGCGCCACGACGGCTTCCTCTGATGCCGGTGTGACCAACGAGGATGTGCCGACGGACGACACGGGCGTCGTAGAGGCCGGCGAAGGCGCTGGAAGCGAAGGCGCTGGAAGCGAAGGCGCGGACGGCGGCGCGGTGCAAGGCGGAGGCGCCGAGGGCGAAGGCGCGAGCGGCGGCGCGACCGAGGGCGAAAACGGGGCCGATGGCGAGGACGGCCAGGCCGTCGACAAGCCCGCGCGCCCGAAGCTTCCCGACCCAGTCTTCGGCGAGGACGTGAGCGAGGATAACCTCGTGAACCCCCAGCAAAAGCCCGACAGCTCTTTCATCTACGATACCTCCATCTCCGCTTTGCAGGAGGCCGATTCCTACCTGAACAACCAGACGGTGCAGGTGACGGGCGAGGTCATTGGAGACCGCATTCGCGCCGAGTTCGATCCCGGGTACAGCTGGATCGTCCTGCAGGGCTCCGATAGGGCTCACTCCGAAATCCCCGTGTTCATGGACACGGAGTCCACCGAGGTCATCGATACCTACGGAGCCTACGGCCGCAAGGGCACGACGCTGCAGGTGCGCGGCACCTTCCATCTGATCTGCCCGGAGCACGAGGGGCTAACCGACCTGCACGCCGACGCGGTCACCTTCGTGGAGAAAGGGTCGGTTACCGAACAGCCTTTTGACATCGGCGCGTTTCTGCCGGGGCTTATGCTGGTCGTCATCGGTTTCATCATGCTCATCGTGTTCCACCAGATGAGGGAGGGGCAGCGCTGATGGCTGAGGCGCGCTATCGCGGCGAAGTGGTGAAACTGGACCGGGGGTACCCCCTCGTGCGTTTGGAAGACGGCGAGCTTCTGCGCTGCGAGCACGCGACGGCCCTGGTGAAGGGGGAGCGCCGACGGGCCGTTATCGGGGACGTCGTGGAAGTGGCGGTGCCCCCGGCGCACGATAAGGGCGTCATCGAGGCCATAGCGCCGCGCACCCGCGAGTTCGTGCGCAAGGATCCCACCGAGCGCGCCGTGCCCCAGGTGCTCGCCGCCAACTTCGAGCGGGTCATCGTGGCCCAGCCCGTGGGCGAGGTGAACCTGCGGCGCCTCGAGCGCGAGCTGGTACTGGCCTTCGAGACGGGGGCCGAGGTGACCGTCGTGCTCACCAAGGCCGATCTGGCCGACGACGCGGCCACCCGGGCCACCGTGGAGGCCGTGCAGGCTCTGGCTGCTCCCGCGGCCGATGTGCTCGTCGTGTCCGAGGACGACCCGGCATCGGTGGAGGCCGTGCGCGCGCTTCTGGCGCCGGGCACCACCACGGTGCTCATCGGGCGCTCGGGGGTGGGGAAGTCGAGTCTCGTGAACATGCTCGTGGGCGCCGAGGTCTTGAGCGTCGGTGAGGTTCGCGAGGGCGACGGCAAGGGTCGCCACACCACGGTGAGCCGCGAGATCGTGGACGTGCCCGGGGCGGGCCGCATCGTGGACATGCCGGGCGTGCGGGGCCTCGGGCTTTGGGACGCCGAGGCGGGCATCGGTGCCGCCTTCCCCGACGTGGAGGCCCTGGCCGAAGCGTGCCGTTTCCGCGACTGCACCCACCACGAGGAGCCGGGCTGCGCAGTGCGCGCGGCTGTGGAGTCCGGCGAGCTGGCGTCGGAGCGCTACGGGTCCTACCAGGCTCTTCAGCAGGAAATGGCCGCCATGCGCGACCGTCGCGAAGAGGCGCGCCGCATGAACAAGGAGAAAGTGAGCGATACCAAGCGCCGCCGCGCCGGTGCGCCCAAGGGCGGACGGCGCCGGCGATAACAGGGCGCGACTGCGACAATACCCCGTGTATGGGCGGGGTGGTCTTCGCCGTGCCGTCTCGTTCCGTTCATGACATTTTGCCTACCGAGATTGCCGCTGGATGCGAACGCGCTAAAATGATGTAACACTCTTCGACTGAACTCGAAAGGACCTCCATGAACCCCGTCGTCGTCATTCCCACGTTCATCTACCCCCGCCGCCACCGCGGAGGGGCCGATGTGGTGAGCACCTACGACCACCCCACCGCCCCCAACCAGGAGGGTGAGCTCGGCCGCTGCCTGGAATCGCTGGCGAAGGTGGAGGGCCTGGGACTCGTGGTCATCCTCGTGTCCGCCGATGTGTCTTTGGAAGTGCAGGCGGCCGAGAAGGTGCAGGCCATCGCCAATCGCCACCCGGACGTGACGACGCTCGTCGTCGGCGCGGCGGAGCTGGCGCTTATCGAGCAGCGCATGGCCCAGCAGAACATCGAGCGCCTCTCCAAAGAGATCGGCCTTCAAGGCTACGGCGCCATCCGCAATTTGGGCCTGCTCGTGGCCAACGTGCTCGGCTTCGACGCCGTGGTGTTCTTGGACGACGACGAGGTGGTCGACGACCCGAAATTCCTGGAAAAGGCCATGTACGGCCTCGGGAAGCTCACGCGCCAGGGCGTGCCCATCGTGGCGAAGACGGGGTACTATTTGAACGACCAAGACTCCTACCTCTCGAAATGGGAGGACAAGTGGTACAACCGCTTCTGGCAGCAGGGCCGCGCCTTCAACGAGTGGATCACCAAGGCCATGCGCGGCCCGCGCTTGTCGCGCTCGAACCATGTGTGCGGCGGCTGCTTGGCCGTCCACAAGGAGGCGTTCCGGCGCCTCGCCTTTGACCCGTGGATCACCCGCGGCGAGGATTTGGACTACATGCTCGACCTGCGCATGTACGGCTCGGATATCTGGTTCGACAACCAGTGGGTGCTGCGTCACCTGCCCCCGCGCACCGCAAGCGAGGGCACGCGTTTCCGCCAGGACATCTTCCGGTGGCTCTACGAGTACCGCAAGCTGGAATACTCCCGAGCGCTCATCGACCTTCAGCAGGTGAAGCCGGCCTCGCTCGAGCCCTACCCGGGGCCGTTTTTGGAGCCGGGTCTTCTGCGCCGCATTCGACTCACGGCATGGATGCGCAGCTTCGGACGCCCCGACAAGAAGGCCTACCGCCTGGCCGCCAAGGCCGCCACGGGCGCCGCTTCCGCCTACGCCGAGGCCAACTGCGCGAAGTACTTCGAGTTCCAGTACGTCTGGCCCGAGGCCATGAATCGTTTGGAAAGCGATCAGCTGCTTTCCGAGGCGCTGGTGCGCTCGGCCATGCTGCGCGCCCAGGATGTGGCTGCCGCGAGCGTCCCGGCTCCAGTCGCTGCTGCGCCCGCCACCGTCGCCTCGAGCGCCCCTGCAGGCGGCGCTACCCCCATGTGTCACCCTGAGCGCAGCGCCGCAGGCGCGGAGCCGAAGGATATCCCCGCCCCGCCCGTTCCGTTGCCCCATGCCGACATCGATCCCGGCATGACCACCCAGATTCGTTTGGACATGGAGGACTAGCGTCGTGGAAGCCATGATTCCGCTGTTTCTCGTGTCGCTCGTCGTCGGCCTGGTGGTCGGCGTTTTGGCGGGGCTGCTCGGCATCGGCGGCGGCATGCTGCTCGTGCCGGCGTTCAAGCTCGGCTACGCCATGGACTCCCTCATGTGCACCGCCACCTCGCTGTTCACCATCATCCCGACATCTATCTCAGGAGCGGTTTCCCATATTCGGAACAAGACCTGCCTGCCAAAGCTCGGCGTGGCCGCGGGCCTCGGGGGCGCCTGCATGTCGCCTTTGGGGGTGTGGCTTGCCGCCCTCTCGCCGGACTGGGCCGTCATGGGAGCCGCCGCGCTCATCATCGCCTACTCTTCCGTCACCATGTTCCGCAAGGCGTTGAAGGCCCCGAAGGCTACCAAGCCCGTCGCCCCCTCATGTCATCCTGAGCGCAGCGCTGCAGGCGCGAAGTCGAAGGATCTCGCCGCTGTCGAGGATCGCGCCGCCGCCATCGAGCGGGCGCACTTGGAGGCCCCCGCTATCGGCTGGCGTGAGGCCGCCATCGGTGCGGCCATCGGCCTGTTCGCTGGGCTCGCTTCCGGGTATGTGGGCGTGGGCGGCGGCTTCATCATGGTGCCGCTCATGATGTCCGTCCTGCATGTTCCCATGAAGCTCACCTCGGGCACGTCCCTTATCGCCGTCATGATCCTCGCCGTGCCCGGCACCATCACCCAGGCGGTTCTCGGCAACATCAACTGGGTTGCCGGTATCGCTGTGGCTTGCGGTTCCATCCCCGGCGCGGCCTTGGGCGCCAAGCTCATCCCGAAGGTGCCCGAGCGCCAGCTGCGCTTTCTGTTCGCCGGCTTCCTCGTGGTGGCCGCCGTCCTGCTCGTCGTGAACCAGCTGGGGGTTTGGGGCTAGGTCGTTTCCCTGGCGTTCCCAAGTTTGTTATACTGGCGTCAATTATGGCGGCGATCAGGGGGTACGATTATGGCGAAGCGCGAATCGGGTACGGTTTCCACGCGGGGCATCGGGGTGCCCAAGTTCAACCAGGAAATGCTCGCGGCCACCATTGCCGCCCTGGCGGGCATCACGCTCGTGTGGACGTTCTCGCAGCCGGCGTTCCCCGTGCCCGTGCTCATCGCGGCCGGCGCCGTGTTCACGGTTTCCATCGTCATGGTCATCCGGCTCATGATGGATCCAGATTCCGTGCGCGCCCTGCAATCCGATGCCATGCTGCAGCTGGCCTCTTCCATGATCGACGCCATGGGCGACGGGCTCACCGAGGAGGCGTCCCAGGAGGTGTGCGAGCTTTTGCTGCCGAACACCTCGGCCATCGCGGTCGCCCTCACCAACTGCGAGAACGTGCTCGGCTACGCGGGCTACCAGGAGGCCCACAACCCGGCGGGCATCGCCATCCGCACGAGCGCCACCCACGAGTGCATTCGCCAAGGGAAAACACTTGTGCTGCTGGCGCCCGAGGAGATCGGCCTGCCTATTCCCGTTGAGCAGAGCCGCATCAAGGCCGCCATCGTGGAGCCCCTGTTCGTCGGCGGCCGCGTGGAGGGAGCGCTCAAGTTCTACTACCGCGATCCGCGCAAAATCACCGAGACTCAGCGCTCCATTGCCCACGGCTTCGCCCAGCTGCTCGCCACCCAAATGGCCGCCGTGGAGATGGAGACCCAGCGCAAGTTGGCCACCTCCATGGAGCTGAAGATGCTGCAGACGCAGATCAACCCCCATTTTTTATTCAACACCATCAACACCATTGCCTCGTTCATCCGCACCGACCCCATGAAGGCTCGCACTCTGCTGCGGGAGTTCGCTGTGTTCTACCGGCGCACTTTGGAGGACTCCACCGAGCGTATCTCGCTCGCCCGCGAGCTTGACCAGGTGCAGCGCTACTTCAACTTCGAGCTGGCTCGCTTCGGAGACGCGCGCCTCGCTTTCGAAGTGGACGCGAGCCCCGCGCTGCTGGACATGATGGTGCCGCCGTTTTTGGTGCAGCCGCTCGTGGAGAACGCCATCAAGCACGCGATGCCCTCGGAAGGAAAACTGACCATCACGGTGAAGGCCGATGCCGACGGCGACGACGTGGTCATCGTGGTGAGCGACGACGGCGTGGGCATGTCCGAGGAGACCTGCGCGAACATCACCCAGGTGGAGTCGTCCACCGGCCTCGGCATTGCCGTGAAGAACGTGCATGACCGCATGCGCGGCTACTTCGGCTCCGACACGCGTATGGAAGTGGAAAGCGAGCTGGGCAAAGGCACCACTGTGACTCTGGTGTTGAAGGGTTGCGCAACAAGAGAGGGGTAAAGTTCTCGCTCCGGCATTCTTCCCAGCCGGCTGCCTCCCGTCGTCCCCGGCGGCCCCTGGCAATCCCACC
>ERZ857750.1118-NODE-1118-length-30799-cov-5.227361_pt1 | contig 30799 bp, 23 predicted proteins | sample MGYA00519915_ERZ857750 | MGnify/ENA primary metagenome ERZ857750 (study PRJEB31778, sample SAMEA3449358) | human gut metagenome | biome: human gut; feature: human-associated habitat; material: faeces | place: United Kingdom | collected 2010/2012 ...
AGGCAATGGTCTGCAACACCAGTATCCACCGGTTCAAATCCGGTCTGCGCCTCTTTAATAAGCCTGAAGAGTTTTCTTCAGGCTTTTTTATTGTTCGAGAATCCGCCATTTTGAATTGTCAATAGGGAGGCGATAGCCGCAATAGGAGCAGCATCCGTCTTGGTCAGGGATAAAATTGGCCCCACAGCGCGGACATTCTTTTTCTGCATAAACAGCCTGACCTTTGGACTTCATGCGTTGCGGATAACGGGCTCTGTATAATTTCAAATCAATGGGTTGATTGCTGGCGGATATCTGATGATTCGGGCTCAGTATCAGCTGGTGTAAAATGGCATGCAGCGTGATCTGTGTGCGCGTATCTGTATTTTCTACAGCCTGCAGTTGCAGCTGGTCTACACTGTAATACAAAAGCTCCGATGAAACGGTTTTTTCATAGAGGGCTTCATTCAGATCGGAATGCAGTACTTTCTCATCATAACGAACAATTTGTTTCTTTAAATCTTCAATGTTATCTGTTTTTCGGAGGATCCGCAGCCAAAGTAAAAGGGCGAGCAGGGCAGTGATAACAAATGCGCTGCCGAGGGCCAGAAAATAGCTGTGAGGTAGAATAAACCGAAAACACGGAATCGCAGGAATGAAGAAAGCAATCATGGTTGCTGCGGTTAATTTAAAATTTCTTGTATTCGGGTTATAATCCCGGTAGATTAAAAATTCTTCCGTCTGCCAGTCAAAGAAATCACTCTTAATATAACCGCCGCAATAAGGACAGTGATCTTCGTCGCTTGTCAGTGTGACAGTGGCCCCACAGCTTGGACAGATGACGTTCGTATACTGTGAATAAAAAATCTGCTCATCATTTCTGTTTTTGCTGCCGACCTCATTGTGGCGGATATGCCGGGATTGTCGGAGCAAGACCGCACCATGAGCAAAAAAATCTTCGTAAAGGATTCGATTGTTTTTTTTGTCCAGATATCTGTTCAGGATAGTGCCCTGCAGGACGACTTCACGCCATTCCCGGCCGGCATCGCTCCAGTGTTTGAAGTCGTTCTTTTTGATATATTCTTCCGGAAGTTTGAGATAAGCCATACGCATCTCACGGCGAATGTTATTTTTCTTCAGCAGATGGATCTCGTGCTCAAATTTTCGGCGAAAGGACTGATCCATTCGCAAATCCGGTGACTGAAGATTCCCGGTCTCAAATACGTTAATCAAGTCTTCGAATGGTTTGTGAATTTTATTTGGAAGCTCTGAACATTTAAAGAAAATTTCTTTTGAATGGGCAAGGTTCCTTTTGACGTAAAGGAACCATAGTTTTGGCTGCATCCATTCGAATTTCCAATCCAGGACATGGGAGACCAGCAACGATCCCCATATGCATGACCATGCGAATGCAAAGACAATTGCGTCTGTCCATGTTACAATCATTGGTTCACCTCTGTTTTCTTTTTTGATAGATGGACAAGTCAGATGTCTATGTCAGCTGATGCGGACAAGACCTGCCCATCAAGGTTTACGTGTGCCTGAAGTGAATAATAAAACAACACCGGCTAACAGTGGGATGAGTGAAAAAATAATGGAAAAAACAGATGTTCCCAAACCTGGCACCCCACCCTGTGCAATGGCAGTTTCACGGTCAAGTTCGTTTTCCATCAGATTATTTGTGATGCCGGCGACTGCATTGAGCGTATCGCCATTCTGAATACCGATGGCAGTAACGGTCTGGCCTGTTTTAAAATTCGCACCATCATAAAAATAGCGATAATCATTTTCTTTATAGTTTCTCTGTGTCTGACTCAGCGGTTCTATGAAATCCTTTTGTGAATAATTGGCATCAGTGACCCAGACATAACCGCTGGCTTCTAATTCAGAACGATCATAATCATGCCATGTGCCATTGAGTACGATGGCATCGATAAAATCCTGTGAAAGCGTATAATTGCCGATTTTGCCCTCTCCGGTCAATGTCTTGTCGCGATAAGCAGTACTCCATTCAAGAACACCGTTGCGTTTTTCTTCCTCAGTCAACGTTTCTGCATTCGCTTTTGTCGCTTTCTTTGCTTTGTTCAATTTCATTGTCTGTTTGGAACGTGAAGTGCGGATGCTGTCGATGGTTAATCCAAGTTCATCATCATAGGATGGGGTTGTCAGCTCAAACGGCCCACATACGATGACGATTTTGCCGTCATTGGCATCATTGATCGCGCCCTGGCCAACATAAACGGCATCTTTCAGTGCACTTTTCATTTTCGGTGTATCCACAAAGATCATCTTTAATGAGGAGACGGCAAAAAACAATCCGATGACAAGAAGAAGAACACCTGCTATTTTTTTTAACATTTTATCAACCTTCCTTTCGTTTTTTCGTTTGACAGCTTGATCAGCGCCGGTTGGCGCAATGATTCCGATTGTATTATGACATGGTTCATTTTTTTGGTCACTAGCACTTAAGATAGTGACATTGGCTTCCTTCTTTTATATTCTGGTAGTAAGATAGGGGGATTTGTATGAAGAAAAATGTGCAATGGCTCGTTATTTTTGTTTTCGCACTCTTGTTGCTGACCGGATGTAAAGGCAGTGAGCAGGAAACGCAGAAAAAAAATGGGGAGTCGGAAGATGTATCATCAAAAGTGGAGGCATTTTTGAAAAAAGAGACGAATCAGAGCAGTGAGACAACACAGCTTTTGACAGAGACGGATGCGTCGGAAACGGCGGACATGCAGTCAACGGAACCGATGACAGAGACAGAAGTGACTGCATGGGATGAGCTTCAGGGCAGGATGCAAGAGAATGATTGCAATATTGCGATGGCTTTCCTTGGGTATATCAGTTATGAGGCGGATGAGGCGAAGATTCGTCAATATGCCAGCCAGGAAGCATGTGTACAGTATGATTTCCCTGAGAAGGCAGATCTGGTGGACTGCGGAGGCGAAGAAGTTTATGCCATCGTGCCGCGTGCCGGAATGTCTGTCTCTGTCTATCGCGTGGAAATGTCAGAGATGGGAGAGTACGATGACAAGTTGGAGACATCGCTTTATGAAGGAAAAAAAGGGGAACCGATCCTTCTTCGATGCAATGTCAGTGAGATTTTTCCAGATGTGCTGCTGATTGTCTCTGATGGCCGAACGATGCATCTGTTCCGTCCGATGATTTCCCTGAGGGATGGTCATCTGGCAGCGGAAGAAGGCTGTTATGATTTTTCAGTGTATGAACCGCTCCCGGATGACGGGGGTGAGATAGGACCGTTTGACGGACAAAACGGGGATATCGCCTATGAAATACTGAACGAAGTGCCGGAAGTACGAGAAGCCATCGCTAATGGCATGCAGATCATGGACACATGTGAAATGGAAGAAATAGATGGTCGTCCGTGTCGCATATTTGTATTGGGGACGAATCATGACGGTCAGTTTGTCCGGGAGCAGTACTATGCCGTGTCAGATAACCTTGTGTATGTGTATGATGTCATCGATGATTGCTGGCTGATTCCAGATAGGAACTAGTACATCGTTTTCGAAATAACTACACCATTCACTTGCCTGCAAATCCTATTGTACAGGTAGAAAAGCCTCAGCGTAGCCCGCTACGCCTGCGTTTTTTACCTGCACACTCGAATCCGCATCCTACGCGATTGGTATAGTTATTTACGAAACGATGTACTAGTACACCGTTTTAAACATCTGATGTCCGGCTGTCCGAAAGGAGCATCAGATTGCGAACAGACGTGATTACTATCAAAAGTGTTAGTGAAAAAACAGCAATATTTTCTTATACTGAAAGTAGAAAGAAATGAAATTGCATCAACAGCACGAAAAATCGGGAATGATGAAAGGAGATAAAGTATATGGGATTAATTAAAGCATTTGTGGGAGCAGCAGAAGGAACTTTGGCGGATCAGTGGAAGGAGTTTTTCTATTGTGACGCAATGGATAAGAATGTGATGGTGAAGAAAGGCCAGAAGAGAACGGGTGCCCGCTCATCGAATGTCCATGGCAATGACAATATTATCTCTAATGGAAGCGGTATCGCTGTTGCGGATGGTCAGTGTATGATTATCGTTGAGCAGGGAAAGGTTGTCGAGGTCTGCGCAGAGCCTGGACAATTTACTTATGATACATCGACAGAGCCGAGTATTTTTTCAGGAAGTCTTGGAGAAAGCATCAAGGCGTCATTTGCGACAGTCGGCAAACGTTTTACATTTGGCGGCGATACAGGCAAGGATCAGCGAATCTATTATTTCAATACAAAGGAGCTGATTGACAACAAGTTCGGCACACCGAATCCTATTCCTTTCCGCGTTGTAGATTCCAAGATCGGCCTGGATATTGATGTGTCTGTCCGCTGCTCGGGTGTTTATTCTTATCGGATCAGCAATCCGCTGCTGTTCTATACGAATGTGTGTGGAAATGTGGAGAACGAATACACGAGAGACGAGCTGGACAGACAGCTGAAGACAGAATTTATCAGTGCACTTCAACCGGCCTTTGGCAAGCTTTCTGAACTGGAACTGCGTCCGAACCAGATTGTGACACACAATACAGACCTGGAGGATGCGATGAATGAAACGCTGTCTGCCAAATGGGGTGAACTGCGTGGACTGAAGGTCGTCAGCATTGCTCTCGGTTCGGTGACACTTCCGGATGAGGATGCAGAGATGATCAAACAGGCTCAGCGTACAGCGATGCTGCAGAATCCGACGATGGCGGCAGCAACGATGGTTGGCGCACAGGCTGATGCAATGAAAGCGGCTGCAGCCAATGAGAGTGGTGCCATGAATGGTTTTATCGGTATGGGTATGGCCATGAATGCAGGCGGTGGCATGAATGCGCAGAATCTGTTTGCAATGGGGGCTCAGCAGGAGGAAGCAAGACGTCAGGAAGAAATGCGACGTCAGGAAGAAGCAAGACGTCAGGAAGAAGCAAGACGTCAGGAGGCTATGAGGCAGCAGATGGCTGCTGCACCGGTTCAGCAGCAGAGTGCAGACAGCTGGACATGCAGCTGCGGTTATGTTGCGACCGGCAAATTCTGTCCGGAATGTGGTACGAAGAGACCGGAGAAGCCGACAGGCTGGGTTTGCAGCTGTGGTGCACTCAATAAAGGAAAGTTCTGTTCTGAATGCGGTGCAAAGAAGCCGACAGAAGAACCATTGTACCGCTGTGATAAATGTGGCTGGGAGCCGGAAGATCCAAAGCATCCGCCGAAATTCTGTCCGGAATGCGGCGATCCGTTCAATGATGCGGATATTCAGTCATAATAGATAGGAGTGATTGTATGCAGAATATGCAGGAATATAAATGCCCATGCTGCGGCGGCGCAATCGCTTTTGACAGTACGATTCAGAAGATGAAGTGCCCGTATTGTGATTCGGAATTTGAGATGGAAACATTGCAGGCGATGGATGAACAACTGAAGGAAGGCAAAAGCGACAGCATGGAGTGGGAAACCAAAGCTGGCGGAGAATGGCAGGAAGGCGAGACAGATGGACTAAGTACCTATGTCTGCCAGTCCTGCGGTGGAGAAATCGTCGGAGATGCAACGATGGCGGCAACCAAATGTCCGTTTTGTGACAATCCGGTTGTTTTCACGGGAAAATTTGCAGGTGCACTCAGGCCGGATCTGGTTATCCCATTTAAGTTGGACAAGAAAGCAGCCAAAGAAGGACTGATGAAACATATTTCCGGGAAGCGTCTTTTGCCGAAGGTTTTCAAAGACCAGAATCATATTGATGAGATTAAAGGTGTGTATGTGCCATTCTGGCTTTTTGATACCGATGCGGATGCGCAGGTCAGTTACAAGGCGGCGAACATCCGGACATGGAGTGATAGTCGTTACATTTATACAGAGACCAGATATTTCCTTGTAAATCGTGGTGGCAGCATTGGATTTGAACATATTCCGGTTGACGGATCATCCAAGATGCCGGATGATCTGATGGAATCCATTGAGCCATTTGATATTTCAGAAGCGGTGGATTTTCAGACGGCGTATCTCGCCGGTTATCTGGCCAACAAATACGATGTCACTGCCGAGGAGAGTATAGATAGAGTCAATGCCCGAGTGAAACGTTCAACAGAGGAAGCGTTTGCGAAGACGGTCAAAGGTTATGATTCAGTGAATGTGGAAAACAGCAATATTCAGTTCAGGGGCGGCAAAGCCCAGTATGCGCTTTACCCTGTCTGGCTGCTGAATACGACATGGAACGGCAATCAGTATTTGTTTGCGATGAATGGTCAGACGGGGCTTTTTGTCGGAGATCTTCCGCTTGATCAGTCTGCGGCAACAAAATGGCTGCTTGGCCTGACTGTGCTGATAAGTGCCGTGTCCTACGGTGTCATCTGGCTGTTGCATCTATTTGGATTATTATAAGAGGAGGGTAACAGAATGAAGAAAACATTACGCATGCTATTACTCGTCCTTGTGTTATGCGTCGGTCTGGTCATGCCGGCAGCAGCCGAAACAACAGATGGTTTTGCCAGCGACCATATCTGTATGGTGGATATGGCCGGTGTGCTGAATGAGCAGGAAGTCACAGAACTGGAAATGATGATCGATGAGATCCGGACGAGACAGAAGTTTGATATTGCGATTCTGATTGTTTCAGAGGAAGATATTCCGTCGGTGGAAGAATATGCAGATGATATTTATGATAGAGCCGATATGGGGTATGGACAGACAAGAGACGGTGTGCTCCTTGTTGTTGATTTAAAGTCCAGCGAGTGTTATATGTCCACAAAAGGATATGGCATTACGGTTTTCACGGATGCCGGCATTCAATATGTTGGTCAGCAGATGCGGCCGGAGCTGGCGGACGGTGATTATGCGGGAGCCTTTCGCACATTTGCCACACTGTGTGATGATTTTATCACCCAGGCAAGAAACGGTAAGCCATATGATGTGGACACGCTTCCTAAGGAACCGTTGTCTCTGATCTGGATTCCTGTTGCCATTGTCATTGGTTTTATCATTGCTTTTGTGATTGTCGGTGGCATGAAGAAACAGCTCAAAACGGTGCGTTTCAAGGCCAAAGCGGATGATTATGTCAAAGCCGGCAGCATGAATATTGTGGATAATCAGGAATGGTTCCTTTACCAGAACATTGTCAAAACAGAGAAACCGAAAGATAACGATAAGTCGTCAGGCGGAAGCAGTACGCATACATCCTCCTCTGGTAGTGTCCATGGAGGTGGCGGCTTCAAATTCTGATGTTTAAAGGGGGAAATTAAATGAAAAGGTCAGCAGTTGTTCTTTTATGCGCGATATTGGCACTTTCATCGGCAGCCTGTGGTAAAACAGGAACGGATGTGCCAAGACAGACAGAAGCTATGTACCGTACATACGAGTATGCATACGGTAATCTGAATATCCAGCTGCCGGAGGATGCAGATGATCCGGAAGACAAAGGGACTTCTTTACTTTTTACGGATCCGGAGAATCTCTGGACACTGGAACTGAAGCCACTGGATGTGCAGAATACAAAGATAGAAATCAGTAATTTAGATAGTCAGATCACACCGGAGCATGCTTATTTTAAAGATGTTCAGGAAAATGAAGATCCGTATCAGGATTTTGCGGCACATTTCTGGAGTCTGAATTTCAATATGGACAACCCGGGCGGGATGAGTATGTACTACAATGAACCGAAGGCGTTTCAGGTGATCGATTATGGTGATACGCTGGTCGGTCAGTGGGGCGGTCTGAAGCTGGAACTGACGGGGCTTAACAAAGAAACACAGATTCAGGATATACTTGCAGATCCACTTGTGCGCTGTATCTGGGATCATCTGAGCTTTCAGGTGACAGAAGGCGGCGGTCTGACAGAGAATGTGGGAATCAGTGCAGAATTCCCGGCACGATGGAACAATACAATAAAAGAGACCGGTATTTGTACCAATTTCCAGGGAGACAGACTTGGTTATCTGTCTGTCACAGCCGTGAAACCGGCAGATCCAGAGGAAGCGGCAGCGTTATGTCAGGATGATATAGAGGAAATGGATTTTGGCGGACTGCATTATTATGTGACGGTGAAAACATTCGGGGACGGTGAGGATGCCAGTGAACATCTGCGCCTGTATACAAAGTTTACCGATGACTACGCTGTGTGTGTTGAAATGGCTTCCAGAGGACTGGTGGGAGATGAACTGTGGGAATTACTTGATGATGAGAATATCAGCAATATCTTAAACAGTATCAGACTTGATCCATCCGGTTTTAAGGATCCGGAATTAAAATATACGAATGCCGACGGGTTTAAATGTAATGAAATTGGCTACATTACGGAATACACAGGAACAGCAGAAGAAGTGATACTTCCGCAGACAATCGGTGATGTGACGATCAGTGATATGGAGAATGCGCTGTTTAAAGGTCATACAGAAATTAAATCTGTCATTATCCCGGAAGGCTATGAAGTCATCAGCAGAGAAGCGTTTAAAGATTGTACCTCACTTGAACGTGTTGAGATTGCATCGTCTGTGACGTATATCAGCACGTATGCGTTTGAGGGCTGTACGGCACTGAAAGAAGTTGTTTTCAACGAAGGTCTGACAGAAATCGCTGCCTATGCATTTGATGGTTGTACGGCACTTGGCGACATCACGCTTCCATCCAGTACGGTGGCTGTAGGCGCTTATGCATTCAGGAATACAAATACATCTGTGGATGGCGCTACATTTATCTGTAAAGGCAATGCCGTATTTGACACATGGGCACTTGCAGAATCCGGTTTTAAGACAGTTCAGTTCCTTGGCAACTGTGATCTGTCGATAGATGCTGTTTTAGGTTATGCCAAAGTCGAAAATCTGACAATCGGTGAAGGAACAGAGGTGCTTGGTTCCAACTTTGCCTCAACAGATTTTGGAGAGACAACACCATTGACGGTATCATTGCCGGAGAGCTTAAAAGAGATTGGCGACGGCGCTTTTTCACAGCGGGAGGGTCTGACAGAAATTGATCTGAAAAATGTTGAAGTGATCGGAGAAGATGCTTTCGCCTATACCGGATTGAAGGAACTTCTGATTCCGGGCACAGTCAAAGAGGTCGGTGCAGCTTTTGATAGCTGCATACAGCTGAAGACCATCCGGTTGTCAGAAGGCGTGGAAGCAATCGGAGATGAAGCATTTAGCTTTGCAGGCAGCGGCAATGGCTCTGAAGGGGAATACGTGACGTATCTGACAGATGAAGCGTATGAAAAAAACAAAGCTTATGTCTATCAGGAAGATGAGAAGGCAGGCTTTGTAAATGTGTATTTGCCGTCGACATTAAAGCGAGTGGGTGCGAATGTTTTCTATGGCGCGTACGTGGATGGCATTTATATGGAGTGGTGTACAAGTCCGGATGCACTCCCGTCTTTTGATCCGACCTTTGTGGAGGATAAGGTTGCGGGCATTCATCAGATTTATTTTACAAAGGAAACAATCGATGCGTACGGTGATGAACTGGATGCGTATTTTATGAATACGAATGCAAAAGATTGTTGCTGGTATCCGAATGGCCAAAAAGCTTACTGGTCATCACAATCTCTTGAATAAGCAGAGCGTCGATAGACAAAAAAGAATGTGCTGCGGCACATTCTTTTTTGTCTATAGGATTTGTGCAAGGAGTATAGTATAATTAAATATATCATGGGTATGCACATTGCTGCCGGATCAAGAAAGGAATAAGCGATGTCCTACAAGAAGAAAAGAGCGCTGTCCTATGTGGTGGTTGCATCTCTTGTTCTGATTGCGAGCTTATGTCGGCATGAGCAGTCAGAGAATATGTACGTGAGTCATCTATTTGAACAATGTCGAAGCAGTATTTATATTGGCTTGTACTGTGCATGGGTCGTTTATCTGAATAAACATATCGTGGAAACGAAAATGCGCAAGTGCCTGACCTGGATCGGTTGTCTGATGGTTTTCTGGTTTCTGATACGAACGATTAAATATCTTATTATCGATGATTCGTTTGGAAGCCGTGTCTGTTGGTATCTATATTATATCCCGATGATTCTGATTCCGACGCTTGGGTTGATTGCGGCCTTATTGATGGATGAGGGGGATGAAGTGAAAACGAAGAAGCAGACGGTCTGCCTGCTGATTCCTGCAAGCATCATGATTCTGGCAGTACTGACGAATGATTTTCACCAGAAAGTTTTTTATTTTCCGGAAGGCTTTTTATTGTCAAATGAGATATATCATTATGGGCTTGTGTTTTTCATCATTCAGGCATGGATGACGTTCTGTATGATTATAATGGAAGTCGTTCTGGTCTGTAAGAGCCGGATTCCGGGTAAGACATGGTTTTGGTTTCCAATTGTTCCGGGATTTCTGCTGCTTGTCTGGAATGTCTGCACGATGCTCCGTTTGCCGCTGATTAAAGTGATTGCGGGAGATATGACGGCGACTTGCTGTTTGTTGATGGCAGCGATTTATCAGGGGGGTATTGCATGCGGACTGATTCAGACGAATAACAGATATATTGAATTGTTTCAGGCAGCGGGCGGTTTGAATGCAGAAATCACGGATGCGAATTTTGAACGCCACTATCAGTCCGGAACTTTTCCGAATCTGACACAGGAAGTACGACAGGGCCTTTTGACAGCACCGCTCGTGATGCGGGACGGCATTCGCATCAATCATCTTTTCGTACAGGGTGGGCATTTGTTCTGGACAGAGGATATTTCGTTGTTGACCGATCAGTATGAGGATATTAAGGAGCAGCAGGAAGAATTAAAGGCGAGAAAACGTCTTTTACAAAAGACATATCAGCAGGAAGCAAAAAGACGAAAAGCGGAAGAGCAGAACAGACTTCTGAATTTGATACATAGTCAGACAACCGGACAGCTGGAATTGATGACGCATTTTATGGAAGAGCTGGAAGTCACTGAATCAAAAGACGTCTATGAGCGTCTGCTTGCGCAGATAATCGTGATCGGAACTTATCTGAAGCGGCGCAAAAACCTGCTTCTGACGATGAACAATGACAGTCAGGCGGGCTTGACAGAAGAAGATCTGATTCAGAGTCTGGCAGAATCCTGTTCTGCTTTAAAGCTTTGTCAGGTTCGGGCATTGTACTATGTTAATGTCCGTCCGCTTGTTTTGCATGACGCAGATATCGTGCAATGCTATGATTATTTCGAGTGGCTGACGGAGCAATTATTCGGTAAGATGCAGATGATGTTTTTCCGTGTTGTTGTGATGGAAGAACATTTGGTAATTTCTGTACATGTCGATTCCGAGTATGATCTTCAGACCTTGTTGTCAGGACGCTCAGGGACAGAAGTGCAGAAGGAAGATGAGAAAGAGTGGCTGATTCGATGGCGAATTTCGTAGAGAGCAGTGTGGGGATACAGAATTGTGTGATGATCATGATGGAAATCTGTATGGCTTTTGAAATGATGCTCATCCTTTTGCGTGTGACGCGTTTTGAGGGGCTGAAAAGGATTATATTAACCGTGATACTTTTCGCCAGTTCATTTTTTATGATGGCGGCATTTCAGAATGACCATAGCTACAGTATAGGAAAGCGGATGAATCGACATGTCATGCTGCCGGATATACCGATGGTACTGATTGTGTGTGCGGTCACAGGACTGATGCTTTATCTGATCTGGAATTTTCTTGGAGAACGCAGACGGGAGAAAACGCTGTTTTCTCAATGGTCTGTGAATGATGCGGTTGATAATGCACCATGCGGTGTATGCTTTGCGGATACATTCGGCCGGATTGTGCTCTGCAATTCAATGATGTGGGAAGTGAGCCGGATGCTGATGGGGGAGAAACTGCAGGATTACGATGTCTTGCATCAGGCGTTACAGCATACGGGCCGCATCGCAGAGGGTGTTGTATCCATGAGCAGTACGGACAGTGTGTTTTGTTTTCCAAATGGGAAAATATGGATGTTTCAGGAATATCTGCTAAAGGATCAGGAATTGGCGGGCTATAAACAGGCGATTGCCATTGATGTTTCAGAGCTTTATTACAATAATGAAAAAATCAAAGCCAACAATGAAAGACTGCAGAGTCTCAACAGAAAACTGGAAGAGATGTATGAGAAAATCGGTGAGAGGATACGGGAGCAGGAGATATTGGCGATGAAAATGCAGGTGCATGATAATTTTGGGCGAAGTCTTCTGACAATCCGGAAAATACTGGAGAATAAAGAAAACATGAGCCATATGAATAAACAGCTGGATGTATTAAAGGAGCAGGTGTATATTCTCACCAATATGACAGTTGAAAATCTGGAAGATCTGTATCAGAATACAGGCAAGCATGCGAGGGAGCTCGGCATAGAGATTCATCTGGAAGGAGAAGCTCCGAAGAATTCGACTTACAGACTGTTATTGGATCGTGTTATCCGTGAATGTGTGACAAATTGTGCCAGACATGCGCATGGAAGTGACGTGAATGTGACGATAGAGGAAGATTCAGAAGCATACAGTATCCGGATAACGAATAATGGGGAACTGCCGAAGCCAAAGGCCAGGGAGGGCGGAGGGCTGTCCTCCCTTCGGAGGGCGTTGGAGTCAGAAGAATGTACGATGGTGACGGTGTTTGAACCGGCCTTTTGTCTGAGGCTGCGTATGCCTAAGCGGCAATCGGAGTGATATTCAGGTAAATGAGCGATATCATCAGGCGCAAAACAAGAGAGAAACTTTGCAGAAAGGGGGAAGTTGTATGATTCGTGTTCTTGTCGTGGAGGATCAGAAAATCATGCAGAAGTATTTTGAATATATGCTTTCGCAGGAACCGGAATTTAAACATGTTCAGACAGTTGCCGATGCGGAGGAGGCGGTCGGAATCTGCAGTTATTCTGCCATCGATATTGTTTTAATGGATGTTCAGACTTTTCATAATCATGATGGCTTAAAAGCAGGAAAGGCCATCAGAGAAGCCTGCCCGCATACGAAGATTCTGATCGTGACATCACTGATTGATCCGAAGGTGCTTGAAAGAGCCAAAAGCGGATGCGCAGATAGTCTCTGGTACAAAGATCATGGCGAGGAAGAAATCAAAGATGTGATCCGGCGGACAGCGAGCGGAGAGCATGTTTTTCCGGATGTATCGCCAGGTGTGGAGTTGAACTGGATCACAAGCGGTGAGATCAGCCCGAGACAATTGGAAATGCTGAGACTCTATATCTGTGGTTTTTCCTATTCGGAGATTGCAAGGGAAATGAACTGTTCAACTGCAGGCGTCAGATGGAATTTTCAGGAAATGATAATGAAAGCGGGTTATAGTTGTAAGGAGGATCTGATTGCGGCTGCTCTGGAAAGCAAACTGATTGTGACAACCCTGAAATGACCTGATATGGAACAAAATCAGACAATTTTACTGTTACTATCAGAAGTGATAGTGAATAAGCCTATTTTCCTTTGTATAATGTGAATATAAAAATATTATACACAGAGGAGGAAGGGAATATGAGAAAACGTCTGAGTTATTTGTTAGTGGTGGCAGTTTTTGTGAGCATGCTATCTTTAAGCGGATGCGGCGGCGGAGGCGGCACAACAAAGTCTGAAGCAAATCCGTATGAAGGCAAATGGGTTGCAGTCGTGGCAGAAGCGATGGGGGTTCAGATGCCCATCGAAGAATGTTTTGAAGGAGATTTATCTTTCGAATTGAACAGCGGTGGTAAAGTTGCCTTTCATGCTGGCGAGGATACAGGAAACGGCAAGTGGGCCGTGGCGGATAACAAGCTGACCATCACTATCCAGGGTGAAGAGATGGTTGCGGATGTCGGTGAGAACACATTTACTTTTGATGACCTGATGGACATGGGCGTGAAAGTCATCTTCGGTAAAGAAGGGACAGATGCAACAAATCCGGAGAATTACCTGACAGAGGATGAACTGGCACTTATTGGCGACTGGCATTCTGAGACAGTGGAAGAACTGCTGGGAGATGGTCCGCAGACAACAATGGATGGCGTCGACAATATCAACGATGCACTGCGTCTGACCTTTGCAAAAGATTATACGGTAAAGGTGGTTTATAAAGGCCAGGAAATGGGCACATTCAAATGGTCTCTTGTTTATGGCCTTTGTAATGTTGAATCTGAAAATCCAAGTGTTTATGTAGCGACGAATGAAGATGGTTCTCTAAATGTCGATTACAGTGATGATGAGGACTTTCTGACTTTCAAATGTGTCAAAGACGATGCGAAGTAGGAACATTTTTTCAGAACTGCGCAATTGTTGATTGCGCAGTTCTGACAGACAGGAGGAAGCAGAATGGGACTATTTGATAAAAAATACTGTGATATTTGCGGGGAGAAAATCGGATTACTGGGCAACTGTAAACTGGATGATGGCAATCTGTGTAAGGAATGTGCCCAAAAATTATCGCCATGGTTTGAGGAACGCAGGCACAGTACGGTAGAAGAGATCAAGCGTCAGCTGGCGTACCGGGAGCAGAACAAAGAGCTGGTACAGAAGTTTAATGTGACACGTCAGATTTCAACCAAAACGTACAATGTCTTTATTGATGATATACAGGGAAATTTTACGATTGCACACAAGCTGGATGTGAAAGAGAATCCTGATATTGTGCCGTTGTCTGCAGTGCTTCAGTGTAAGATGGATATTGAGCAGGATCGCAAAGAAGAGACCTATACAAAAGATGGCAAAACGGTCAGCTATGATCCGCCGGTTTATAAGTATGAATATCAGTACCGGATGAAGATTCAGGTCCGATCCCCATGGTTCGATGATATGGATTTTCGTTTACACAATTTCTCAATTGAGCAGGATGACAGAGCGGAAATCATGGAGATTGAGAGAGCAGGCTATGAGATTGTGTCAGCCCTGACAGGACAGGCGCCGATGGGAATGCAGGGTATGAACGGAATGCCAGTGAATAACGGCATGAACTATGGGATGCAGGGTATGAACGGAATGCCGATGAACAACAGCATGCAGGGTATGAACGGAATGCCGATGAACAACAGTATGCAGGGCATGAACGGAATGCCGATGAACAACAGCATGCAGGGTATGAACGGAATGCCAATGAACAACAGCATGCAGGGCATGAACGGAATGCCAATGAACAACAGCATGCAGGGCATGAACGGAATGCCGATGAACAACAGCATGCAGGGCATGAACAGTACCCAGATGAACAACAGTATGCCGGTGAATAATGGCATGCAGGGCAATCAACAGATGCAGCAGCCAGGCGGCACATGGAAATGTCAATGCGGCGCTGAGAATAAAGGCAAATTCTGTGAGTACTGTGGACAGCCGCGCCCATTCTAAAGAAGGCATTGTTTGACGAGGATAATCATGATATACCCAGCCTGTGATTATAGGGGCAGAGTTGTTAAGAAACTGTGACGCAAAAAGTCACCTGAAAAACACAGGTGGCTTTTTTAAATTAAGATTGCACATCCGGCTTTTAGAGATGAATTGCGTCAGAAAGCAGAAATGTATGATATCTGGTAGGAGGAAGACAAATAAATACATAAGCCATAAGATGATGAATAATTAATTAAACGAACAAAAATCTCAGAGAATCTTAAGATTTTCTGAGATTTTTTATGTTCGATAGATTTTTAAAATCATATGTGGTAAATTAAAAATAAAGTAATAGAAAAAATGCGCATTGAAGAGAGGAGATCACTATGTGGAACAGACAGGAACTAAAGAGCAATGCCAGAATAATGCTGAAAGCCAATTATTTAAAAATTGTTATTGTGAGTGTTGTATTTGCACTTTTGACCAGTTCTGGTTATCAATCGGCCAAAGGAGCGGCCAAAGGCAGTGATGCAGATATCAGCCTCCGCCATTTAACAGATATTCAGTGGTCATTGGTGATGGCAGCCTTTGTGGGTATTATGGGTGTTGTGATCATTGCATTTTTAGTGAATGCTTTGATAGCGGTTTTTGTATGGAATCCGTTAAGTGTCGGCTGCATAAAGTATTTTATAGATTGTCGGTATGGTAACGCAGAATGGAAAGATATTTTATTTGTTTTTAGAAATAATTATGTTAATGTGTGTGTGAATATTTTTTTAAAGCAGTTATTTACCTTTCTCTGGTGTTTACTGCTGATTGTGCCTGGAATTGTTAAGGCTTACGAATATATGATGGTGCCATATATTCTGGCAGAGAATCCGGATATGAGCAGAGAAGAAGTTTTTGCATTGAGTAAACAAATGATGAAGGGGAATAAATGGGATGCATTTGTGCTTGATCTGTCATTTATTGGTTGGATGATTCTGGGGGCACTTACATTGAACATTGTGAATGTTCTTTATACGAATCCGTATCGCTATCTGACATCTGCGGAATTATATCATACATTAAAATAAGACGGGCATGAAAATTAAGATTGTTAAGAAATTAAAAGAGAAAATGAATCGTTACTTGGGACGGGTGGCAGACGACAGAGAGCCAGACCGCAAACGTTCAGACGATTGCTTTCGGGAAAGAATGGCACATGGCTTCTGGCAGATCGAGAGAATGGCAATTCGGAATGGAGAGTTCTTTTATTGGTCTGCAGAAACCATTGTTTTATTGTAGAGCATATGCTATAATATAAATGGTATTTATAGGGGCAGAGCTGTCGAAAGGCAGTGACGCAAAGCCAAAGGGACTAAGGTGTTAGAAACTATGTCAGCCGGTTGCGATAAAGAATTACCGTTGTTTTTTGTTTTGTTTTTTTTCAGTCACCTGTAGAGCGCAGGTGACTTTTTGCTTTTTTAGTAAAATACAGACGATTTTTAGTACTTTTACAAGCAATGAAAATCATAAGCCCTTATGATGTACTGTTGTAGCTGCATAGAATTTGATAGCCACAAATTCGTATAGAAAGGATGTCAGAGGAGAGTGAAGGATACAGACAGTATGACAATGCAGGATGTGTTGGAAATGATGAAATGTATCAGAGAGTTTTTTACTGTAGTCAGATTGGAAAGTGGATATGACACGATGGATAGTGAGGAAACATACTGTGAGATTGAGTACCTGAAGGAAGATATTTTCTTTGTAAAGGCAAAGCGTATAGAAATAGACGGGAAGCCTTACGTGATAAAGATTAAGCAGGAAGTTGATGAAAAAATTCTACAGGCATTGCTGGAGTCCGATCAGATACCGGAACGGCTGGCCTATTACAATGAGAAGATTTATCATGATTCATTGACAGGGGCTTATAATCGGCGTTTTTTCCAAGAGAAGATGATATCTGTAAGTAAGAATACCGGAATTGCGATGATGGACCTGGACAATTTTAAAGCGTATAATGATACCTATGGACATCATGCGGGTGACCTTGTGTTGCAGACAACGGTTATGACAATTAAGAGTGTGATACGCCGGGATGATATTCTGATTCGTTATGGCGGCGATGAATTCCTGTTGCTTATGCCGGGAATGCAGTCTCAGGTTTTTCATCAAAAGCTGCTTCAGATACATCAGTTCATTTATCAGTCGGAAGTGCCTGAATATGGGAAAATGCATGTTTCTACGAGTATCGGAGGGGTTATTGCCCAAGGCGAGGAGATTGAGCAGGCTGTTGAGCGTGCGGATAAACTGATGTATGCTGCAAAAGCACAAAAATCATGCGTTGTTACGGATGTAGACGAGGAAGCGTTATGAAAAAGGTTCCGGGATGGAAAAAAATCGAAATTGTCTGTGTTATCATTGTAGTGGCTTTCATGTCCTTTTTGATCGGAATATACTATCAGTCAAGAACGGAGAGGGGAAGCATCCGGTCACTCTGCAGTGGGTGGTATCAGATGAAGGACGGGAAAAGGATTGAACTTGAACTGCCTTGTTCTGTGACTGCGGATGCGGAAGGAAAAGTAATTCTTTATAATGATACTCTGACAGAGGATGACAGGGGACTAATTGTATCAACAAGAGGAATACAGGATAATCTGGAAATCAGGACAGGGGAGCGTATTCTTTATCATTATGCGGATAACCAGTTCCAGAAGAACAAACAGATGAAAGGAAAGATGTGGGCAGATGTCCGCCTGCCGGAGGAGATGGGGCAGGAACCGCTATGCTTTATTTATGAGGGAACAGCAGGTAGAAGTCTTGATATACGGGTTCCGATACTTGGCAGTTTTTCTGCAATTATCGTGAGACATCTTCAGGCCTCTGCTTTTTCGATTTTAATGATCATCAGTATGCTGGGATTGGGAATTGTCGCAGTAAGTATTTTCCTTTATACCAGACATCGGCAGCTTGTCGAAAAACGTTTTGTGAATGTCGCAGTTTTTTTGATTATATGCAGTTTATGGTGTATATTGGATTCCGGAATTTACCAGATGTATGGAAAGCACAGTGCAGCAGGAAGTTTGGTGTCTTTCTATGCATTTATGCTGATGTCAGTGCCGATGCTGCATTTTATACAGAATACGGTAAGTAAAGAAAATCAATGGATTCCGGAGATATGGATTTTACTTTTTTATGGGAATGCGATAGGTCAGGGGATCGTGAATATTTTGTTTGCGGTTCCTTTTAAAAATATGCTGTTTGTAACGCATTTGATATTATTTACAGGTGTTGCAGCAATGGCCATTCTTCTATGGAGAGAATATCAAAAGCATCAGACGCAGGAGCTGGAGCTTTGTCTGAAGGCATTTGGCGTGTTGGGCATCAGCGGAGTGATTGCCCTTGCTTTATATTGGATGTACGCCATCTACTGGTATGATGCGCTTTTTCAGTTTGGTATTTTACTTTTTATTTCTTTTCTGTTCTGGGGACTGCTTTGCAAAGTATCCAATGATATTCAGTATCGTATGGAACAGGCCGTATATGAAAGGATGTCTATAGAAGACCGGATGACGGGAATGAAGAATCGAAAGGCATTTGAGCAGCAGCTGGATCAGCTTCAGCAGAATGTAATGCTGTTGGAAAATGCTTTGCTTATATTTATAGATATTGCCAATTTGAAAACGATTAACGATACATATGGGATGCAGATAGGCGATGAAGCAGTTATTCGGACTGCCCGGAGTATTCAGGCGGCAGAAAGTACCGCATGTGAGCAGCATACAGAATGTTTCCGTATTGCCGGTGATGAGTTTGCAATTGTGGTGACTCGTCCGCAGAAGACACCGGAAGAGTGGGAGCAGATGATAAGGAATGAGATGAAAAAAGAATCCGGAAGCAGGTATCCTGTTCAACTGGAATTTGGTTGCAGTTACCTGAGGAAAGCGGATGGAACACTGCTTTCTATCAGTGACTGGAAAATGCAGGCAGACAGAATGATGTTTTCTTATAAATGAAACACGGCGGAGGACAGATATGATTTACAACATGGATTTTCTGATTTCGGCAATGGTTATTTTGCTGCTGATTTTGTGGCATTTTCTGGGACAGAAAAGAGCAGAGGATCTGAATAACCGGGTATTTCTTTTCTTTGCTGTTCTTGGAACGGCAGATGTTGTTGCTGAATTTTTCACTAATTACTATATTACTTCATACAACAGCGATATGGAAAATGCCGCAGTCATCGTGACAACGATATTTTATCTGCTGCAGGCCTTGCTTCCCGCAACATTTATTTTTTACATTCAGACATTACATGAGCAGAAAATCATTTCAGCTAAGAAGATGTTTATATCCGGTGTGCCAACCCTTGTTCTGATTAGTGTGATTCTGACAAATCCATTTACGGAAAAGCTTTTTTCTTTTGATGTGACAGCGGGATATGTGAAAGGGCCATGGTATCTGCTGATGTATGTCAGTGCGTTGGGGCATTTTGCGGCGGCATTATTGCTTATTCTGCTCTGGCGCAAAAAGCTTGGGCCTCAAAAAGTAAAAATACTTTTGGAGATTTTTGCGATATCCGGTGTCGGTGTGGTCTTGCAGATGTTTTGTCAGTCACTTTTGATGACCGGATTTGGAATGAGTCTTGGTATATTGGCATTGTTCATTACAATCAACAATCCAAACGCCAATCTGGACAGTCTGACCGGCTTATATAATCACCTTTATCTGACACGAAAGATGGGTGAACTCATTGCGTCAGGAAAATCTTTTCATATTATTACAGTGTATCTGTATCAGCTGAAGCATATTAACAGGGTAGCAGGGGTACAGGGGGGAGATTCTATTTTGCAGCAGATAGCCGGACAGCTTGGAGCGCTCTGTGGTCAGAAGGTGACCCGTATTACCGGAAAGCGCTTTCTTGTGCTGACGTCTTCTCTGGAAGAATATGAATATTATTTTTCCAAATTGAAGAGGCTGTTTGATGTAAATAAGGTGTTGGATGTGGAAGATAAAAATATCACTGTTCCGGTAATTATAAGCGGCATTATCAATGCTCAGAAGCTTGGAGAAAGCGGTCTGATCATGGAATATGCGGAATATCTGGAGTCTTTGACACCGCAGAGCGGACTGACAGAAGTGATACAGGATGACCGCCAGACAATGAATGGTTTTATGTATTACAAACGGGTGGAACAGTATCTTCACAAAGCAATTGAGGAAGATCTCTTTGAAGTATACTATCAACCGGTATATTCTACCAGGGAAAGAAGATTTATTACCGTGGAGGCGCTGAGCCGCCTGTATCATCCGGAACTGGGCTGGATTGCACCGGATGTGTTTATTCAGATTGCAGAAAAGAATCATATGATTGAACAGATTACAGATATGCAGTTCAGACGTATCTGCAGATTCCTGAAGGAAAACAGGGAATTGATGTCACGCCTGCTGAACGTAAAGGTGAATCTGTCGTCTCTGGATTTGATGCGGAATGACTGCAGCAGTCATTTTATCCGTATGATGGATGAATATGAGATCAGGCATGAGTGGATACAGTTTGAGATTACTGAAACAGTTGCAACAGAGTACAGCGCCAGTCTGGGAATGGTTGTGGACGGATTGACAGCATCAGGTATTCGTTTGTGTCTGGACGATTTTGGCTCGGGATATGCCAATCTGAATACGGTGATGCGGCTTCCGTTTTCTACCATCAAGCTTGACCGCTCACTTCTTTTTGATATCTGCAATGATGAGAAGCGCGCGCAGTTTTACCAGAGTGTTGTGGAAACATTCCGCAAAATGAACTATCATATTGTTTCGGAAGGCGTGGAGACAAGAGAAGAGATGGAATTGATCAGCAGATGGGGTGTGGATATGATTCAGGGATATTATTTCTCGAAACCGCTACCTGAAAAAGCACTTATAAGTTTAATGCAGACAGAGACGATGTCTGCTTCTGTAAATGGGGAACGATCAGAAAAGGTTTGACCTGATTAAAAAGCGGATTATGAAACACATGATGGGTAAATATACAGAAGAAAAGAGGCAGAATCCATGAAGACAAAAGCGAAAATCATGATTGTTGATGATGCAGAGATGAATCGGGAGATTCTGATGGTGATTCTTGGTGATGAATACGAATATGTGCAGGCGGAAAATGGGCGTCAGGCTATTCATATTCTGCAGCAGGATATGAATATAAATTTGATACTTCTGGATATTAATATGCCGGAAATGAATGGCTTTCAGGTACTGGACCGGATGAATACATTTCACTGGATTAATGATATACCTGTAATCATGATATCCTCAGAGGAGAAGAAAGATGTCATAGAACGGGCTTATATCCTTGGAGCGGAAGATTATATCCGCAGGCCATTTGATGCGTTTATAGTGCGAAGACGTGTACAGAATATACTCAATCTGTATGCCAATCAGAAAAGGTTGATGCAGATGGTTGCAGATCAGATTTATGAAAAAGAAGAGAACAATAATCTGATGATTGGAATTTTGAGTCATGTTGTGGAATTCCGGAACAGTGAGAGCGGAGAACATATTCTTCATATTCGTACAGCTACAGAACTTCTGCTGCGCAGACTGGTTCAGAAGACGGATGAATATCATCTGTCCGAGTCAGATATTGTTATGATTACAACAGCCTCCGCCTTGCATGATATTGGCAAGATCAGTATTCCTGAAAGTATTTTAAACAAGCCGGGAAAACTGACCCGGGAGGAATTCAGCATTATAAAGACACATACAACGATTGGTGCGGATATTATCAATCAGATGACGACAAAAATGGAAAAACCGTTGCTGCGCATTGCCGGAGAAATCTGCAGATGGCACCATGAACGGTGGGATGGACACGGCTATCCGGATGGACTCATTGGAGAGCAGATTCCTATCGCAGCGCAGGTGGTTGCATTGGCAGATGTTTATGATGCACTGACCAGCAAGAGATGTTATAAGGATGCTTATGATCATGAAACGGCACTGGATATGATTCTGGCCGGTGAATGTGGTGCCTTTAATCCGTTGCTTTTAAAGTGCCTGCAGGATATTGCACCGAGGCTCAGAATGGACGCACAGTATGACGCAGGAGATTCTCTCTACCGCAGTGAAGCAGACCGTCTGACCACGGAAATTATGAATAAAACGGAGATACCAAGCAGTGAACGTTCTCAGCATATGCTGGAATCCATGCAGGAGCGGATGAATTTTTTTGCCTCATTAAAAGGTGGAATTCAATTTGATTATGATTCTGTTTCCAGACTGGTCAATGTTACTAATTGGGATGAACCGCCGCAGTACCGTTATACGGTCAAAAATGTTGCAGATACCAATTGCTTTACCTGCCTGAGTCAGAAGGATTTTCACCGGTTGAAAGACGCATTGGATGCAACGACACCGGAGAACAGGGAATTTTCAATGAGTATCATGATGCCAAAGGGAAATGAGTATGAGTGGTGTGATCTGAGGGTACATTCGCTCTGGTCGGATCTGTCCCCGGAACATTATATCGGAGCAGTCGGGCAGCTGATTAGGCCACAGGAGGTGTCGGCAGATATCCCAATTCTGGATGGCCTTGCAGAAAGTGATACAGCAGATGGAATGGCAGTAAAGGCTATTGTTGATCAGCTTCGGAAGATTTTTGACATTGTTCGGCTTGTAGATCCGACAGCTAATGCAGTGCTGGAATTGGATCATAATGGAACATTGAGGAAAACCGACCAGCATTGTGCGGCTTTCTGGGAGACAGGGGGAAATTGTACAAACTGTATTTCAACCCGTGCTTTGTCTCAGAAGACAATGCTGAATAAGCTGGAGTTTACCAAGACAGATATGTATTATGTCGTTTCCAAATATCTTTGTATTAACGGAACACCGTGTGTTATGGAAATGCTGTCCAAGATGAATGAAGGACGTTGGATCGATGCAAACGGAACAAGGTTTTTGTTGGATAAAAGTCGTGGAGAGAGTCGAAAACTGTTCCTGGATCCATTGACAGCTACATATTCCAGACGCTATTTTGAGACATATCTCACTCATATGGAGGGCATGGAATGTGTGGAAATTATAGATGTGAATCAGTTCAAACAGGTGAATGATACATATGGCCATCCGGCGGGGGATGTGGTGCTGAGAGATATTGCAGCAGCTATCAAGTCCTGTATCCGTAGCAGTGATATACTGGTTCGCTATGGCGGAGATGAATTTTTGCTGCTCTTTCCGAAGATGTCGGAGAAGGATATGGCAGAGAAGAACAAAAGAATCAAAGCAGCTGTGGCGAATATTGTATTTACAGAATATCCGACCTTGCATCTGTCAGTCAGTATCGGCGGTGTCTGTGGTGTCCATCCGATAATGGAGGCCATTTGCCAGGCAGACAAACGGATGTATGAGAATAAAAGAACGTCATAGAAGAGAGTTAGAAGAAAGTTGATGCTCGTTGTGATGCATCAGAAGATAATGCAGCAGGGGCTGTCGGGATGAAAAATTACATTTCCCGACAGCCCCTCTTTTGCACTCAGTCATTTGGAGAAGGATCTTTGGACTGAGACTCTGCGGCTTTCCGATGATTTTCTTTTTTTTCTGCATACATCCGCTGGTCTGCAAGAATACGGATTTTGCCGGTATCTTCTGTTTCCAGAGGATAGACAGCATAGCCGCAGCTGGCACCGATATGCAGTGTCTTGCCGTCAATTTCATAAGGAAGAAGCAGAGACTGGACGATGCGCATTTTCGTCTGCATGCAGAGTGAATCTCCCATTTCTGCACTGATAATCAGTGCAAATTCATCTCCGCCAATCCGAAAAGCAAAGTCGTTGCTGCGGATACATTTTAAAAGTCGTTCTGCCACTGCTTTCAGGAGTTTATCGCCCATATCATGTCCGTAGGTATCGTTGACAGGCTTGAAATGATCCAGATCAAGATAGTACAGAACAAAAGGAAGCTTTTTCTGTTCTTTGCGGTGCAGGACAGAACTGAAATAACGCTCGTTGAATAAGCCGGTCAGGCCATCTGTGTTGGCAAGATTCTCCAGTTCATGTCGTTTGCCAATATCCTGTGAAATCATCATGACTTTTTGCGGGATACCTGCTTCATCCCATTCTACAGCAACGACATTCATAATTTTGTAAATATTTTCTGTTCGTTTGCTGTATTCGATTTTCATGATACCGTTTCCTTTATGCAGTACTTTCTGCAGGTATTCTTTGTTCAGCAGATGGCTCATTTTTATATTTTCTGTATCGGATAATACGATATAGTTTCTTGCAGCCGTATCGAGCAGATTCTGATAGGAGCCGGTTTCGGGATACAGGTTGTTGCTGCTGTATTCATGGTATTCATATCTGTCCTTCAACAGGTCAACGACTGTATAGCGATCTACAATGCAGGTCATTCCGTAAAATAGCTGATCGGTCTGCTCTTTTTGGGCTTTTAGAGCCTGATGCAGTAATTCCTGATGCTTCAGCTTGTATTCTGCGTTTAAGGACGACAGCCTGAGAAGTAAAAGAAGCAGGCAGGTGGCAAGTACGGTGATTGCAGCAATGGTAACATGCATTATTTTTTCATCCGGGGAATTGACAGCAGCTGTCTGCACAATTCCGAGAATGCTCCAGTCATTGAGACCAACAGGCTGGTAGACCATGTAATATGAAGTCCCCTGACTGTTAAATTTAGCACGGCCTTTGACGACCTTCTGAAGGTCATGTTCAACGGCATCGTATGTGTTCTCTGAAAATACGGCATTGTCCTTCAGAAAGGTAAACAGATTCTCATGTTCTGACAGAAACTCCGATTGAGATTCCAGAGAAAGAATGACGTGTCCCTTTGCATTGATAAGATAACAGCTGCTTTTGTCGCCATATACATTATTAGATATCATGTCCTCTACTGTAGTGACATCGTAACTGACAGCGACGCCTGTATAGGTTATATTATTAAGGCAAAATGGATGGCTCAACGGAATCGCAAAGACGACCTTATGTTTGCCGCTGCTGGCAGTATAGTCAGAAATAGTGGGGCACCCGGAGCTGTACATTTCCTGAAAACAGTTCCGGATACTGTCTGCAGTGCCTTTCCGGTTGTTGGCTGTAAGAAAATCACAGTGTTTGTTAAACATATAGAAATCACTGTATTGCCAGTTGTTTTTCCGGTCTGCAAAATCATGCCATACCGTTTCAGTATTCTCAGAATCTGATATACACTGCAGATATTCATCCCAGTCAGACAGGACATTCCAGTTGCGTTGCGTAAACAGCGTAAAGGTCCGGTTGACCTGTTCATAGGTTGCCAGAAGATGTTCAGAATTCTCCTGGTAAATTTCTGTTTGAATGAAGGTGCGGTACTGATAAATCCCAAACAGGAGAACGACAACAATTAGAATAATAAGAGTAAGGAATTTACATATTTTGCTCATAATGTTCTCCTCCTTTTGATGGTGCGGCTACTGAGACAGGTGAAATTATATCTGATCGGTATTCTTTTCAATAAGCAGGATTCTCTTACGGTTATATACCAGATGAAGATACATGGCATCCTGAGCGCGCAGCGGGTCGTGCCCGGCAATTGCATCTGCAATCTCTCGATGTGTTTCGACTGTCTTTTCGTGCAGAGCCCCACTGGTTGTTTCAACAAACAGCGGAATAGAGCTGTTAATGACAGGAATCAGACGGGGAACAACAACATTTTTGCTGCTCAATGCAATAGCTGTGTGGAATTCAATGTCCTTTTGTGTGTGATCATCATGCCTCTTTAATAATGCTTCTGTTTCATCGCAAAGTGCGGTGATTTTTTTTATGTCATTTTCATCGGCATGGGCAGCAGCCATTGCAGCAATGGAAGGTTCAAGCAGAAAACGCACTTCCAGCAGATCATGAATCAGCTTCTGTTTATCGCCGATAAAGGTGAATCCCAGTGGGTCCTGCACTACCCCCGGGGATGAAGCAATATAGGTACCGGAGCCCTGGCGGATCGTAACGATATTTCTGGAAGCCAGGAGTTTCATGGCTTCACGGATGGAACTCCTTCCGGCATTAAGATGTTCGGAAAGGACGGTTTCATTAGGAAGCTTATCTCCCGGCTGTAGTTTTTCTTCTAAAATAAATGTGATAATGTCTTCTGATATTTTCTGTGGAAGACTTTTTTCTTCTGGTGACGAAATCATCCTATGATTTTCTCCATTTCTTTGGATTTATTCTTCTTATAAATTATAATAATGGTTATTAAAGGGAATGTCAAAAGGTTAAAATGTACAAAATAGTAGATAATAATTTAGATAAAATTCCAGTATTGCTTTTTTTCAGAATAAATATATGATAAATACATCGGATGTATTTGCACAAAAATAAGAAAAAACCACAATTTGAAGAAAATAACAGTTAAAAGGTCTGATGTATTTGAGAAAAATGAAACATCGGATGAATTAAGGAGGCAAAAACAGAAAGATGGAAGAGACTTTTCGTACAGAAGCGGCCATTCGAAAGTAATTGATTCTGAACATTTACAGAAAAATATTCATTTATCCATAAAAAATCATAAAGCCATACGTACATCTATTGTCACAACGATGTACGAGTCCTGAGATGAATCAAGAAGGACAATAATTTTTTGGAAGCAAAAAGACAGCAGATATGCAGGAGGTTTATATTGATGAAGAAATTAACGGGTATTTTGATGGCGGTATGTCTGACAGCAGCATTAATTGCAGGATGCGGACAGAAAGCAGGAAGAGAGAACACGCAGACCACTGGCAACCAGTCAGCAGCGCAGACAGAGAGTCAGACAGCGGGCAATCAAAGGAAAACAGGTGATTTAAGCGGTGATGAAGTCTCAGCGGCGCAGCATTGTATTTTGCTGGCAGGGAAGAATGGCACATGGCTTCTGGCAGACAGAGACAACGGAACGGTGTTTACGACATCTATTCCAAATGATCTGAAGGATAATGACGGCAAAAAAATCACATCTGAAATTTTAAAAGCCGGAGATTATGTGGATGTTTATGGAGACGGCATTATGCTGGAGAGCTACCCGGGGCAGTATCCGGGAGTCAGCAAGATGGTCGTTACCGGTGAGGGCACGGCAGATGAAGTGAAGCAGTACCAGGATGTCATTGATATGGTTTTTGCTGAACCGGATACAAGTACAGTTCCGACAGTGGGTGTTGTCTACAGCTCATCTCTTGGTCAGACCATGTCATTGATGAGCGGGCCGGGCAACTCTACATGGACAGCGCCTTCAGGCGATTCTGAAACGGACAGTTCAGAAGCTAACACAGTGTCAGCATGCGGTTCAGCAGTGATGCAGTGGGAGAATCTGGAGAAAATGTCCATGGATGCAGGTAAGACGGACTTTACCATCAGCTGTGATCTGACACCGACAAAGGTGACTGTGCGCCGTTGGAATTCAGATAAATATCCGGCTTCTGCGGATGATGATTTGGATGCATTGGCAGAAGAAGTCAATGTAGAAAAGAGTGCTGACGGAGAGTTTGTTGTCAAAGATGTGGAGCCGGGATATGTGTATGAAGTCACTGTCAGCTGGGAATACGGAGATGCACAGTATGGGTTTATGACTTCAGAGATTCAGTAGTATCTAACAGAGAATCATCAATTGCCAGACATCGTATTTTTTGTCAAAGTCGTACAGTGCCAAAAACAGTTAAAAACGGATTTATAAGGATGACTTTTAAGAAAATATCAAAAAAGTTATAAAAAACGGTTGACAATACTCTATAATCGCGATATAATAATTTACGACTTATGGGACAGATAAGTCGTAATAGAATATCGCGGGGTAGAGCAACCCGGTAGCTCGTCGGGCTCATAACCCGAAGGTTGTTGGTTCAAATCCGGCCCCCGCAACTCAAAGACTTGATGAATATCAAGTCTTTTTTTGTGTAATTAGGAAATTCCGTTGGAATTTCCTATTACATATTGTTCTTAGATTTTTGGATGCAGATATTTTATTGTAGGAGTACAGAATGGAGAGAGAGATTAAGCTTGTAGCATTGGATTTGGATGGTACCACATTTAATTCAGAGAAGGTCATAACAGAGAGAACAAGGGAAGCGATTGCGGCAGCAATTAAAAAGGGTGTAATTGTCATGCCTGCCACCGGACGGCAAAAGACCGGTTTGCCGGAGAGCTTTACTTCAATTCCAGGGGTGCGTTATGCACTGACTTCCAATGGCGGAGCGGTTGTTGATTTGTGGGAGGACAGTATTATCTATGCGGATTTTATACCTTATAAGACGGCATGCAGAGTCATTGATCATTTAATTCAGATAGATGCGCTGATTGAGTTTTATCATGATGGAAAGTCTTATGCTGACAGAAAAAGTTATAACAGAGCACTTCATGTTTATAAAAACTTCCCGGATTGGTTCAAGGAGTATATTAAGGTTTCCAGAATACCGGTGGATGATTTGCGGGAACGGGTTTATTCGGGAAAGTTTAATATAGAGAAAATGCTGGCCTCTTTTGATGATATGATCTTGAGACAGCAATTGTTTGATGAAATGCATAATGCCCCGGAGCTCAGTGTGGTATTCGGCAATAGTTTTAATGTGGAAATCACTGCTGCGACAGCCAATAAAGGACATAGTCTGCTGAAATTGGCCGGGAAACTTGGAATTATGCCGGAACAGATCATGGTTTGTGGGGACACGATGAATGACAGAACCATGTTTGAGGCAGCAGGCCTGGCAGTGGCTATGGGAAATGCCGATGAAGAGATTAAGGCCATGGCAGATGACGTTACACTGTCGAATGATGAGGATGGTGTTGCTGCGGCCATTGAGAAGTGGGTTCTTTAATTATCGAAATCTCCGCCGTTTATTGTCTGCTGTGAATGAGCTGACGAATGATGTACAGTACACCATCTTCATCATTTGACAATGTCTCAAAGTTGCTGATGGCTTTTAAATCAGGGTGAGCATTGGCCATAGCGTAGCTGAAATAGCCCTGTTTCATCATTTCATAATCATTGAGATAGTCTCCGAAAACCATTGTTTCATCCGGTGAAATACCATAATTTTTTTGAAGTGCAGCGAGTCCGCGGCCTTTGTTTGTGGCGGCAAGACTGAGGTCTGTCCACATGTAGCCGGCCAGAGTAGCTTTAAAAGGTGCACGGACATCAGACAGAGCCGGAAATGAATTGCTTTCGGCACCTTTGAAGTCACAGACAGTCACTTTGCTTACTGGGGCATCAATTTCAGAGATGTCATGGATATACTGAACTTTCTTATAGTAACGGCCTATTTCTTTGCGGGCATCATCCGATGTCTGATCGAAGAGATAGGCCGTTTTGAAACCGGAGAGAATCGGAATGGCGCCGGGAACCTGACGGCAGCGCCCGAGAAGATAAGAAAGGGCATCTGTGTCAAGAATGTCCTGGTGAACCAGCTTGTCGCCGTTGACGAGACATCCGCCGTTTTCAGCCATAAAAACAAGCTTGTCCATGCAGCTTTCAAACTGCATGGCAAGGGTTGGGTATGGCCGCCCGCTGGCAATGACAAAAAGAATTCCGAGTTTGTGAACTTGATTAAGTATATCAAAAAAATCACGGGGCATTTGGTCCTGACTGTTCAGCAGAGTGCCGTCCATGTCAGTGGCAATCATGCGCACATGATTAAGTGAATGCTGCATTGTAAATTCCTCCAAAAATAAATTTTCGGCCGGTAATTGCGAAACAGTGTATTGATAGAATATAGAAATTAGCCGTTCACAGCAGGCACGTTCGCACTGCCTAAGTCTTCGCTCCGCTTCGGTCAGTGCTAACGAAAGTCCACTGGACTTTCAGCACCTCTCAGCGGTACATAAGGTGGTAAAAGACACCACCTAAGTACCGGAGGCATTAGAAGCACCTTCTGTGAACGGTTAATTTCTATATTCAATTCAAGATAGCAGCCGCAATTACCGGGTTGAAGTATTTGAATGTTAAATAAGGATGTTCGATTTACAATGTAGCATATATTATTGAAAATGTATAGAGGAAAAGAGTGCTCGTTTTGAAGGAAGGACTTATTATTCGATAGAAGAATGGATGGAAATAGAGTAGAAAACAGATAATGCCTTGTCATCTGAAGAAATCCCCGTTATACTTAAAGAGCGACAAGTGAGTAGAATTTGGCATATACTTTGCAAATAGCGTGGATGATACAACTATACAAGGAGGCACATAATGGAGATTTTAACAGGCGACATCGTACGGCTGAAGAAGAAGCATCCCTGTGGCAGTTTTGACTGGGAAGTGCTTCGAAGTGGTGCGGATTTCAGATTAAAGTGCTGCGGCTGTGAGCATCAGGTGATGATGGCTCGCAAGCTGGTGGAGAAGAACATTCGCAGACTGGAGAGAAATGGGGAAGAAATGAAGATTACCCGATAGGTGACGAAATACGTAGCATTTTGGAGGTTAGCTCTGAACAGTTACGAAAATTTTATATCATAATTATGAAAAAAAGTGCTTGCTTTGCACTTTTTTTTATGGTAAACTGGATAACTGTGATATGTTATATATTAATTCCTTGCTCTCCGCAATGGGAGGGCCGTGAAGTCCAGAAGGAGGTGCACTAGCATGAACAAATACGAA
>ERZ857750.1143-NODE-1143-length-30291-cov-3.541738_pt1 | contig 30291 bp, 24 predicted proteins | sample MGYA00519915_ERZ857750 | MGnify/ENA primary metagenome ERZ857750 (study PRJEB31778, sample SAMEA3449358) | human gut metagenome | biome: human gut; feature: human-associated habitat; material: faeces | place: United Kingdom | collected 2010/2012 ...
ACCGACTTCATTTGCCAGAGTCGGCTGATAACCTACAGCAGATGGCATACGTCCAAGCAATGCGGAAACCTCTGAACCAGCCTGTACATAACGGAAAATGTTATCGATAAATAACAGTACATCCTGGTGTTCTTTGTCACGGAAATACTCTGCCATAGTCAGACCGGTCTCAGCTACACGCATACGAGCTCCTGGTGGCTCATTCATCTGTCCGAACACTAAGGCTGTTTTTTCCAAAACGCCGGATTCTTTCATCTCTGTCCACAGATCATTACCCTCACGGGAACGCTCTCCGACACCGGTGAAAATAGAATATCCACCGTGCTCTGTTGCAATATTACGGATCAGCTCCTGGATCAGAACGGTTTTACCGACACCTGCACCACCGAACAGACCGATCTTACCACCTTTGGAGTATGGAGCCAGAAGGTCAATAACTTTGATACCCGTCTCAAGAACTTCGACAACCGGACTCTGCTCTTCAAAGGATGGCGGTTCTCTGTGGATACACCAGTTTTCTTTTGACTCTACCGGTTTTCCATCATCGATCGCCTCACCCAGAACATTGAACAGTCGTCCCAGCGTTGCTTTTCCTACCGGAACTGTGATACCTGCGCCGGTTGCTGTTACTTCCATATCACGATGAAGCCCTTCACTGGAAGCAAGCATGATACATCTTACGGTATCATTTCCAATATGCTGTGCCACTTCCATGACACATGTTTTTCCATTATTATCAACTTCGAGTGCATCTTTGATGCATGGAAGGTTATGGTCGGAAAACTCTACGTCTACAACAGGTCCCATGACCTGAACGATTTTTCCTTTATTCATATCGCTTCACCTCTCTTACTTTTTCTTACTCTTCTGTGCCTTGGCACCTGCAATGACCTCAGTGATTTCCTGAGTGATCGCTGCCTGACGCACACGGTTGTATTCAATTTCCAGATCATGCAGCATCTGTTTTGCACTATCGGTAGCAGTCTGCATTGCCATCATTCTGGAATTGTGTTCACTGGCATAAGATTCTACCAGCGCACCATATACAAAACCACACACAACGTTTGGAATCAAGCTGTTCAGCACCGATTCCACAGAAGGATGAAATGTCATTCTGTCACTGTATCCTTTCAGATTTTTGTGTGTATATTCTTCTCTCTGCAGTGGAAGCAGTTGAAACATATCCGCTTCCATCTTGAACGCATTGATCATTTTTGTATAGATAATATAAACCTCATCCAGTTCCTCACGTACATATTCATCAATCAGCTGCAGACCGATGTGACGCGCCCTGTAAAGGGTCGGATTCTGCACGGTATAACTGAATTCTCCGTCAATATTTACATCTTTTTTCATGAAATACTGCCGGCCTAACTCACCGACCACAAACAGTTTGTTCTGTCCGCCCTTTTCCAGCTGTTCCGATGCAAGCTTCAGAACATTGTGGTTGTAAGCTCCTGCCAGACCCTTGTCGGCAGTGATCACAAGGTAACCGCGCTTTTTCCGGTCATCCGGGATATCTCTTCCGAAAAAAATATTGTTTGTGTCCGGAACAGACTTCATAAAACGCGCGACTGCATTCTGCTGCGCAAAGAAAAACGGCTCCGTATCTGCCAGACTTTTCTTTGCCTTCTGCATCTTTGACGAAGAAATCATATACATGGCACTGGTGATTTTCATCGTATCTTTGATACTCTGCATTCTGCTCTGTATCTCTCTAGCACTTGCCATGATAGACCTCCTATTTTACATACTCCCTGGCGGCAGCGAGGATCTTTTCTCCAAGTTCATCGGACAGAGCTTTTGTCTCATTCAGCTCAGCGATGATCTCAGGATGTGCGTTTTTGAAATATTCCAGCATACCCTTCTGGGTCTCTTTGATTTTTTTAACTTCCACATTCAGGAAAATCTTGTGTGTGGCGGTCCACAGTGTAATAACCTGCTCTGCCATATCCAACGGCTGGCAAAGCGGCTGTTTTAACAGTTCCATCAGACCTTTTCCGTACTGTAACTGCTCTTTGGTATCATCATCCAGGTCAGAACTGAACTGGGTAAATACTTCCATCTCACGATACTGCGCCAGATCGATACGGATACTTCCTGCTGCTTTTTTCATCGCTTTTGTCTGTGCGGCACCACCGACACGGGACACAGACAGACCTACGTTTACCGCCGGTCTCATACCGGAGAAGAATAAGTTACTCTCCAGGAAGATCTGACCGTCTGTGATGGAAATTACGTTGGTCGGAATATATGCAGATACATCGCCGGCCTGAGTCTCGATAATTGGCAGGGCTGTGATGGAACCGCCGCCCAGTTTGTCACTCAGACGACTGGAACGCTCCAGCAGTCTGGAATGCAGGTAGAAAACATCACCCGGATAAGCCTCACGTCCCGGAGAACGCTCCAGCAACAGGGACAATGCACGATAAGCTACCGCATGTTTTGACAGATCATCATAAACGATGAGCACATCTTTTCCCTGATACATAAAATATTCTGCCAATGCAGTTCCCGCATACGGTGCGATATATTGCAGGGAAGCGGATTCGCTTGCCGTTGCAGAAAGTACAACTGTATAATCCAATGCATCGTGCTTTGTCAAAGTATTCACAAGTTTCGCAACGGTAGAAGCTTTCTGTCCGATTGCTACGTAAATACAGATCACATCTTTTCCCTTCTGGTTTAAGATGGTATCGACTGCGATGGATGTTTTACCGGTCTGTCTGTCACCGATGATCAGCTCACGCTGTCCGCGTCCGATTGGGAACATCGCATCAATTGCAAGAATACCTGTTTCAAGCGGCTGGTTTACGGACTGTCTGTCTACGATACCCGGTGCTTCCTGCTCAATTGCGCGGTAATCATCTGCCGGGATCTCGCCCTTTCCATCGATCGGTGCGCCAAGCGCATTGACAATTCTTCCGAGATAGGCATTTCCTACCGGAACACCTGCTTTTTTCTTCGTGCGTGTTACTTTTGTGCCCTCTTTGATCTCTGTATCTTTTCCAAGAATGATACAGCCGATCTGGTCACGTCTGATATCCTGAACCATACCACGGATGCCGTTTTCAAATATAACGATCTCACCATACATGGCATGCTCTATTCCATAAATGGTTGCGATCCCATCGCCAACCCAGATGACAGAACCAACTTCCTGTTCACCGGATACCATGTCATAATTTTCGATTTCTGTTTTCAGGATGGAGATAATCTCCTCTGAATTTATGGAACCCACGTCGTCACCTCCATGTTAATTTCTGTTGTAATCTGTCAAGCCGTCCCCTGATACTGAAATCCTCTTCGATGTCTCCCACGCGGAGCACGAATCCTGCGATCAGTTCCGGCTTTTTTTCGAATTCCAGCTCTACCTGTGTCTTTTTATATTTCCCTGCCAGATAGTTTCTGATCTGTGCAAGCTGCGTCTCATCCGGCACCTCTGCACATTGCATTTTTGCACGGAGTATCCCGTTTTTTTCATCATAACAGTTCTGGTATGCCGCAAACACATCTTCGATCACGTCCATATGTTCATGGTCACACAGTTCTTTCAAAAAATGATGTATCTCCTGCGGAAAAAATCTTTCGATCATCCGGTGCTTTTCTTTTCTGGAAACAACCGGGCAGTTCAACACACGCGGCAGCTCACTGGTCAGCTCAAATATTTCTTTTGTCTTTTCCACGATTTCTTTTGTGATACCAAGCTCAAAAAGAACCGTTCCGTAATTATTTGCTGTCTGTGTCATTGCAACCACCTGTTTTAGCTAAAAATTGCTCATACATGAGCTTATTCTGCTCTGCTGCATCTGCCTTGCCAAGCACTTTTCCGGCTGCCATCATTGCAAGTCCTGCAATCTGCGTCTGAAGATCCTGCACTGTCTTTTCACGCTCAAGATCAATGGTCTTATGTGCATTTGCAATGATTTTTTCTGCTTCCTGATCCGCAGCATTTACTCTGCTCTCATATTCTGCCTGTGCCGTTTTTCTTGCCTTCTCCACAATATGTGCGGACTCGTCATGTGCCTGTTTTAATGCATCCTCATACTGGCTCTTAAGTTCATTCGCCTGCTCCGTAGTCTTTTTCGCATCCGCCATCTGACCTTCGATCATCTGTCTGCGCTGTTCCATGACATTTGTCACCGGCTTGATCAAAAACTTGCGAAGTCCAAAATAAAGAATCAGCAGATTTATGATGGTAAAGAGGACATTCCAGTCAATTCTTAATAACTGCATACTCTACCATAACCTTTCTTTAGCCTAAGAATAAGATAATTAAAATTGCGACTACCATACCGAAAATTGCAGTACCTTCGGCCAATGCACATCCAAGTAATAATGCTTTTGTGATTTTTCCGTCTGCTTCCGGCTGTCTTGCGATTGCGTCCGTTGCTTTTGAGGTTGCAAGTCCGATACCAATACCTGCTCCAATACCTGTTAATGCTGCGATACCTGCTCCAATTGCGATTAATGAATTCATGATGTTTTCTCCTTTACCATTTCTTTTTCAATTTTTCTGTGAGTGTGTTTACTCAATGCTCTCCTTAATGAAGAGTGATGTTAAAAATACAAATACATAAGCCTGTATGAATCCGTCAAACAGATCAAAATAAAGGCTTAACACTGCCGGTACAAAAATCGGCACTACAATTTTGATTAATTCCATAATTACAAATGCGCCTAAAATGTTACCAAACAAACGCATGCACAGGGATAATGGCCGGATGAATACTTCGAGGATATTCATCGGCAGCATGATCGGGATTGGTTCTGCAAAACTTTTCAAAAACCCTTTTGTACCTTTTTTCCGCACTCCTGCAGCCTCAATTAAGATGATGCTCATAAGTGCAAGTGCGCCCGTCACGCCTACGTCCTTCGTTGGTGATTTCAATCCAAACAGACCGATCATATTGGCAAACCCAATATAGACACCGACCGTCATCAGATATGGGATATACTGTTTTCCCTCCTCGCCAAGAAGATCATAGAAGAAGTTATAGAGACCTCCAACTATCGTTTCCAATACGAGCTGTTTCTTACCGACGTTTTCAACCTTTAAGTTCCGCCCGAGTATTGCCGCTGCGATCAGTAATACCGCCATGATGACCCACGTGACAACAACCGATTCTGCTACCGGTATTCCGCCAAAAAGCGGGATTGTAAATGCCGTATCACAATTCAACTGCGCCATCAGCTCCTTTGATAGTTCTTCCGTATGACCACTTCCTTTCTTATTTTTTATTGCCAAACATATTTTTAGTTATTTTTTATTGAAATGTCAATTTTTTCGAAAGACTATTTTTTTCTTCTATTTTTTGTGCATTTTGTACAGTTTTCATTTTATTTTTTGTGCACTTTTTTGTTTTTCTTGTGAATTGCATTTTTTATAAAAATACATTTATCTGATTTTGTCTGTGATTAAATTTACAGATTTTCCAAGAAATGTTAATTTGAACTTGATAATTATGTGATTTTAATACAAAAAAGTCATTGAATTACTTTTGTAATAATTGTAATTCAATGACTTATGTTTTTTTGATCAGCCGAGAAGTTCCATGATCTCCTCTTTTGTGAATACTACAGAATCCATTCCCTCGCCCTCCAGCACCTGCTCGGCAAGCTTTTTCTTTTTCTCCTGGATATCAATGATCTTCTCCTCGATCGTACCCTGGGAGACGAGTTTGTAAACTGTCACGACATTCTTCTGCCCGATACGGTGTGCACGGTCGGTTGCCTGATTCTGCACGGCAACGTTCCACCATGGATCGTAATGGATGACGATGTCCGCTGCGGTGAGGTTCAATCCGGTTCCTCCTGCCTTTAAGGAGATGCAGAACACCGGGACATCATCTTTGTTGAAGCTGTCTACCATCTGCATACGTTTTTCCTTATTGACGGAGCCGGTGAGCATGTAGTAATCAATGCCCAGCTTTTTCAGCTGTTCCGCCAGACGGTCTAACATGGTCGTGAACTGGGAGAATAACAGCACCTTGTGTCCACCGTGCACTGCGTTCCCGATCAGATCCATACACATCTGGACTTTTGCGGATTCGCCCTTGTAATCTTCGAATAAAAGTGCCGGATCACAACAGAGCTGACGCAGTTTTGTAAGTTCTGCAAGGATCTGGATTTTGTTGGACTTAAATTCCGCCTCGCTCTTGCCATCTAACATCTGCTTCATCTGCTGCACATGCGCATCATAAAGAGCCAGCTGTTCGCCCTCCATCTTCGCATAAACATTCTCTTCGAGTTTTTCCGGAAGATCTTTTAATACATCACCTTTTAACCGGCGCAGGATAAACGGACGGATCATGCGCTGTAAACGTTCCATCTTGTTCTCATCTTTGTTCACAACGATCGGTGTCTCGATCTCCTCACGGAACTTCTGATATGTATACAAAAATCCCGGCATCAGGTAATCAAAGATACTCCAAAGCTCACTTAAGCGGTTCTCGATCGGTGTACCGGTCAGCGCCAGCTTAAAGGCTGCCGTGATCTTCTTGACGCCTTTTGCCGCCTGCGTTCCAGCATTTTTAATATATTGAGCTTCATCAATGACCTGAACTGCAAACACAATGTTTTTGTAATACTCCACATCACGTTTTAACAGATCATAGGATGTGATGAGGATCTGCCCGTCCGTGGTGTGCCGGATGATATCTTTTCGTTCCGGTGCACTTCCTGTGATCGTCACAGTCTCAAGTTCCGGTGCAAAACGCTCAATCTCTTTCTGCCAGTTATAAACTAAAGATGCAGGACATACAATAAGTGATCTGCGGCGCTCCTTTTCCCCTGCATCATAATCCTGACGCTCTGCCAGAAGAAGGCTTATTACCTGAAGCGTTTTTCCAAGTCCCATATCGTCCGCAAGGATTCCGCCAAAACCGTTCTCCCGCAGCGTTTTCAGCCAGAGGAAACCGTTTTTCTGGTAGTTTCTCATAACATTTTTCAGGGAATCCACCACCTCATAATCGCTGTCCTCGATGGTTTTCATGTTCCGCACCATGCCTTTGAATTCCCTGTTTTTCTCGATAGACAGCAGCTGGTTATTTTTCAGTGCTGCATCCAGATACATAGCGCGGTATTTTGGGATCACGACGGTTCCTTTTTTCAGGCTTGCCTCGGTAAGCTGTAAGTCCTCACTGACTTCTGCAAGCGCACTGATCCCATCCTCTTTGATATCTAAGAAATCCCCGTTTTTCAGACGGATATACTTTTTCTTTCTGTCGTACTTGGAAAGCAGATATGCCAGCTCCTCGGAGGACATTTCATCGGAGTGTACCTTTAATTCCAGAAGGTCACTCTTTAAGGAGACACCCACGGATACGCTCGGCGCATTGACCACTTTCATATTGCGGAACTTGTCCGACGTGTAAATTGCCATAAAATGGCTTAAACGCTGCAATCCACCCGCCACGAGCTGATAGAGCAGATCTTCGTCTTTTGCAATGACAAAAAATGTCTTCGAATGGTCATACTCATTGAAATACGGCTCCACAAGGCTCTTGATGCGCAGCTCCTCAGACAGATCACGCACCTCGCCCGGTTCTACCTTGGCAAGCACGTTGTATTTATTATCTCCATATACAGCGACCAGCTTCGCTCCGACAACATCCATTGCCTGGCGGTCCAGATATAACTCGAATTCCGGCTTCGGCGGAACATAAAGTGCCTCATCAAAACCTTCCGGGATCACATCGAAGCTCTCCCGCACCATCGGCAGAAGATCTCTGCAGAACATTGCGAGCTCTTCTGCTGCAATATAGCAGTCTCCCCCTACCTGGCGGTGTAAAAACTGGAAGAAGTCTGATACTTTTCCTTTCAACAATGGCTCTCCGAGGAAAATCTCCCCATCCTCATAAAAGTAATAATACTTGTCGCCCTCGATCACCGGAAGATCTTCCATGCAGAGAAACGCCCCCGCACTTCCACCTTTCAGCGTCAGTTTTGGTTTGCGTTTTGTTCCATTATAGATGTAGCTTTCATTCATATCATAACCGATCGTTGCATGAAAAGGAGTTCCTTTCACCGCTTCCAAAAACCGATCGATCCCCACACCGTCCAACTCCATGGTACGCTCATAGCCGCCGGTGTAGGCATAATAAGCATGGAACTTACTCTGGCGCTTTTTATCATCATCCTGCTGCTGCATAAACCGGATCAGGCGCTTTGCATTCTCCGAAAAAGCTTCCATGTGATGATAAAAATCAAGTTTTTTGCCGTAATGCACTTTCTCGTTGACCTGAACAGAATGTAAAAACGCAGAAATGTTTTTTAACACATACTTTGTCTCCATTCCGATCTTAAATTCCAGTCTTGCATAGCCGTAATCCATCTCAAAGTAAGGTTCTAACTCTACTTTTCCGTAAATGGTTTCCGGTAACATATATTTGGATGTTGCACGCATGGAATACTGGCTCAGCAGATTTTTCAACGGCGCTGCCGTCTCCATCTTCCCCACCGGACGTTCCCCTGCTTCCGGTGTCTCCGTGCCCTGTCCCCGTTTTAACCTGAGAATCTCCATCGGAGTCCTCTTGTTTACATAATTCAAAAGCATTGCCACACAATGCTTGCACATTCCCTCATAATTATAAAAAGCCTCACATCCGCAGTTGCAGTTCGTTACATCCCCGAACTCCTCGTCGATAGTGGCTGTCACTTCATAATACTCCTGATTGATTCCACGAACTTTTGCCCTGACATCAGCCACAGGCAGCTCATCCACTAAATACAACTCATAGGAAAAATCAAAAACCCCCGCCGTTTCATACAGCTCTTTCCCTCTCCGGTACGCCGCCGGATATACTGTCTCTTTAATGTCTGATACGGAAAACATATTACTACTTACTCTGTCCTTTCATTTTCATTCGTACTGTCGTTATGACTGTCTTTCTATAATAACACAAAAATGGAAAAGACTGCTATAGTTTTTTCTTTGAATTTTAATTTTCACGTTTTTTTGATCTTTTTATATGTTTTTATCACGTTTTTCACAGCTAAATCACATATTTTTTCACGTTTTTATATAAAATAAGCCTCCGATATAAAATCAGAAGCTCATCTTTTCTAATTATTTTAAAAACGTCACCTTAATCTCCGTACCGGCACCCTCTTCACTTTCCAGAAAGATCTGCGCCTCATGCTGCGCTACGATATGCTTTACGATGGCAAGCCCCAGTCCTGTGCCGCCGGTCGATTTGGAACGGCTCTTGTCCACGCGGTAAAAACGTTCAAAGACCCGCTTCTGCGCTTCTTTTGGGATACCGATCCCTGTGTCTTTTACAGTCAGCGTCGGATGTCCATTCTCCATGCCCGTCATGATCGTCACTTTTCCACCCTTTTTATTGTAACGCACCGCATTGCTGCACAGATTGTAGATCAGTTCGTCGATCAGGTTTCTGTTTCCCCTGATCTCGGCAGGATCTCCCTGTACTTCCACCGTCACCTCGTTCTTTTCCGCCGGAATCTCCATCATTGCCTGACAGTTTAACGCCATCTCATGAAGGTCTAACGTCTCAAACTCGATCTTTGTGTCGTCGCTGTCTAACTCGGAAAGCTTGATGATATCATTGATCAGATATTGCAGACGCTCTGCGCTCTTGTGGATTTCCGTGGCAAAATGAATGGTATCCTCCCCGCTTGTCATTCCACTTGCAATCAGTTCTGCATAACCGGAAATCGCAGTGAGCGGTGTCTTTAATTCGTGTGAAACATTTGCAGTAAATTCCTGACGCATCTGGGAATGCTTTAAAATGTCCACATGCTGCTGCTTGATAGTCGCAACAAACGGCTTCATCTCGTCATAAACGTCATTTTCTTCCAGCAGTACAATATTGTCCGCCATCTTTTCGATCGGTGCCACAAGACGCTTGGTAAGCCTGTGTGCAAGGACTGTGCACAGTACAAATACGCAGAATCCCACAGACAACGTGAGATATACCATCTTGATGATCAGACTGTAGATACTGTTACTGTCTTTTCCAATGCGCAGAACTTTTCCGTCATCTGTTCTCATTGCATAATAAAAAGTATGTTTTGTGGACGTAGTCGATTTCCGCATTGCACGCCCCTCTCCGGCTGCCAGTGCAGAAGCGATCTCCGGTCGTTCCCTGTGATTTTCCATCTTCGACTCGTCTTCCATACTGTCATAGATGACGGTTCCATCCTCATTGATCAGCGTGATACGCAGCCCATCTTTATTCAGATTATAGTTGATCTCATCCGGCAGATCCTCCGGTTTCATCATGGAGATCACATGGGCATTTGCCTTCAGATCGTCAAAAATCTGTTTTTTCAATATATCATAAAAAAGCACCATGGCGCAGATTGCCATGACAATAATTGCAATTGCTGAGATCAGCATAAATTTGCTGTTGATTTTCTTTTTCATCCTATCACCGTCTTACGTCTGTCCTGCCTTTTTCCTGCTCCTTAACGGACGTCACTCCACCATGTAACCAACATTGCGCACTGTCTTGATATGGCTTCCCGCCTCTCCAAGTTTCTGTCTCAGCGTCTTGATATGCATATCGACTGTCCGGCTCTCACCCTCATAGTCAAAGCCCCACACCTGGTTCATGATCTTATCCCGCGACAGCACGATTCCCTTGTTGATGACAAGGTATTTGAAAAGTTCAAATTCTTTGTAGGTGAGCTCGCACAGGTTTCCATCCACGTAAACGGCGTGTTTATCGTTATCCACCAGAATATTTCCGTAGGAGATCTGTGATTCTTCCTGCGCATTCGTGGTTCTGCGCAATAATGCCTTAACGCGGGAGATCAGCTCCATGACACCAAACGGCTTGGAAATGTAATCGTCCGCCCCGAGATCCAACCCTTTTACTTTGTCAAGTTCGGATGTCTTTGCAGTCACCATAATGATCGGGACTTTTGCTGTGTTTTTGTCTGTACGGATCTTCGTCAATATATCAAGTCCATCCTCATTGGGAAGCATGATATCTAACAAAATCAGAGCCGGGACTTTGCTCTCTAACCGCTTGAAAAGGTCTGCCCCACACTCAAATTCCTCTACCTGATATCCGCTGTTTTTTAACGCATAGCGCTCGATCTCGCGGATATTTACATCATCTTCTACAATATAGATTGTTGCCATAATCATTTCCTCCCACTGTTCGCTCTATAAATAGATTATAATACAGCCTGCTTTGTTTTTTCTATAAGTCTTTCCCTGATTCACAAAAAATTCGCAACACAATAATTGTGCTGCGAATTTCTTCCCGGATTTAATCTATCTCATATTTTTGTTCAAATTCATTTTCCAGTTTTGTAAATTCTGCACTCTCTTTTTCATCCATCTGCTCTGTAAAACTGTGTTCCTCCAGACCGGTATCATTCAACTGCATCATATATACTGCGATATTGGAGCAGTGATCGGCAACACGCTCGTAGTTCATGGCAAGATCCGAGAGTACCAGTCCAAGTCCGATCGTGCATTTTCCCTTGCGCAGACGCTTCATATGATGTTTTTTTACCGTTTTATTCAGACCGTCAATGACTTCCTCTAACGGTTCCACGGAACGCGCAAGTGGAATATCCGTATTGATAAACGCTCCGGTCGTTCTCTCCAAGATATCCCGCACGGCTTTGGAGTAAATGTTCATCTCATCCTCCGCCTTCTTAGAAAACTTTGCATCCTCTTTCTGCATCTGCTGTACACATTCTACCACATTTACCGCATGATCGGAAATTCTCTCGAAATCAGTAAGACAGTGTAAAAGTGAAGTCACCCGCAGACTGTCCGTATACGAAAGATCCCCGCTGTTTAATTTCGTCAGATAGGCGCTGATCTTATCATCATACACATCTACGCGGTTTTCTTTTGCGATCACTTCCGCAAATTTCTGATCTGAAGGCTCTTTGATACATTCCATTGCCTCGATAAAACTGTTTTTTGTGATCTCTGCCATCTGGTTTACTAACGTTTTACATTGCTCGATCGCAAATGCAGGACTGCTCACAAAACGCTCATCTAAAATGGCAAACACATCTTCTTTGGCAGATTTTTCCTCGTCAGATTCCGGGATTGTAAGGTAAGCCAGTTTTTCCAGCCCACGGATAAACGGAAATAATACTACAGTTGTAAAGACATTAAAAATACTGTGGATCAGCGCGATCCCTGCAACTCCTACCGTCTCCCCGACAAATTCAAAACGAAAGATTGCATTTCCAATATAAAATACTGTAAGGAATAATAAGGTTCCGATAATGTTGAAATATAAATGCACGAATGCGGTTCTCTTTGCGCCCCGGTTTGCACCGATTGCTGAGATCATCGCTGTGACACAGGTTCCGATATTCTGTCCTAAGATAATCGGAATAACCGAACCGTAAGTAAATGCTCCTGTGACAGACAATGCCTGCAGGATACCAACAGAAGCCGAAGAACTCTGAATGACTGCGGTGAGCAGCGCTCCTGCTAACACGCCGAATACCGGATTGTTGAACATCGTCAGAATATCGGTAAATTCCGGCACATCCGCAAGCGGCTTTACAGCGTCGCTCATTGTCTCCATACCAAACATTAAGATTGCAAATCCAAGTAAGATTTCACCGATATCTTTCTTTTTGTCCTTGCCGGACATATACATAATAATACCGATCAGTGCAAGAACCGGTGAAAAAGAGGACGGTTTTAACATGCTGATCAGGAAATTGGAACTCTCGATCCCGGTCAGGCTCAAAAGCCATGAGGTAACTGTCGTTCCAATGTTTGCACCCATGATGATCCCGATCGCCTGCGACAGTTTCATGATGCCTGAATTTACGAAACCGACAACCATGACCGTCGTAGCTGAGGATGACTGGATCACAGCTGTCACGCCGGCTCCGAGCAATACCGCTTTAAACGGATTCGAGGTCAGGCTCTCTAAGATACGCTCCAATTTTCCGCCGGACATTTTTTCAAGACCGCCACCCATAACACTCATTCCGTACAGGAACATTGCCAGACCGCCGATCATTGTCAGAATTCCAAAAATATTCATAATCTCTCCCTTACATAGACATATACTAGGTTATTGTTTACATTTCGATTCCATATTATAAACTACATGTAAATCTTATGTCGGTTTTATGTAAAATCTATGTAAAATTGCAATCAGGAGTCTTTTAGCATACCTTTTTTATGTCTGTAAGGGAAAAGTTTTCTTAAAATTTATTCGTCTTCGTGTTTTCCGGTGATAGAATAGATCACCCATTCTGCAATGTTGGTTGCATGATCGCCGATACGCTCAAAATATTTTGCAACCATCAGCATATCCGTTGCCATCTCACCATTTTTTACATTCTCATTGATTTTTTGGATGAGTTCTTTCCGGAAACTGTCAAAAAGATCGTCCACCACATCATCACGGTTGATGACCCAGCGTGCCAGTTCGAGATCTTTGTTGACAAAAGCATCCACACTCTTGATGACCATATCGGTTGTCTCTTTTGCCATCTCTTTGATCACTTCCATATTAATGGCGCTTTTTTCATAATCGGAATCTGCCATCAAAATGGTCATCTCCGAAATATCCGCTGCATGATCCCCGATACGCTCCATGTCCGTGATCATTTTTAACGCTGCAGAAATTAATCTTAAGTCTTTTGCTACCGGCTGCTGTTGCAGCAGTAGTTTCATGCAGAGAGCTTCGATCGTTTTCTCCTGCTCATCTACTTCCACGTCAAATTTGATCGCCTGCTCTGCTTTTTCTACATCCTGCTTTACCAGTGCGGATATCCCCATCTCGATTGCCTGCTCGATCAGGCTTCCCATCTGGATCAATTCATTATTTAATTCTAATAACTGTCTGTCAAATCGGTTTCTCATATCATTCTCTCCTTTTTATTTATGTCAACCAAAACGTCCTGTGATATAGTCCTCGGTACGTTTATCCTGTGGAATTGAGAATAATTTTTCTGTCTCGCCAGCCTCGATCACCTCTCCTAATAAGAAGAATACGGTTTTATCCGAAACACGCACAGCCTGCTGCATATTGTGTGTGACCATGACGATGGTGTACTGTTTTTTCAGTTCAATGACAAGATCCTCGATCTTGGATGTGGAGATCGGATCAAGCGCGGAAGTCGGTTCGTCCATTAGGATGACTTCCGGTTCCACTGCCAGTGCCCTTGCGATACATAATCTCTGCTGCTGTCCACCGGACATGCCAAGTGCGCTTTTTTTCAGACGGTCTTTCACTTCGTCCCAGATTGCCGCATCACGCAGGGATTTTTCCACGATCTCATCTAATTTTGCTTTGGAGCGGATACCATGAGTTCTCGGTCCATACGCAATATTGTCGTAAATACTCATCGGGAACGGATTTGGCTTCTGGAATACCATGCCGACTCTTTTTCGTAAAAGATTGACATCCATACCTTTATAGATGTCCTCGCCATCTAACAGGACATTTCCTGTGATCTTACATCCTTCCACCAGATCATTCATTCTGTTCAGACTTTTTAAAAAGGTCGATTTTCCACAGCCGGATGGTCCGATGAAAGCTGTGATCTCGTTGGCATGGATACTCATATTGATATCTTTCAATGCATGAAAATCACCGTAATATAAATCAAGGTTTGAAATTTTAAATTTTTCACTCATATTGTTTCCTTTGCTTTATCTGTCTGTTCACAGACGTTTTATTTTATAATGATCCATATTCAGATTTTTATCTGAATGTTTTTTCGAATTTACTTTGTTGCTGCTTCCAGTTTCCTTGCGATCAGGGACGATAATCCGTTGATGAGAAGCACCACGATCAGAAGAACGACTGCTGTTGCGTATGCTTCATTTGTATGAAGTCCCTCTCTTGACAGCGAATACATATGAATCGCAAGGGTTCGTCCGGAATCCATGACACCTGCTGCCTCCGCAACGGTTCCTGCCGTATAGATCAGTGCCGCTGTCTCTCCTACGATACGTCCGATTGCAAGGATGATACCGGACAAAATACCCGGAATCGCCGTTGGAAGTACGATTTTAAAAATGGTGCGGAGCTTTCCTGCGCCAAGTCCGAAGCTTCCCTCACGGTACATATCCGGCACACACAAAAGCGCTTCCTCCGTTGTTCTCATAATGACCGGGAGAACCATGATCGCAAGTGTTGCCGCGCCAGCTAACATGGAATATCCCCAATGCAACGCTGTCACGAAAAACAACATACCGAACAGTCCATAGATAATGGATGGGATACCGGTCAATGTCTCTGCTGTAATACGCACCAGCTCAACGAGTTTATTTCCTTTTTTTGCATATTCGACAAGATAAATTGCTGCTCCGATTCCAAACGGAACAGAAAAAAGCAGTGCGAGCAATACCATTGTGATGGTGTTGATGATCGCCGGCATCATTGACACGTTATCGGAATTGTAAGTCAGTGAAAACAGGCTTGGTCTTAAATATGGAACTCCGTGGATCAAAATATAGCCCACTAGATAAACAAGTACTGTCACGGTGATCACTGCCGAGGCTCCCACCAGAAGCAGTAAAATAAAAGATCCCGGATGTTTTTTATAAGATTTCAATCTGTCTTTCCACGACAGTTGATTGATCGGAGTGATATTTTTTTCCATACTGCCTCTACTCCTTTCCTCTACGTTTCAAAATAGAAAACGATATATTAATAATAAGAATAAACACAAACAAAACTACGCCTGTAGCAATTAATGCTTCCCTGTGAAGATCCGTGGCATATCCCATCTCGAGTACGATATTCGTTGTGAGTGTACGCACACCTTTGAAAATACTGTCCAGCACTCTCGCCTGATTGCCGACTACCATCATGACTGCCATTGTCTCACCGAGCGCACGTCCTACGCCGAGCACAACTGCTGCAAACACACCTGATTTTGCTGCCGGAACAACAACCGTAAAGACACTTCTCTCATGTGTGGCTCCCAGTGCGAGCGCTCCCTCATAATAGCTCTCCTCCACTGCTCGGATGGATGACTCGGACACGCTGATAATTGTAGGTAAGATCATGATTCCAAGTAACAGTGCTGCTGTTAAAATGCTCTGTCCATTGCCTTTGAAATGCTCCCTGACAAACGGAACCATAACAACCAGTCCGAAGAATCCATAAACAATAGAAGGGATTCCAGCCAGCAGATCAACGATCGGTTTTAATACCTTGTGTAATCTGTCCGGACAGAAACGTGCCATGAAGATAGACATCAGAATTCCGATTGGTACTCCGATGATCAAGGCTCCGCCTGTTACATAGATACTTCCCAGGATCATCGGGAAGATACCATATAAGCCGTTGCCGGGTTTCCATTTTGTTCCTCCGAGGAAGTTGGCAAATCCAATCTCTTTCATTGCCGGAACCCCATTTGCGAACAGGAACACGCAGATCAGTACAACTGCTACAATGGAAATAATGGCGGTAAACAGAAATACATATTTCATTACAATTTCTTTTAATTTATTGATATTCATATATTTATGTTCTCCAAAATCTGAGGAATGCCTGACAGTGCAGGCTTCATATCATTATGTAATGCTTTACAAATTGTAAATATCCTGATTTCCGAAAAAAGGCCGGAGGAGTTTTCCATCCGACCCTTCTGTCAGTAATTTTTTAATTTCTTATCTCTGATGTTTTTTTCATACCAGATATTTTCATTGATTACTTACTCTGCAAGTTCATCCCAGCTTGTAACATCTCCAACATAGACACCTTTTACCTGATCGGATGTAAGGTTTGCTGTTGGGTTGTCAAGATTTACGACCACTGCGATACCATCCATAGCGATTGTTGTTGCGGTAAGTCCCTGCTCTGTCTCAGAATCTTTTAATTCACGGGAAGCCATACCGATATCACTTGTACCTGCTGCTGCGTCTGTCATACCTGTTGTGGAATCACTCTCCTGAATCTCGATCTCTGCACCGGAGTTTACGGCTGTGTAAGCTTCTTTTAATTTTTCCATAACTGGTGTTACAGAAGAAGAACCGCTGACTGTCACTTTACCTGTTGCTCCGTTGGATTCGAATGCTGCCGCATCATCAGAACCGATATATCCGTTCTCTGTGATGACTGCCTGACCTTCTGCACTCATAATGTAGTTGATGAAATCCTGTGCGATGTCGCTTACTTCACCTTTTGTTGCAATGTTAAATGGTCTTGCAATCGTGTATGTACCATTTTTGATATTCTCTACTGTTGCTTCTGCTCCGTCAATGCTGACTGCTTTTACAGTGTCATCTAAAGAACCAAGGGAAACATAACCGATCGCATACTCATCACTTGCTACAGATGTAAGCATTACGGATGTGCTGTTTGTGATGATCGCTTCCTCTGTTGTGTTGTCCACTTTATTTCCGTCTGCGTCTTTTTCTTCGATTCCAAATAATTCGATGAATGCACCTCTTGTACCGGATCCATCCTCGCGGGATAATACATTGACATATTCACTTGCATCAAAGTCTGTTGTAGCTGCCGGTGCTTCCTCTGCTGTTGTGTCTGCTGCTGCATCTGTAGAAGCATCTGCTGTGGTATCTGCGGATGTACTGGTGTCTGCTGTATTATCAGAACCACATCCTGCGATCATGCTGACTGCTAACATTCCTGTTACGAATAAACTGATTACTTTCTTTTTCATTTTGATTTTCCTCCAAATCTTTATGGGATCTTGCGTTTCCCATCTTTGTTTTTTTGTCTCTGTCTCATTGACAATGACTACTTTAAAGCCAGCGTGTAAAATCTAAATATCTTCCTTTGTAAAACGTCTGTAAAATGATGGTAAACCATTTTGATCCTCCTCTGTCCTGCGCTGCACCTGAAAGAAAACGAATCCGACCACAAACATGGCTGCGATCACTACCACTCCTGCTTTGGAAGTATCAAAAATCTGTGTGCTGATTCCCATTAACATAGTTCCCATAAAAGATGCACCCTTTCCGAATATATCAAAGATTCCGAAATACTCAGACGATTTTTCCTTTGGGATGATCTTTGCATAGTAGGAACGGGACAGCGCCTGGATCGCACCCTGAAATACCCCTACAAAAGTTGCCATCATCCAAAACTTCCATGCTGCGTCTAACTGCAGGGCGTAAACTGCGACTGCAAAATATGCAATGATGCAGACGGAAATTAGTTTTCCTGTCTCAAATTTCTGTGTCATTTTTCCGAAAAGAATCGCACATGGGAATGCCACAACCTGCGTCAGAAGCAATGCCATCAGCAGATTAGCGTCACTGATCCCAACGTCTTTTCCGTAAGAAGTTGCCATCTCGATAATCGTGTATACACCGTCTATATAGAAGAAAAATGCGAGCAGAAAGAGGGCAACTTTTTTGTTATCTTTCAATTCCGCCACACTTCTTCCAAGTCTGGCAAAAGACTCCTTTACCACGGAGCCTTGATTTTCCACATAATATTTCTGTTCGTAATTTTTCAGAAGTGGGATTGTCACAAGTCCCCACCATGCTGCATTTAAGAAAAATGCGGCTGTCATGGCTGCCGGTGTGCTGATGCCAACTTTATCACCGCCTAATACCAGCAATAAACTGATGACAAACGGTACACAGCTTCCGATATAGCCCCACGCATACCCATGGGACGATACCTCATCCATGCGTTCGTCAGTGGTTACATCTACCATCATGGAATCATAAAAAATCAGGCTGCCGGAAAATCCTACTTTTGCGATCACAAAAATAATCAAAAACATCAGCCACGTCTTCGGAATGGACAACGCTGCACATCCTAGAACACCGATCATCATGAAAAATGTAAATAACGGCTTTTTATGGTTTTTGTTGTCTGCGACTGCGCCGAGGATCGGTTCTAAAATTGCAACAATGATCGTAGAGATTGAGATCGCATAGCTGAGATATGCAGTAGAATCCGATGCGGAAACGCCCATATTCTGTGCCATGTTTTTAAAATAAATCGGAATGATCGTGGACACTAACAGCGTAAATGCAGAGTTTCCCACATCATACAGTACCCAGTATTTTTCGAGTTTCGTCAGTTTTTGTTTCATATTCGTTTTCCTCATTCATTCTTTCCTGTGCCGTATACACATGATTTAAAAATAAAAATATTTGTCTATAGTAACTGTCACGCACCGCCTCGCCTGCGTTAAAGATTTCATGTTTGGAATCCTTCATTCTTACCAGCTGTGCGGTCTTGGCTTTTTTAGCAAATTTTTCAATGCCACAATTGTCAACCATGTCGTCTTTTTCCGCTTCAAAGATTATAAGCGGAATTTTTATACTGTTAATGTTTTTTCTTTTCCGCAGCTTGCGGATTACTTTAAATCCTGCTTTTACCCAGGCATAGGTTCCACCGTAAGTCTGGTAATTGATATTCCGCAGACGCATATTGTAGATATACATGTATCGTTCTCTGGAAACGCAGCTGCTTGTTTCAAAGGATGGTTTGTCTGAAAAACCACTCTGTCCGGCAGCATATTTCGTTCCCTTTCCGATCGCGCAGAAAAAATCTGCGGTAACTTTCGCAAGCCACTTCGGATACTTTCCAGTGTTCATCCCAAGCATCGGTGCTGACAGGATTGCCGCATCGAAGGTCAGTGGGAACTCTTCGAGATACCGCACTCCAATGGCTCCACCCATGGAATGACAGAATAAGATTCTTCGTTTTTCAGTGAGTTCTACCACATTTTTCACAAAAAAATGCAGATCCTGCACATATTGCTCATAATCCTCGACATGAACTTTTTCGCCATCCACAACAATCCGGTCAGAATATCCGTGTCCCCTGTGCTCCGGGACATAGACAGAATATCCGTTTTGCAGGAAATAATAGATCACTTCCCTATATTTCTCTGCAAACTCACAGAATCCGTGGCTGATGACAATTCCGGCTTTCGCCTGCGGAATCTGGTATGTGCGGTAATAAATTGCAGTCTTATCGTAGCTTTCTATGTAGCCGTCTTTTTCATAGCTTCTCAGATATGGTTCCACATCACGCTTCATGGTTCGCTGATAATTCGCTTCTTCCGGTATCATGATGTTCTCTGCTCTTTTTTCTATCATAGGTATCTCTCACTGTCTCAACTCTGAAGGATTCTTTGAACCAGTTCAGGCTGCAGTTCTCCAAAACAGTATTCGTCCCTGATTTTCTTTGCTATATCCGGGTAGTTTGTGATCAACGCATCCACGCCTGCCTCACACAGCATTCTCATATGTTTTTCTTCATTGATCGTCCATACATGAAGCAGTCTTTTCCGCTCTCTACAACGCTCTAAAAATCCCGGATAAAAAACGTTATATCCCGCCGGGTGAAGTGCGTCTGCCTTTACAACATCACATGCATAATCCACTGCATCAATGATTCCATCTTCATAGAGCATGCCCGTCTTAGCCTGCGGGTCTAACTCTTTGATTTTCCGGATCGTATAATGATTAAACGAAGAATAAATGACACGCTCCTTCATTCCAAGACGCTCTGTAAGCTCCAGTACCCGCTCTTCAATCCCCGGATAGAAAACAATTCCTGTTTTGATCTCCACATTAATGGTGAGATTTGTCGGTTTTATCAACAGATATACCTGCTCAAGTGTTGGTATCTCTTCCTTTGTGTATTCCAGATGCGTTTTGTTAAAATTAAATTTTTTCAGTTCTTCATAGGTGTAATTTTTTACCCAGCCTTTTCCATTGCTCACACGATCGATCGTCTCATCATGGATAACGACGAGTTCTCCATCTTTTGTCATCTGCACGTCAAGTTCGATTCCATCTGCTCCCATCTCAACTGCTTTCCGGAATGCATCTAATGTATTTTCCGGAGCATAACCGCTGGCCCCGCGGTGTGCCCATACCTTTGTCTTTTCCTGATCCATTTTTACTCCTCTTTTCTATCTCTGTTCTGGTCTGCTAATACCGTTTCATTTTATGTATGTCTGCCGTTTGGGATTACCGGATACTCTCACATTTTCTGTATCTTCTTGCGAAGCTCCTGCATCTTCTGATCCACACCTGCGATCACATCCGCATATTCCCTCGTCGCTTTTTCGACCGCTTCTAACTTTCCGGCATCCTTTTTGTAACACATCTGGGAATCTAATTCTGCCCAGTAGTCCATGGCGACTGAACGGATCTGTATCTCAACTCTCACTGCGGTTGTCTTATCCAGATAAGTTACCGGCACTTCCACGATCAGATGAAGGCTTTGATAGCCGCTTTTTTTCGGCTTCCTGATATAATTTTTTTCTTTGACAATGGTAAAGTCTTTCTGTCTGCGCACTGCGTCCGCAATCTGATAAATATCGTCCGCAAAATAACACACCACACGGACTCCGGCAATATCATTTAAAGTATTGACTGCTGTTTCGAAAGTGACTTCACGTTCCTTTCTTTCCAACTTTTTCACAATACTCTCGGCAGTTTTAATTCTGCTACACAAATTTCTGATTAATGGGCGTTCATTTTTCTCGGTCAGATCTGCATCAATCATGCGAAGTCTTGTTAACATCACATCAATTGCATACTGATACCGCGCCTGCACCATCGGCGCTTCCAATTTTACTTTTATCTTATTTGTTTCCATACATAAAAAAATAAGGCAGCTATGTAAAATCCATAGCCACCTTACGTGTGTTTTGTGTAAAATTTATTTTTTGTTCCTCTACATTAATCTCTCTTCACTGCCGCTTTGATCAGATGTGCCGTTCCTTTGATCCGGTGTCCATTTGCCATCTCTGTTAAGGCTCTCGCCATCTCCATTGTGACAAAACCACCTGTCATTTTTGCATATCCACGGATTGGCATATTGTAGTTGAACAGAACATTTAAGTTCGGTTTACCCTGCCACTCGCTGATTTTTAACAAAATGCGGAGCACTCCGTAGAACAGTTTGCCAAAGATACCTTTTCCGTAATAAAGCTGGCATACTGCATCGTTCATCTGGATCTCACCGCTCCAGCTTCCATCCGGGATTTCTCTTCCGTAAAGTTCTCTGTACTCGATGTCATCCACGTTCTCAATCTTACCGCTGAAATATTCCGGTAAAATCTCTTTGCTGTAACCACCGTCTGCCACAGTTCCGGCAATTTCCAAGCTGCCTTCTAATACCATGGTATCTGCATCCGTTCCTACCATGATCTGATAATTACCGGATTCTACTTCCCATGTATTGGTTCTTGTGTCATAGAAACGGAAGGTCTTGTCCTCAAATGCGATATGTACGGACTTTTCCTCTCCCGGAGCTAATGTCACTCTCGCAAAACCTTTTAACTCACGGACCGGACGGAAAATTGTCTCGGACTGTTTTCCGACATAAAGCTGCGCAATTTCTGTTCCTTCCACATCTCCGGTGTTTTTGATCGTGAAGGTCACACCGTCTTTGTCAACGGAGAAATTGCTGTATGAAAAAGTTGTATAACTCAATCCATAACCAAATGGGAAACGGACTTTTTTGCCGACCGTTGTATAATAACGATATCCCACATAGAGAGCCTCGCGGTACTCGCTGCTGCGCTCCTTACTTGGATAGTAGTGGAATGCAGGAGTATCTTCATAGTGAAGTGGATAAGTCTCATTTAATTTTCCGGATGGGCATACCTTTCCGGTGAGGACATTCATCATTGCAGATGCGCCTGCCTGACCACCTAAATATCCGTGAACGATACCTTTTACATAGTCAAACCACGGCATCTCAATAGAAGATCCTGCTGAAAGAACAACAACCACATTGGTATTCACGGCTGTGACCGCATCAATCAGTTCATTCTGTGCCTGCGGCATATGCATATGGGTACGGTCAAGTCCCTCGGACTCGCTGATCTCATCCAATCCTGCAAAAACAAGAACAACGTCTGCATTCTTTGCTGCTTCCACTGCTGATTTTGCAAGTGCTGCATTCGGTTTGCGGTTGCGGATATATCCCTGCTCGTAAGCGGTCATTACAAGTCCGCTGTCTGAGATTACATCTAAGATGGATTCCGGCTGTCTGGTCGGATTTACAAGGGAAGAACCTGCGCCCTGATAACGCGGAGTCTTTGCAAAATCACCGATGACGGCTACTTTTGTTCCCGGTTTTAATGGCAGGATATTATTACTGTTTTTCAGTAAAACAACACTTTCTTCGGCTGCTTTTCTTGCTAATGCATGGTGTCCTTCAACATCAAATTTTTTGCCTTTTCCATCAACTGTTGCCTGATGGGTTGCAAAAACAACATTTAACAGTTCATCCAGACGCTGATCTAATACTTCTTCCGGTAATGTGCCGTCTTTTACCGCGCGGACAATATCACGCATACCAGATTTTCCGGTTCCCGGCATCTCAAGATGGCTTCCGTTCATAACGCCAAGTGCATGGTCATTGCTTCCGCCCCAGTCAGATACAACATAGCCGTCAAATCCCCACTCATCGACTAAGATTTCCTGTAACATGTGACGATTCTCATTTGCATAGACACCGTTTACTTCATTATAAGAAGACATGATGGATTTGGATTTTCCCTCTTTGACTGCGATTTCAAATCCGGTGGTATAAATTTCCCGGAATGTGCGCTCATCGACAACAGAGTCGCTCGCCATACGACGGAGTTCCTGGCTGTTTGCCGCAAAATGCTTTGGACATGCTGAGATTCCCTTGCTCTGGATACCTTTTACATAAGCGGCTGCCATTTTTCCTGCATGATACGGATCTTCGGAAAAATACTCAAAGTTACGTCCACAAAGCGGGCTTCTCTTAATGTTAAGTCCCGGTCCTAAGATGACATTGACATCCATGGTCACCGCTTCCTCTGCAAGGGCAGTACCGATCTCCTCCCCTAATTTTTCATCCCAGCTGTTTGCGATCGTAGCTGCGGTCGGGAAACAGGTTGCCGGAAGGCTGGCATTTAATCCAAGGTGGTCTCCTGCACCGGCCTGACGTCTTAACCCATGAGGTCCGTCGGACATTGCCATGGATGGGATTCCGTACTTCTCAAAATCTACGGTCTCCCATGTATTTTTACCGGACATCATCAGTGCTTTTTCTTCCAGAGACATCTGTTTTATGATTTCCCCATATTTTAAGCTCATTTTTCGTTCTCCTGTTCTTTTGGTGCTCACGGATTTTATTTGTTGTGTTATTGATACAAAAATGTGTGTTATTTGAATCGCAACAATAAAAAATAAAACCCATGCTGCTATTATTTTTTGTTAGCATAATGGTAGCATGGATTTTATTTATAAAATGAAAAATGGCATAAATGGTTGTTTTTTTTACATAAACTGCAAAAGTTACCTTTCTTTGACCATATACGAAATATTCACGTTTCACAATATTGTCATCATTTTATATGGATTTGCTGAAATAAGGGAAGCTGCCTTAACGGCTCGCTCCCCCGATTAGTACATTTTTTATCTTATAGATAATATGGATTTGACCATGCTGTTCTTCCATATTCATCCACACATTCCACACGGATGTATGTCTCAGTACCGCTCAATCTCATGCTCGCCTCTGTAATCTTTTCTCCCTTTGGAGCCATTATTGTAGTTCCTGCTCCTACATAGCCACCGGCTATTATATTCACACGTTCTACCGGACTGCAGGATACCGTTACATTCCTTCCATCGATGATAATCTGATCTATCCGTGGTCCATCCACTCCACCAACAGAATAATACCTTCCTTCCATCAGTGCATTCAAAATATTATCATGCGTCAGACTTTCCGCTGCCACCATTACATAGCCACCAAAATTGTCTGGGAAATTGCCATTATGATTATCATCCGCTGCATCCGCATTCACATGCATGCCTTTTCGTAACATTTCATCCCAGTATGTGGTATTAAATCCTGTTCCACTCTCATTTACCGTATTGTAATTATAGATTTCGAGTGAATTGTAAATTCCACCTATCTCAAACTCGTGAGGTTCGACGCGCGACCAGACTGGATGATTATATGTAATAAAACATCCATGATCTCTGAGATTTTCCGCCATTGCTTCTGTAACTTTTCTTCCATCCCAGTCACCATATGCAACAATTGGTTCGATTCTCTCCATATGTTGGAATAACCCGGATTTTGCCTGTTCCTGCATTGCCTTTGTACCCAAAATGCCATTCAAATGGTGCATTTTTAAATATCCGTCCTTTTCATCAAAAAGAACTGCTGCAATCTCAGTTCCCGGAAGAATCAAAAATAAATCACTGTTATATTTATAACGGTAATCTGTATACAAATTGTGATCGCTTAAGCATAAAAAAGCATACCCATTGGCTTTATAATGCTCCACAGCCTCATCCGGAGTCCATGCTCCGTCCGAGTTTGTAGTGTGACTGTGAAGATTTCCCTTATACCAGTTTGTATGTTCCGGGAAAAATTTAATCATTGACGTATTCAACCTCCAGATTTACCTCAAACATCCGGCTCCATGGCATAGAAACCTTCTTTATCGTTACACTGTCTGAAATTGATGACAGACTTTCCTCCATAAATTTTTGCAATTCTTCTTTTACCATAGAGGCAACCATTCCATCTGGCTCTCTTACATCAAAATAATTCATGGATTCCGGAAGCTTTTCTGTAACTGATTTTCTCACGACAGAACAATATCCTGCATCCTCCACATAACGCTCTGCCAGAAATCTCTGATGTTCTTCTGTTACCTTGTTAAGATAGCTGTCCACTCCCTCTGCAATGGCTGTTCCAAGTGTATTCGCTGATGTATTCCATCCTGCATAACCATCCACTTTCATCAGAAGGTGATTGTTGTTTAAAATCTTAACAATTCCAAGATCCCCACCATTTGCATACGCATTGTCAGCAATGGTAACGATTTTCTTCTGGCTGATACAGTATTTTAAAAGTTCAAACATTTCTGCAATGTTACGCTCCACACAATACTCCAGCTTCTCGGACGGCTGTTCCATCGCCTCTTCCATTCCTCCTGCAGGTGCCGTCATAAAAAGTACGATATCTGCTGATTCATAGCTTTCTGTCGCAAGGCATCCTGCCGATAATATATGATATTTTACTGTATTAGCAAGTGTGCAGCCCTCATATAACGGAATAATATTCTTTGCCATCTCGGATGTATACTTCACATACACTTTCGGCTGCCTGCCAGCAAGCACATTGAGCATTCTTGCCAGCAATGTCAGTTCAACCTCATCCGCACCCGGATACATGAGTACTTTATCTTCCATATTATACTCACTGATTTTCTCCCGGATCTCTTTTTGATCGATTGCCGCATATCCGTATTTGGAGGAATCGTCCTGTGGAATGACCAGTGCATCGATCAACCCATCCCTCGCCATTTGAAGTGTTTCCACATTCATATAGCGATTGATCTCTCTCCTTGAGATATAATCATCCAGACACTTCGGATCTACTTTCTCCATTGCCGTTTTGACCGGAACATCACTCTCGATTCCAAGTCTGCTCTTGTGTACCGCTACTCCGAGCTCATTGATCTCTTTTCCGTAAATGCGGTAATAATCCGGCTCCTCATCATCACTGGAATAATCCGGGCATCTCATAATGACCTGAAATGCATAAATGATAAGGTTTTTATTACTTTCCCTGATCTCTTTTAAAATTTTAATTCTCTCTAACAGAGTTTCTTTCTCTTCGTGGTGAAGCCTTGATGGGATCAGCCCTCCATATAAAAGCATATCCATCGACACGACAAGACCGCTGGCGTCTTTGCACTCTTCTCTTAAAAACTCAACGATCGTCTCAAAAGAAGCAGGTGTTTTTTTATTTCCGAGTTTTTTCGGTCTGACGATTTCTACCTTATCATGACTGAATAACTTCATCGGAAATTCATAATTGCAGGGTCTTTCATCCAGTGGCAATAATACAATTTTCGTCTTCAACTTTCTATCCCCTTTATTTATCAAATTCTTTATAAGCTGCCAGATATAGCCTTTCTGCTTTGAATCCGAACTGTCCGTAAAAATCCTTTAGTATTGTCCAGTCAATATTCACGCGGACTGCACCTATTTTTCGCAGCTGTTGAAGCGACTGATTTAAAATATAATCTCCAACATGTTTTCCCCTGATTTTTTTTGCAATTCCTATCGGACCTAATCCACCATAGCCCTTATCATCAACAGAAAGCATGCAGTACCCGACGATCTCCGTCTTATCCTGATTCCAGAGAATGACAATACTCTCCGGATCCTTTCCTTCTGCGATAGCTTCCTCTGCCTCAAATACCCATCTCCCCGGAAATTCTCTTTCTAAAAATCCGAGCAGTTCCTTTTTGTTGTCTTTATACGATGCCACAGTAAATTCTTTATCAAAAGAACTTGTATCAAAGCTGTCTATCAGCCTATTATCTGTAATATCTGCTTCCAGGTCAAAATGTCTGTCCCTGTTTAAGGTAAAACCATTTTTTTTGAAAAATATTTCTTTTCCTTCGTCCGGATCCGGTATTCCGGAAAAGAAATTGTTAAAATCCTGTCCTACATAAATTTTGTTGATTCCGTTTTTATGAAGTGACTGGCACACCTGATTTAAGACCATCGTGCCATACCCTTTTCCCTGTTCTTCTTTTTTTACGGCAAAAATACTGATCCATGCAGACGCAGGATATAACTGTTCGTTATGGGAAACCTTCACTCCAATAAAACCGATCATCCTTCCGTTTTTTTCATCTACAATTTTTTTGCTTTCCTCTGCGGAAAAATCAGGATCTTCAAATAAGCTTTCCAAAATACGTTCTTCCGTAATATGATATTCTTCCCGAAAAGTTCCCCTGCATAATTCATACACTTCTCCGGCATCCGAAACTTCCAGTGGTTTTAAACTTACTCTTTTCATATAATCCCACCAATCGTAGTTAATAATATAGGAAAGATCAAAAATCATACATCCGCCAGTCTTTGCAAAACATACAGACATTGCCTCCTGCAGGCGCTCCGGGTGTTCCCTGTACTGCTCAATGAACAGACTTCCTACCAGTCCCTCTTTATGCTCAGTAGCTTTCGCCGCAATCTCATAGGAGCCTTCCACACTGTACCAGTACGCCGGCAGATTTTTCTCTTTCGCCTCTGACATCCAGATATCGCTGTAGTAGAAACCTGACAAAATACGGTCTGTGAGTTCCGCATACCCTGTCTGTGCAAGCTTCCCGGCATCACACCATGGGAATTCCGTACTTTCATACTGTTCACTTGCCCAATTAGCTCCTACCTGATAATACAGCGGATACCAGGAACCGGTATAATCACAAAATTCGATTTCCGGACTAGTTTCATCTAACATTTCCCGGACACTTTTTATAAATCTTTTTATGACAGATGCACGATACTCAAAAAAACTTCCAAAATATTTTCCTGGTATTTCTCTCCATCCACCTTCATATTGTTCAATCGTATAGATATCTTCCGGCCAGTTTTCTCCTGTTACGTGTGCATATGCTTCCCATTCCAATCTGGAACATTCACTAAAATCTGTGGATAATCCGACATATCTCACCCGGTCCAGAACGATTCCATCCGGTTTATAGTTCTCTGCAAACTCTTTTAACAGGCTCAGTTCGTAAGAACACACTTCTTTGTTCCCGGGGTTGACAAATATCTCGCCAAAGTCATCTATAGAACCTACTGTTTTTAATGCTTTTTCTTCGGTACTTTTCTGAATGACTGCATTTCCGCCTTCATCCAGTCCATATACTTCGCATTGCCATCCTTCTCTGAATCCTTTCATAAGAGAATGTCTGTTTTTTTTATTGCCCTCCGCAAACACATCAAATGCTGCATAGCACTTCATTCCTAACTCTCTGATTATCTTAAAACACTCTGCGGCATAATCAATATCTGCGGCAAATTCCCCGTCAAATTCTGAATAATGATCTGCCAGACTGCTCTTGTACAGAACAAACCCTGACGTGTCCTTGACGCTTAAGATAATTCCTGTCATTCCGGCTTTTTTGCATTTTTCCATTGCTTCACGGAATTTTACACTATCTGAAATGAGTTTTTTATTTGCCTGGATCTCAATCCAGACTTCGTAAACCTGATCCATAATTTATCCCTTTACAGCTCCGCTGACTGCCTCAATATAATTTTTCTGGAACATCATGAATACGATCAGCACCGGAATGATGGAAATAATTGTACCTGATGCAACATATCCAAATTTATAGCTGAACGAACCATTTAAGTACTGCAGTGCTGTTGCCAGAGGATATTTCTCCGGATCCTGTAATACGATGATCGGCCATAAGAATGCGTTCCAGTTTGCAATAAAGTCAAAAATAACGATTGTTGATACACTTGGAAGTATTCCCGGAATCATAACATTTTTCCAGATTTTCAGTTCTCCGGCACCATCTAATTTTGCAGCTTCAATCAGTTCCTTTGGAATGCCAAGGTATGCCTGTCGAAGTAAAATAATACTAAAGGCTTTTGTGGATGATGGAAGAATAACGCCTAACATTGTATTCAGTAAATGCATTTTCGTAATGATCAGATAGTTGATGATCATGCCTGCGGCTGCCGGAATAATCATCGTTCCAACCAATATCGTAAATATTATATTTTTTCCTTTAAACTCCATAGTTGCAAGTGGATATGCGCAAAGGGAAGAAAATACAACGTCAATTATAATTCCGCCAAAAGTGATGATCACCGTGTTCCAGATGTATTTTGGGAGATTCATGTACTCCATAACTCCGGTATAGTTGGAAAACGAAAAATCACTGATACTAAAATGGAGATTGTAAATATTGGCTCCTGTTCTTAACGAAGACAGTAATAACCAGATAAATGGTCCGGCACAGATGATCGCAATGACAATCAGCAATAAATAGGTAAAAAAGTAATCTGCGGCTTTTTTTGCTTTTCTTTTCATGACAAGTTTATTCATTGTTTGTCATACCTCCTCTCTTACCATATACAAATACTACAATACTTAACATTGTTGTGACAACTGCCTGTACTGCTCCGATGGCTGCTGCATACCCAAATTGGAAATCCGAGAAAGCTTTCGTATATGAGTAATAATTGATAACCATTGTAGCGTCATTCGGACCACCCTTTGTCAATACAAACACAACATCAAATACTCCGATTGCCGAAATAACAGAATTCAGTGAACAGAACCAAATGTATGGTTTCAACATTGGTAATTTTATTCTTGTAAATACTTTTACTGCATTGGCTCCGTCAATGGTTGCTGCCTCACAGAGTTCCTGAGGAATCCCCTGTAAACCTGCCAGATACATCATCATATAATAACCAAGTCCCTGCCAGATAGTAATAAACATTAAACATATCATGGCCGTGTTTTTATCACTTAAGAATCCAAGCGGCATGGAAATGACTTTCCATTCTTTTAATGCTGTATTGATGATACCGCTGGT
>ERZ857750.1154-NODE-1154-length-30107-cov-8.621656_pt1 | contig 30107 bp, 25 predicted proteins | sample MGYA00519915_ERZ857750 | MGnify/ENA primary metagenome ERZ857750 (study PRJEB31778, sample SAMEA3449358) | human gut metagenome | biome: human gut; feature: human-associated habitat; material: faeces | place: United Kingdom | collected 2010/2012 ...
CCACCAGTGAATAAGAAAAACATAACAAAATCATATGCACGAAACATACCAAGATAGAATGATAGCTATCTTACCCTCGTCCGGGCGCCTGCTTGTAAACGATCCAAGTTTCGTGCCGTAACGCCCTCCCGGCTTCTTTGCGGAACGGGGTATCCGTTCGCCGCGACGGAACGGCCTGCCGCCCAAGCCGATTTTTGTTCTGCCATTTTTGTTCGTTGCGATCCGACGGTTGTCCGACGGCTCTGTTTTTGCCGGTCGGTTGAGAATCTCTGTTCGTGCCGGTACGATCTGGCAGTTTTCCGTTCTCCGGTTTTCGGAGTAAGGGGCGTTTGCGAGGGGAAGAACCGGAAGCGTGAGTCGGTTGCTTCGGAAACTCGAGTACGGAGCCGTCCTTTTCAAGGACTATCCGCGAGCCTGACACGCCGACGGAACGGATGCCCGCCGGGCAGCAGGCGGTCCTTCCGCGTGGACGACGAGGATTGTTCCCCCGAGCTTTCGTACCCTGCGGATTTCGGCCTTCGAATTTCTGTGCCGGCGTTCCGGAGCCGGGACCGGAAGCTGCGATGCGACGGAACTCGCGGATTCCCGAAAACTCCAGTTCCCTGAACTCCGGGGCCTGGCTTGTCCGTGCGTCCGCTTCGCCTCCGGCATTCCGCACGATTTCGTGGCGCTTGCCGGTGCGTGTTCGTTTTCCCGACGAAAAAAGCCGCCAGAGAAAAATCTGACGGCTTTTCGGTAAAGCGGAGCTCTGGCCCGCTGCCTATTGCATGCGACCGGATTATACGGTCATGATCTCTTTCTCCTTGCCGGCGAGCAGCTCGTCTACTTTTTTAGAATATTTGTCGGTCAGTTTCTGTACGGACTCTTCTCCGTCCTTGGCCATATCCTCGGGCATACCGTCTTTCTGGGCCTTTTTAAACGACTCGACCGCGTCGCGTCGCACGGCGCGCATGCCGACCCGGGCCGTCTCGGCATCGGCGCGGATCTGCTTGACCAGTTCCTTACGCCTCTCCTCGGTCAGAGGAGGAATGTTCAGCCGGATATGCTCGCCGTTGTTGGATGGCGTCAGGCCGATGTTGGCAACCAGAATGGCTTTCTCGATCGGCGCGATCATATTCTTCTCCCACGGCTGTACGAGCACGGTCCGGGCGTCGGGCACCGTCACGCTCGCTACCTGAGAGACTGGAGTAGGCGTTCCGTAATAGTCCACCGTGATTCCGTTGAGCAGGTTCGTGCTTGCGCGGCCGGCCCGTACGGAAGCCAAATCGTCGATCAGATGGGCCACGATCTTGTCCATTTTGACTTGCGCGGCGTCCAGAATTTCTTTAGGCTCTGTCATATCGTTTGTCGTTTTGTTTTGCATCAGTTCCGCACGACGGTGCCGATCTGCTCGCCGTCGATTACCTTGCGCAGGTTGCCCGGCGTATCCATGTCGAAGACGACGATCGGCAGATCGTTCTGCTTGCACATCGTGAAGGCCGTCAGGTCCATCACTTTCAGCTGGCGGCGGTAAACCTCGTCGAAAGTGATCTGCGAAAATTTCTCCGCCGTCGGGTCCTTCTCCGGATCGGCCGTGTAGATTCCGTCCACGCGCGTTCCCTTGAGCAGCACCTCGGCCTCGATTTCGATGCCGCGCAGCGCCGATGCCGTATCGGTCGTGAAATAGGGATTGCCGGTCCCTCCGGCGACGATCACGATCCGCCCTTCTTCCATCAGTTCCAGCGCTTTGGCCTTTGAATAAAGCTCGCCGACGGGCTCCATCCGGATCGACGTGAGCACTTGGGCCTTGGCTCCGGCGCTCTCCAGAGCGCCCTGCAAGGCCAGCGAGTTGATGACCGTGGCCAACATGCCCATCTGGTCGCCCTTCACTCGGTCGAATCCCCGGCCGACTCCGGTCAGACCCCGGAAAATGTTACCGCCGCCGATCACGATTCCGATCTGCACGCCCTCGGCCGCGATCGCGGCGATCTGTTCGGCGTAGCTGCCGAGCACTTCCGTAGAAAGTCCGTACTTCTGGGTTCCCATCAGCGATTCGCCGCTGAGTTTCAGTAATATTCTTTTATATATCGGCATGGCCTGCTTTGTCGTTCGTATGATGTTTCGTCCGTCGGGGGCACGGCATGCGGTATCCGTTTTCGCTACGGCTCCGTCGCGCCGACTTGCATCCGGCCGGGCTACTCTTCGTTTTTCATCAGTTGCATCAGCTCGTCGAGCTTCGGCGTCAGAATAATTTCGGTACGTCGGTTCTTCGCGCGGGCCTCGGACGTCTTGGCCGGATCGACCGGAAGCGATTCGCCCCGCCCGGCGGCTATGATGCGGCTCGGCGCGATCTGCTTGTTCTCCAGCAGCAGGCGTACGACGGTCGTCGCCCGTTTGGCGCTCAGGTCGAGGTTGTCCTTCAGCTGCCCGTTCGAGCGGTAAGGCACGTCGTCGGTATGGCCTTCGACCATGACGTTGATATCGGGATTCTGCGCCAGAACTTCCGACAGATCGCGCACCGCGCGGGCGCCGTTCGGGTCGATCTCGAAGCTGCCCGAGCGGAACAGCAGCTTGTCATCCATAGACACGTACACGTTTCCGTTCCGGATCGAAATGGAAAGTCCCTTGCCCTCGAAACCGGTCAGCGCGTCGGTCACCTTGCGGCGGATCGCGTCGATCGCCTCCTCGCGGCTGCGGAGCATGCCTTCCAGCTCGGCTACGCGGCGCGAGCGATCGCTGAGCGCCATTTCCTTGTCCTCCAGCTCGCGCAGCATGCGGGCCGACTCGGCCGATCCGTCGTCGAGCAGCTGCTTGTAGCGTCGGCGGTAGTCGTTCAACTCGCCCGACAGACGGACCGTGTCGGCTACCAGACGCGCCTTTTCGGCGGCCAGTTTCTCGTTCTGTCCGGTCATGTCGTCCAACCGGTTTCTGGAAGCGGCGAGCTCGCCCTCGAGGCGGAGCGCCTCGGCCTTCATCGAATTGAACTTCTTGTTCGACACGCACGACGATGCGAGCAGAACAACCAACACGGCAACAATCAGCTTTTTCATATTCATGCGTCGTTTTAGCGCGGCGGCTCCCGATTTTCAGACGAGAGCGGCCCTGCGGGCCTATTTTGCCACGAAGATACAAAACTATTTACAATGTGCAAGGCGGCTCTTTCGATAAATCGCCTGCCCGCCGGTACGGAAACGCTCGCAGGGGGAGACTCCGGAGAGTCGATTGTGCGACTAAATTACTATCTTTGTCAGTCAATTCGGATCTCGCCATGACAGCTTCGTCGTACAAGTATCTTTATCAGGTCGATTCGCCCCGGGACCTTCGACGGCTCTCGGCGGACGAGTTGCGGGCCTACTGCGGCGAGCTGCGGCATTTCATCATCGAGCAGCTTTCGGCCAATCCGGGGCATTTGGGGTCGAGTCTGGGAGTCGTCGAGCTGGCCGCCGCGCTGCACTACGTCTTCGACACGCCGAACGACAAGCTGATCTGGGACGTGGGCCATCAAGCTTATGCCCACAAGATCATCACGGGTCGGCGCGACCGGTTCCTGACGAATCGCAAGCTGAACGGGTTGAGCGGTTTCCCGAGCATGAGCGAAAGCGAGTACGACGCGTTCGGCACGGGACACGCCTCGACTTCGATCTCCGCCGCGCTGGGCATGGCCGCCGCGTCGGCTCTGAGGGGCGAGAAGCGCGAGGTGATCGCCGTGATCGGCGACGGCGCGCTGACCGGAGGACTGGCTTTCGAGGGACTCAACAACGCCGGAGCCGCGAACACCGACCTGCTCGTGATCCTGAACGACAACCGCATGGCGATCGATCCGAACGTCGGGGCGCTGAAGGAGTATCTGCTCAGCATCTCGACGTCGAAGCGTTATAATAAAGTTAAGAACCGCACGTGGACCCATTTGGAGCGGATGCCCCGACTTCGGGGGCTGATCCAGAAGGTGGGCGGAGCGCTGAAGCAGGGTTTCTTACAGCAAAGCAACCTGTTCGAGAGCCTGCACTTCCGCTATTTCGGGCCCGTCGACGGGCACGACGTAGTCCAGCTGACCCGCGTGCTGGGCGATTTGAAGGAGATACCCGGGCCGAAGCTGTTGCATGTGCTGACGGTCAAGGGCAAGGGCTACCGGCCGGCCGAAGAGCACCAGCGGATATGGCATGCGCCGGGCATATTCAATCCCGAGACCGGGGAGCGGATGCAGCATGCCGAAAGCGGCCGTCCCCCGCTCTATCAGGATGTTTTCGGCGAGACGATTCTGGAGCTCGCACGGGTCGACGACCGTATCGTCGGCATTACGCCCGCGATGCCTACCGGATGCTCGCTGAATCGGATGATGGCCGAGATGCCGGAGCGTTGCTTCGACGTCGGCATAGCCGAGGGACATGCCGTCACGTTCTCGGCCGGGCTGGCTGCGGCCGGCATGATCCCGTTCTGCAATATTTATTCGTCGTTCATGCAGCGGGCCTACGATAACGTAATCCACGACGTGGCGCTCCAGCATCTGAACGTCGTGATGTGCCTCGACCGGGCAGGGCTGGTCGGCGAAGACGGACCGACGCATCACGGCGTGTTCGACATTGCCTGCATGCGCTCGATTCCGAACCTGACGATCGCCTCGCCGATGAACGAGATCGAGTTGCGGAACCTGATGTACACGGCCTCGCTGGGACGGGGACCGTTCGTGATCCGCTATCCGAAGGGCGAGGGCGTCACGCCGCAATGGCGGCAGCCGTTCGAGGAGGTACCGCTCGGGCGCAGCCGGTTGCTATGCGACGGCTCGGACGTGGCCGTGCTGACGTTCGGTCCGGTCGGAAACGCGGCGGCGGCGGCCATACGCCGCGCCGCGGCCGAAGGCGTGTCGGCCGCCCACATTGACCTGCGTTTCGCCAAGCCGTTGGACACGGACCGTCTGCATGCGACGGGACGGAAATTCCGTCGCATCGTTACGGTCGAGGACGGCGCGATAGCCGGGGGCGTCGGATCGGCCGTGCTCGAGTTCATGAACCGCAACGGCTATGCGCCCGAGATCGACATGCTCGGCGTGTCCGATCGTTTCGTCCGTCAGGGAACCCAGTCGCAGCTCCGCGCAATTTGCGGTATCGACGAGCGAAGCATCTACGAGGCGATTATGAAAAGCAAACAGCAATAAACGAGAGACCTATGGAATACGACTTCAGGGAAATTGAGAAGAAATGGCAGAAACGCTGGGCCGAGCGCGGAACCTACCGGGTGAAGGAAGACCCCTCGCGCCCGAAATACTACGTACTGGACATGTTCCCCTATCCGTCGGGGGCGGGTCTGCACGTCGGACATCCGCTCGGCTACATCGCTTCGGACATCTATACGCGCTACAAGCGGCTGAAGGGTTTCAACGTGCTGCACCCGATGGGATACGATGCCTTCGGGTTGCCGGCCGAGCAGTACGCGATCCAGACGGGCCAGCATCCGGCCGTCACGACCGAGCGCAACATCGCGCGTTACCGCGAACAGCTCGACAAGATCGGTTTCAGTTTCGACTGGGATCGCGAGGTGCGTACCTGCGACCCGAAATATTACCATTGGACGCAATGGGCCTTTCTGAAAATGTTCGGCAGCTACTATAGTTATGACGAGAACCGGGCCATGCCGATCGAGCGGCTCGTCGAGGCGTTCGACCGATCGGGAACCGAGGGACTGAACGTGGCGTGCACCAAGGAGCTTTCGTTCACGGCTGCCCGGTGGAAAGCGATGGACGAGGCCGAGCGCGAGGGCGTGTTGCAGAACTACCGTCTCGCATTCCGCGCCGACACGCTCGTGAACTGGTGTCCCGAACTGGGAACCGTGCTCGCGAACGACGAAGTGAAGGACGGCCTGTCGGTGCGGGGCGGCTATCCGGTCGTGCAGAAGCGGATGAAGCAGTGGCTGCTGCGCGTGACGGCTTATGCCCAGCGGATGCTCGACGGGCTCGACACTCTCGAATGGAGCGACTCGCTCAAGGAGATCCAGCGCAACTGGATCGGGCGCAGCGAGGGCGCGCAGATATTCTTCGGACTGAAGGGCTTCGACGAGAAGCTCGAGGTGTTCACGACGCGGGCCGATACGATTTTCGGGGCCACTTTCATGGTGCTCGCCCCGGAGCACGCGCTGGTCGGTAAGATCGCCGCGCCGGAGCAGCGCGAGGCGGTCGAGCGCTATATCGAGGAGACGAAAAAACGCTCCGAGCGCGAGCGCATGGCCGACACGAAGCGCGTGAGCGGACAGTTCACCGGGGCCTATGCGATCAATCCGTTCAACGGGACGGAGATACCGATCTATATCAGCGACTACGTGCTGGCGGGCTATGGCACGGGGGCTATCATGGCCGTTCCGGCGCACGACAGCCGCGACTACGCTTTCGCAAAGCATTTCGACCTGCCGATCATTCCGGTCGTCGAGGGGGGCGACCTTTCGGTCGCGTCGTACGATGCCAAAGCGGGCCGGATGATCAACTCCGATTTCCTGACCGGTATGGACGTGAAGGAGGCCATACCGGCGATGATCGCCGAGGTCGAGCGCCGGGGCTTCGGCAGCCGCCGGGTCAACTATCGCCTTCGCGACGCGATTTTCAGCCGCCAGCGGTACTGGGGCGAACCGTTCCCGATTTACTACAAGGACGACATCGCCCGCCCGCTCGCCGAGGACTGCTTGCCGCTCGAGCTTCCCCCGATCGAGAACTTCGGTCCGACGGCCGAGGGCGAGCCGCCGTTGGCGCGCGTCGAGGGATGGCAGACGCCCGAAGGGTATCCGTACGAGCTGAGCACGATGCCCGGTTTCGCCGGATCGTCGGCCTATTACTTGCGCTACATGGACCCGCATAACGACAGCGAACTCGTCTCGAAGCGGGCAAACGAATACTGGCGCAGCGTCGACCTGTACGTCGGGGGCATCGAGCATGCGACGGGACACCTGATGTACTCGCGCTTCTGGAATATGTTCCTGTACGATCTGGGCTATGTCTGCGAGCCGGAGCCGTTCCGCAAGCTCGTCAATCAGGGCATGATCCAAGGCCGGTCGAACTTCGTCTACCGTGTCAAAGGAACGAACCGTTTCGTCTCGCTGGGCCTCAAGGACCGCTACGACACGCAGGAGATTCACGTCGATGTCAACATGGTTCGGGGCGACGTGCTCGATCTGGAGGCGTTCCGCCGCTGGAGGCCCGAGTACGCCGACGCCGAGTTCGAGCTCGAGGACGGCAAGTACGTTTGCGGTTGGGCTATCGAGAAGATGTCGAAGTCGATGTACAACGTCGTGAATCCCGACCAGATCGTCCGCGACTTCGGAGCCGACACGCTGCGCATGTACGAAATGTTCCTCGGACCGCTCGAGCAGAGCAAGCCGTGGGACACGAACGGCATCGACGGCGTGCACAAGTTCCTGCGCCGCTTTTGGCGGATGTTTTTCGACCGCGACGGCCGTCCGGTCGTGACCGACGGCGAGCCGACGGCCGACGAGCTGAAAGTGCTGCACAAAACGATCAAGAAAGTGACCGAGGATATCGAGAACTTTTCGTTCAATACTTCGGTCAGCGCTTTTATGATCTGTCAGAACGAACTCGGCGCGCTGAAGTGCACGAAGCGGGCCGTACTGGAGCCGCTGGCGGTGCTGATCGCTCCGTTCGCTCCGCACATCGCCGAGGAGATATGGGAGAAGCTCGGACATGAAGATTCCGTTTTCGACGCGCGTTTCCCGGAGTACGACGAGCGCTGCCTGATTGAGCAGAGCGTCGAATACCCCGTGTCGTTCAATGGTAAGGTCCGCTTCAAGAAAAGCCTGCCCGCCGCGTTGTCGCCGGCCGAGGTCGAGGCGGCCGTGCTGGCCGACCCGGCCGTCGGCAAATATACCGAAGGCCGGACTCCGAAGAAAGTGATCGTCGTTCCGGGCAAGATCGTCAACATCGTGCTCTGACGACAACGGTGCCGGGCAACCCCGGCATGGCGTCCGAATGTCGGATTCGGCCCTCTGCATGGGTATCGGATCCGGAGACAAAAATGGCGGAGAGGCTGACTAAAAAGTCTGTCATATCGAGCGAAACCTCAAGAGTGTAGTGGGTATATCTTCTGATTGTCAGTGATTTGTTGAGATATCTCCACTCGAATTGCTCGGTCGCGATGACAGATTTTTTAGTCAGCTTCTCCGTTTTTCTGTTTATATCGGTAAAAGCGGCTGATTTCCCCGCTTCCGAGGCTTTCCGCACGCTGTGTTCCGCAAGCGCGTGAATGCGCGGCGGCGCGGCTTTCTCGCTTGGCGACGACCGGTTACGAGTTCTTCGCCTGACCGGCATGCTAACGGAGTGCTCGGAAAACTGATCCGGAGCATTCTTTGCCGTAGCGGCGCGGCTTGCGCTCTTCCTTTTCTGTATACGAAAATGCCTGCGGAATTTTCCGCAGGCATTTTCGTCCTTTGTATCGCGGTACGAGGGCTCTGTCTGTCCGGACGAGCCTCGCGCCGATCTCTCTATTGCACTTCCTTTTCCACCCGGTCGAACGCGGCGAAAGGCACCTCCATCTGCTTCATCTGAGGCTGCTCATAGCTTTCGTAGCGACGGGCTTCGTCGGCCGGCGTCACATCGAAACGGACTTTGCCTCGCGGCTGAGCGGAAAGCTGCTCCGTAGGATTGTCGGTTCCGACATTCTGCAGTATGAATTCAGGGCGTTGCCTGTTGGCCGTTGTATTGCGGATTGTCTGCCGCAACGGCGCAACGGAAGAGGTCTTGCGAGTCAACGTAATTTCCGACGTGCCGGCAAAGGCGATTATAAAGCCATTCGAAGACTGATAGCAGGCCGAAGGATAATACGTATTTCCATTATAAGTGCTCGATTTCACGGTGATCGTGTTGTAATCGTCGCTGATCTCGACAGGGAAAGGTTCTCTGGCGACGAGCATTTCCGTCATGTTCGTGCCGAGCAGGAAAATGTCGCCTGCCTGAGACCAACTATAAAGGGTGCGAGTCATGTCGGCCGGCACGGTTACGACATCGCCTTCGGCGATTGACAGGAACCATTTAGGTCCGTATGCGACGTTGGCGCGCGACTGGGGGAATCCGTTTTCGACCAAAGCCTCCGGACTGTAATAGGGGAAGCTGGCGAATTGTTCGCAAACCAGCAGATTGTTCTTGCGGTACTCTTCGGCCAGTGTCGCGTTAGGACCGGCTGAAATCGTCACGTCGAAATTGTAAGTCGAATCTTTTTCGCCTTTGGAGTCCAGTCCGATCATCGTCGCGGACCATTCGCCCGGCAGCTTTTCGAACAGTTCGGACTCGACTCGGGGAACCGCCTGGGTCGATTGCGTCAGCACTTCGATTTTCTTGTACTCGCCGTTGAACGCTTGCACGATCAGCGTATAGGACGTTCCCGAGGTGAGGCCCGTGCATGAGAACGGCAACCCGTTCTCGCTGTTGGCCACATCAGTATAGCTGCTGCTTAGCGTATCGCCGAGAACGCTTAGGATCGTTTCATTCGAGTATCCTTGTTCGTTGAATCCGGCGATCTCGGTCGAGTCGGAGATGTAATAGCGGATCAGCTCGGCATCGGTCGTCTTGATATGGAAGAATATCGAATTATAGGGATTATTGCCTTCGTCGTCGCTTTTCAGCTCCGCGCCGAGCGTTACTGTGGGCATCGCCGAGGCTTTCGTCGTGAAGTCATCGCGGATCAGTTCCGTAAAGTTCAGATCGTCGTCGATACCGACGGCGAATACGCTGTACTCCGTTTTCTGTTTTTTGCCGGAGACGGAGGCGATGATCGTCGATTCGAACATCTGGCCTCCTGTCATCAGAACGCGCTTCCATGCTTCCTCGCCGTACTTGTCGATATATTGGTCGATCACGGCCTTCTCCTCGATTCCGATGAAGTAGCGATTCAGAAGGGCGCCCGGTACGAAGCGTATCGTCGCTCCGGAAGAGAGGATGCGCGAAAGTTCGACGGTGATCGTAGCCGTTGACAGCGTGTTCTCGGCCGTTTTGAGCGACAGGGTGTCGAGCGATCCTGTCAGATTACCGGTCGCGTCGCAATCGGACTTTATCACCAGATACTCGGTATTGGGGAATACCTGCATTAGGTTCCGGCTGGCATCCACCTCGTTATCGGTCAGCGTAAATGTTTTTTCTCCCTTGTCGACCGAGCCGAGCTGTTTCAGCATGGCGGTTTTGACCGTCTCGGCTTCCGAGTCGCTCAGCCCTTCGAGCTGATAGTCCCAGTAGGCTTTCGGAATGGCCAGATGGTAATACTTGCTGTCCGACGAGGGCTTGACATGATACGAAATGACGGACTTTCCGGCTTCGACGACTGTCAGTACGTTTTCGTAGGCCCCCGTCTTGATCTCGACGGAGACGACGTTTCCGATCTGATCGCCCATTTTGGCTGCTGCGGCCACGACATATACGGTCGTATCTTTCAGGTTCTTCACTTCGACGAGCGATTCCTTGTCGAGAGTCAGGGCCGTGCCGTTGGCAAGGATATTTTCGGCCGAGGGAATCAGCATGCCCTTTTCCACGCAGACGTATGCGGCCGCGTCGGCATACTCGGGCGTTGCCGTAAAGGAAATGCTGCTGGCGGTCGTCGCGCCCGGCGCGATCTTGACGGCAGGCATTTCGGGACCCGACGTGTCGTCGTCCTTGCAGCCCGTCGCACAGAAAAGCAGAGCGGCGACGAACAGGTTAGCCAAATAGCGTAAATTAAATTTCATAAAAGCAATGTTTAATAATTCGTAAATCTTCTTTTGCGCGGCAATATACGCTTTTTTTTTGTTATTCTGCGAATGAGGAGGTTATGCCCGTTTTTTTTGAAATCGTCACTTCGTAATCGTTTCGGCTCGTATAAGGTATGTTTTGTAAGTAGTGTGATCGGTTTTTTGACAACATGTTACCGAAAAGGGCGAATACGGTAACAGGAGCGGATTTTGCAGGGCGTGTCTCGAATTGGCCCGGTACCGTCGGGCCTGCGCGTTGGAATGCCGTTTGTCCGTTTCGCGGAATCGGTATGCGCTCTATCGGGAGCGATGCGGTAGGAGCGATTCTTTTTGCGTTTCGCGCTGTTCGGACCGAAGGACCGCTTTTCGTCCGAACGGCGAGTTGCTTTCCGGCGGGTAATGCGGACGACTCTCCTTTGTGAGGACGGTCGATCCGATGAAGCGGAAGAGGGGCGTTGCGGAGCCTTTTCATATGTGGCCGAGCGCAGTTTGACAGGAGGTATGGGAGCAGGACCGGTCGTCGGACGCTTGTCCCTCGGTCCATGGTCGAAACCCGGTAAGCCTGTATTGCATATTCGGAATAATTGCGCTAATTTTGCCGTGTCGCTACGGTTCCGTAGCTCAGTTGGATAGAGCAACAGCCTTCTAAGCTGTGGGTCGCGCGTTCGAACCGCGCCGGAATCACCGGATTCGGAACGTCCTTCGGCTAGTGCCGGAGGACGTTCCGTTTTGTCTCGGAAGCGGTGGCCGTCTTCTCCTCCGTTGGTTGGGACATTTCTTAAGTGCGTGTATCTCCGTACCGTTGCTTCTTGTCCGGTCCGACTGGTTTCCGTTTGGCCGTCCGCTTGTTTGGGCGGTCCGCCATTTACCGGAGACGATCGTCCGGGGCGGGGAATACGCGGATTCGCTTGCCCGATGTGCCGTCTGCCATTCCTCCGACCGAACCGCTCAATAAATCCGGCGGATTATTCCCGTTTTAAAATAAAAAACGTTACATTTGTAGCAATTGGAAAGTAAATAAAACGCTCAAATGCCTGATTACCATGACGAGGTAACGCGACATAGAAAACCCGACTGGCTGAAGATCAAGCTCCACCGGAGCGAGGAGTTCGGCGAGGTCGCCCGCATCGTCCGGGAGCACGGGCTCCATACGATTTGCAGCAGCGGCCGCTGTCCGAATCAGGCCGAGTGCTGGAGTCGGCGCACGGCCACTTTCATGATCTTGGGCGACATCTGTACTCGCTCGTGCAAGTTCTGCGCGACAGCCACGGGGAAGCCGTTACCGCCCGATCCGGACGAGCCGCGGAAGCTCGCCCGTTCCATATCGCTTATGGGACTGAAACACTGCGTGGTCACGTCGGTGGACCGCGATGACCTGCCCGACGGCGGAGCCGCCTTGTGGGCCGAGTCCGTGCGCGCGGTGCGGGAATTGAATCCCGATACGACGATCGAGCTGCTGATTCCCGACTTCGACGCGCGCGAGGAGCTGATCGACCTGGTTGCCGACGCGCGTCCGGACATTCTCGGGCACAACATCGAGACGGTGCGGAGGCTGACGCCTCAGGTGCGCTCGCGCGCCCGATACGAAGTGAGTCTGCGGACGCTCGCTCACATAGCTCGCCGGGGGCTGACGGCCAAGAGCGGCCTGATGGTCGGCCTCGGCGAAACCGACAGCGAGGTGCTCGAAGCCGTGGACGATCTGGTCGAGGCAGGCGTGCAGATTCTGACGATCGGACAGTATCTCCGGCCGTCGCTGCGCCATTTGCCGGTGGCCGAATACGTAACCCCCGAGAAATTCGCTTGGTATAAGGAGCAGGCCCTTGCGCGGGGACTGCGCTACGTGGAGAGCGGACCTATGGTCCGCTCGTCCTATATGGCCGAGAAGGCCATGAGAAGCTGTCGTACCCCAAAATAAACGGATCGTGGAAAGCGTTACTTACAGGTATGTCGGGCGAGCGGAGTACGGAGCCGTGTGGGAGATGCAGAAGCGCTTGTTCGACGAGTTGCTCGAGGCGAAAAAGGCAGGTATCGGGGCCGGGCAGACGCTGCTGATGGTGGAACATCCGCATGTCTACACGCTCGGCAAGAGCGGTCACGAGTCCAATATGCTCGTAAGCGACGAATTCCTGCGTTCGATCGGGGCGAGCTACTTCCATACCGACCGGGGCGGGGACATCACCTATCACGGATACGGTCAGTTGGTCGGCTATCCGATTTTGGACCTCGAGCGTCTCGGACTGAGCCTCAAGGAGTATGTCTGGACCGTCGAGGAGTGCGTGATACGGACCGTGGCCGAGTACGGTATCGAGGCCGGGCGGCTCGACGGGGCGACCGGCGTCTGGATCGAGGGCGACACGCCGCGCGCGCGCAAGATCTGCGCTATCGGGGTCAAGGCTTCGCGCTATGTGACGATGCACGGGTTCGCGCTGAACGTGACGACCGATCTGCGCTATTTCTCGTACATCAATCCTTGCGGCTTCGTCGACAAGGGGGTTACCTCGATCGAGAAAGAGACGGGAGCCCGGCCGTCGTTGGAAGAGGTGGCGCGTCGCTTCGCCGCGCATTTCGGCGAGCTTGCCGGCTGTCGGGTGAGCTATTAGCCCGGCCCGAGCCGGACATGCGGCCGGACGATTTGGAAAATAAGACGTTAAAATAAATAAAGGTTATGTCAGCAGAAAAAAGATGGGTGATCAAGCCCCAAGGGGATCCTGCGAAGGTAGAGAATCTCTCTGCCGCGCTGGGCATTCCTCCGGTGCTTGCCAACCTACTTGTTCAGCGCGGCATCGAAACACACGAGGAAGCATGGCAGTTCTTTAATCCGAAACTGGAGAACCTGCATGACCCGTTCCTGATGAAGGATATGGACCGGGCCGTGCGCAGAGTTGACGAGGCGGTACGCCGCGGCGAGCCGGTCATGGTCTACGGAGATTACGACGTGGACGGCACGACGGCGGTAGCGCTCGTCTATTCGTTCCTGCGACGGCAGGGCCACCCTTCGCTGCTGTTCTACATCCCCGACCGCTATACCGAAGGGTACGGCGTGTCGATCAAGGCGATAGACTATGCGCAGCGCAAGGGGGTCAAGCTGATCATCGCGCTCGATTGCGGGATCAAGGCGACGGAAAAGGTGGCTTATGCCAAGTCCAAGGGAATCGACTTTATCGTCTGCGATCATCATCTGCCCGGAGATACCATTCCCGACGCGGTGGCCGTGCTCGATCCCAAGCGGGTCGATTGCGGGTATCCGTTCAAGGAACTTTCCGGCTGCGGAGTGGGGTTCAAGATGTTGCAGGGGTACTGTCAGTACAAGGGTTTGCCTTTCTCGGAGGTGGAGTGCCTGCTTGATCTGGTGGTTGTCAGCATCGCGTCGGACATCGTCCCTCTGGTCGGGGAGAACAGGATTCTGGCCCATTACGGCCTCAAGCGGCTGAACGAGAAGCCCGGCAAGGGACTTCTGTCGATCATCAAGATCTGCGGGCTCGACAAGCACCAGATCACGATTGACGACATCGTATTCAAGATCGGGCCTCGCATCAACGCCGCAGGGCGCATGGAGGTCGACTCCGACGACGAGAACGCCGCCCCGTCCGGCGGGCATTCGGCCGTCTATCTGATGGTCGCGCGCGACGAGGAGGTAGCCTCCGAATACGGCGCTTTCATCGATACGTGCAATCAGGATCGCAAGAACATCGACCGTTCGATCACGCAGCAGGCGCACGAGCTGATCGAGCGCAATCCGGAGATGAAGGCCCGCAAGAGCACCGTGATCTACAATCCGAAATGGATGAAAGGCATCGTCGGGATCGTCGCGTCGCGCCTGATCGAGACCTATTACCGTCCGACCGTCGTGCTGACGATGAGCAACGGCTTCGTGACGGGATCGGCGCGGAGCGTGCCGGGGTTCGATCTCTATCAAGCCGTCGAGTCGTGCTCGGACCTGCTGGAGAATTTCGGAGGTCACATTTATGCGGCCGGGCTCACGATGCGGCCGGAGAACGTGGACGAGTTCACGCGCCGCTTCAACGAATACGTCGAACGGCACATCGATCCCCAGATGCTGATTCCGCAGGTCGAGATCGACTCCGAGCTGCTGTTCAGCGATATCACGCCGCAGTTCCGCTCGACGCTGAACCGCTTCCAGCCGTTCGGCCCGGGCAACAACTCGCCGGTGTTCGTCACGCGCGGCGTCAGCAATCGCGGCGACGCCCGGCTGGTGGGAGCCGAGCGGGAGCATCTGAAAATGGACTTGATTCAGGGACAGAAACCCAATACGCTGATTCCGGCCATCGCTTTCCAGCAGCCGGCCTTGTACGAGCATGTCCGCTCGGGCCGGGGAATCGACGTCTGCTATACGGTCGTCGAGAATCACTATCGGGGGACGGTTACGCCGCAGTTGCGTATCAAGGATATCAAAAAGTCGGGGCCGAAATAACGCGTCGAAACCGGTTCCGTCGAGAAAGCCGGCTCATCAGAGCCGGCTTTTTTCGTTTCGGAAAGTCCGGGAAAGTTTCATTTTCGGTTCATTTGGGAAGGATAAACATTAAAAAAGCAAAGAAAAACGATTTTTTTTACACGTCTTTCGCCCGATGGATGATGCAAGTCGGCGAGCAACCAGGCCAGGATGATGCCAATTCGTTGCAAATTAGTTCGTTAAATAAAAAGAGCTTGTCCTCCTGTTCCCTGTGGCGTTTTTTTGGCTGCCTTGCAATAATTTGATAATCAGCGGTGTATTTTTGTAAATATGCCCTCCGGAAAATCGTTGTCCTCTTGCAAGGAGCTGAAATCTCCGTTATGTTTGTTTCAAAAGGAATGACGATCGAATGAAACGTACAAACCTGAAGCGAAAAATGCCAAGTTATAAATTATAAAAGCAAACAATCAAATATTATTCCCCTCCCAACAAATTAGCACGGGAGCGATGCAACCGCCTATCGCATCGCTCCCGATTCTTTTACTGCCGGTACGCTCCGGCGCTTCCTGTCCCGGCACGGCGGAGGAAATATCCGCGCGTGCGATGTCCTATCGGTTCCGAATGGCCGGACCGGCCAGCCCTTCTGCGGCTGCGGCGCGGTAGAGCCGGTCCATGGCCCGTTCGATTACCCGGCGGGGAGAGGCGATGTTGAAACGCATCCAGCCGCGTCCCTGCTCGCCGAACATCGATCCCTCGTTGACACCGAGTCCTGCCCGGTCGATCAGCAGGCGGTACGTCTGCTCGTGGGTCATGGGCCATTCCCGAAAATCGAGCCACATCAGGTAGGTGCCTTCGGGCCGGACCGCACGAACGGAAGGCATGCGGTCGCGCAAAAAGTCGAGCACGTAGTTCACGTTTCCGTCCAGATAGTCGATCAGTTGCTCGAGCCACTCGTCGCACCGACTGTAAGCCGCTTCCAGCGCAACGGCTCCGAATATGTTGCCCTGATCGGCATGCAGCTTGGCCAGCTCGGTCTGCAGACGCCGGCGGAGCGAGTCGTCCGGCACGATGACGACCGACGTAGAGAGCCCGGCCATGTTGAATGTCTTGCTCGGCGCGATGAACGTGACCGTCCGGCGCGCGAACCGCTCGTCGAGCGCGGCGATATGCAGATGCCGGTGCGGGTCGTATATCAGGTCGGAATGGATTTCGTCGGAGAAGATCAGTACGTCGTGCTTCACGCACAGTTCGCCGATGCGCGTCAGTTCTTCCCGGGTGAAGACGCGCCCGGTCGGATTGTGCGGATTCGACATCAGCAACGCTTTCGCTCCGGACAACTGGCGGTCCAGATCGTCGAAGTCGACGACGAACCGTCCGTCCGCCGCTTGTATCAGCGGATTTTCGAGAACGCGCCGTCCGTTGAGACGGGTCTGCCGCGCGAACGGATGATACACCGGCGGCTGGATTACGACTCCGTCTCCTTCCGATGTGAATGCCCTGAGCGCGAAAACGATCCCCGATACGACCCCCGGCGTGAAGTCGAGCCACTCGCGGCGCAGCTTCCAGCCTCCGTGCCGTTCGACCCAGCCGATGATGGCGTTCCAATAGGCGTCCGACCGGTAGGAATAGCCCAGAACGGGATGTTCCGCCCGCTTGCGTATCGCTTCCGTGACCTCGGGCGGTGCGGCGAAGTCCATATCGGCGACCCAGAGCGGAATGACGTCGTCCCGGCCGAAAATCTCGTCCCGCAGGTCGAATTTTTCGCAAGAAGTGCCTTCCCGGCATATTTCCTCGTCAAAATTGTATTTCATATGCAATCAAATAGATTGCAAATATATGGCAAATTGTAAAAAATAAGCCATACCTTTGAACCGATTTGCAGACCGTGCGCCGGCGGCGGAAAAGCCTCGGCGCAGGTACTCGAGTAAACTTAGCGCATACCGATCCATGAGCACATTCGATCCGAAAAAAAAGAAGGGTTTCGCCGGCGAAGACCGCCGCGGCGACCGCTTCGGAAACTACTCCCGTCGCGACGATTCGAGAAGTTTCGACCATGACGGGGACCCGTCGCCTTTCGTTAAGGACAAGCGTCCGCGAATCAGCCGACCCGCGCGGGACGTAAGATCCGGTTCCGACGGTCCGTTCGGCGACGGCGGGAAGCGGCACTCTTTCAATCCGAACTTCACGAAGGACAACCGCCGGCGCGACGAGTTTCCCCGGGAAAAATCCTATCGTCGGTTCGACCGCGGGGAACGGTCGTGGAATCGGGAAGATGAGCCCAAGGAACGTTCCTACAATCGGTATGAACGGGACGACCGGCCGAAGGGGGGGCGCAAACCGTCCGATGCCGACTCCCGTTCTTTCCCGCACGGCGGCCGTCCGCAGACCGCGGCGAAGTCATGGAACCGGGACAATCGTCGCGGCAAGGAAGACCGGTATCCGTCCCGGGACGGATACCGCGATACGCGTGGCGACAAGCGCTACGGACCGAAAAAGCAGGGAGCAGGACATTCGCATCGTGACGGCCGGACGAGCAGCTACCCGAGATTCGACGCTCCGAAGCCGGCGGGGGCGATTCGTCTGAACCGTTTTATCGCCAACTCGGGTATCTGTTCGCGCCGCGAGGCCGACGACCTGATTACGGCCGGTCTGGTGGCTGTCAACGGACAGATCGTGACCGAACTGGGATCGAAAGTCAATCCGGACGACGAGGTGCGTTTCAACGGGTCGGTCATCAAAGGGGAGAAAAAAGTCTATATCGTGATGAACAAACCCAAGGGCTTCGTCACCTCGCTCGACGACCCGCATGCCGACAAGACCGTCATGGATTTGCTGAAAGGTGCTGTCGCCGAGCGGGTCTATCCGGTCGGACGGCTCGACAAAAACAGCGTGGGCGTGCTGCTCATCACCAATGACGGCGAGTTGACCCGCAAGCTGACGCACCCGAGCTACAATAAGCAGAAAGTCTATCAGGTGACTCTCGACAAGCCGCTGGCACAGGCCGATATGACCAAGATAGCCGAGGGAATCACGCTCGAAGACGGGGAGATTCATGCCGATGAGATCAGCTATGTCAGCGAAAACCGCAAGGAAGTGGGCATCGAGATACATTCCGGCCGCAACCGGATCGTGCGCCGTATTTTCGAGTCGCTCGGCTACTCGGTCCAAAAGCTCGACCGGGTCTATTTCGCCGGACTGACGAAGAAGAAACTCAAGCGCGGCGGCTGGCGCTTCCTTTCGCCGATGGAAGTAAGCCGGCTTAAGAGCGGGGAATACGAATAGAGCGGGCGGCCTTGTTCTGTTCGGACGGAGAAAAGCGGACTTTTGCGGAAAAATATTGCATAAATAAAATTTTCGACTTATCTTTGCACTCGCGTTCAGCAATGGTTCTCTAGCTCAGTTGGTAGAGCACGACACTCTTAATGTTGGGGTCGTGGGTTCGAGCCCCACGGGGACCACTTCAAGGCGACTGGTAATCAAGTGATTATCGGTCGCCTTTTTTTGTGCCCATGCCGAAGAATCGGGGGTTATCCTGTCTAAACGGGCATTTTCGGGACTTTTGTTTTACCAAATGTTTTACCACAAACGGGGTGAAACGATCAGGCGTTCGACATTCTGCGAATAGCTTAAAGCAATGAAAATCAACATGCAAGTTATTTGCCGCAAAGATCGTGTCACGAAAGATCGCAGGGCTCCCGTCTTCATCCGTTTTACCAAAAATCGCAAGGTCCGTTATATCAGTATGGGAGTTGCAGTCCGTATTGATGATTGGGATTTTGAAAATCAGTGTATTAGGTCGGATTCGCCTGAAATGCAGTCCATCCAGTTTCAAATCGACAGCAAAGTAGAGGATTACCGTCGCAGGATGAGGCGTCTCGAAGCGTTGGAAGTAGAAGTTACGCTGGATAATCTGCTCGAAACGAACGGACGTAAATTCAATTGTACGGTAGGTGAATATCTTCGACAAACGATCCGACGGCTTAAGGAGTCAGGCAAATATGGTTCCGCCTCCAAACATCAGTCTCTGTTGGCCAGATTGTCTCAGTTTCGTTCGCCGAATATCCGTTTTGAAGAGATCGAGTTCGCTTATTTGCAGGATTTCGAATTTTTCTTGCGTAAAGCAGGGAATACGGACAATAGCATTGCAACAAAATTCGCCATTTTCAAGGCTGCTTATAACAAGGCTTTAGCCGAAGGGGTATTCGTTCAAAAAGTCAATCCCTTCGCGAAATACAAAGTCGGAAGCTTGTGGACGAAAACACGCAAGCGGGCTATAACGAAAGAGGAAGTGCAAAAATTGGCCGCATTGGAGATTACGTCAGAAGGACGAACGGATTATACCGAGCTTGCGAGAGATATTTTTCTGTTCTCTTATTTTACGGCAGGCATCAATTTCACGGATATGGCAACGTTACGTCATCGGGATATTGTACATGGTAGAATCTGCTATTCTCGTCATAAGACCCAAAAGCTGATTTCTTGTTGCCTTGTTCCCAATGCACTGCAAATCGTTGAAAAGTATCGCAAATCGAATTGTACTGACGAGGACTATGTTTTCCCTATTCTGGATCGCATGATTCATCAGACCCCCCAGCAGATTTTTAATCGGACACATAAAGTGTTGGGTAAGGTGAATCGGGAACTGAAAGTACTTGGAAAACGGATTGGGTTGGCTATTCCGCTGACTACCTACGTAGCGAGACACACGTATGCGACCGTACTCAAGCGTTCGGGAGTGAACATTGCGATCATCTCTGAATCCCTCGGTCATTCCGACCTTGCCACAACTCAAATCTACTTGGATTCGTTCGAGAACTCGCAGATCGACGAAGCGATGAAGAATTTGTTATGAATAAGAAAAAGGGGGGTACTCGTCACGGCGAGCATCCCCCTTTTTTGTTTTTAAGCAGAGTATTAAGCCGCTTCGTTCGACTCCTTTTCGGGCGACGGCATGGAGAAGGCGACGGGCTCCGCATCCTCTATCTGCGATCGTACCGCGATCAGTCCCTTAATCTTCGTCTGGTCGTACAGCGGTTTTTCGAACATTCTGATTCGTTCTCCGATTACCTGCTCGACTCCGTAGCGCATGACCTTGTTGACGATGCCGCTACCCTCGAACACGATGTGCTGGGCCACGTGTGCGGGATTCAGTCGCAGGGCTCGACAATACTCGTTGAAGTCGATCAGGTTTGTCAGCCGTTTCGCTTCGGTGAGCAGATCGTACCAGACCCGTTGCGGATCGGCATACACTCCGTTGGCCACCTCCTGAATACAGGCGATCTTGGTGTCGAGATTTTGGGTAACGATCAACTGGCGGGCGAACATGCGGCGGGCGCGAGTCATCACGGCAAAAATATTCGAACGTTTCATCTTGGGATTAATCCCTCCTTGGGGGATAGCTTAAATTCATCCTGACCGTTCATGCCATTGAAGCGGCAGTATCTTCGGGTCTTTCCCTTCGACACGGCAAAGATGAGGCGAAAGCGAAGCTACATCCGAGAGTAAAAAAGTCGGCAAATTACTCCCCCCTTCTGTCAAACGTAGATTTTGGAAGTATAGCAACGTCTGTAACCTTTGTATTGCTGGATAATCCCCTTGATCGAGGAATCGTCCACGACAAAGGCGGTGTTTTTGGTGAATTTGCAGAAATAAAGCAGACGGGAGATCAACAACAGTTTGTTGTAAGATACGGGATCGGTGGCATCTCTCGTATATCTGGCCCGTTTTTCAGGCAGATTCAGCACCTCGAACAGCGTTTTGAATTTTTGGGTCATATAGTACATCTGCAAGGTCGGCGGGAGTTGAATATCATATCCCTTTTCCATATAGGGGAATACCCCCAGCTTTAAGAACTCGTCTTTCTCTATCCTCTTGATTTCCTCGTCCAGACGTTTGCGGATTGTATACAGCATCCAAGGAGTGGATATTTCCAGACGATTCTTTTTTCTCAATTCCCTGTCGTCCGATATGTAAATGTATGCATTGGGGTGTTCATCGATGTAATCTCTGGTTTCGATAAGCAGCTCGTAATAGTTTTTGCTACGGTCCGCCACATTGGTCGTGTGGTCGATCGTCATATCGTAGATAAAGAGCAACACAAACCAAAACTTTTCGACATCCATCCCATACCCTTTAATAGTGCCGATAATATCCGTATTGTCGCAAAAAGCCTCCCACGTAAACGGCGGATCGATAACATTCTGTCGCAGTCTGCTGAGAAAGATGTTTATCCATGTACCCAAAAAGCCGCAATCATTTTCGTCGATTTCGACATCGATCCTATACGCGAGTTCTAGCGCATACTCCATTCTCGGATCATTCATGTTTGTGGGAAGGCCGCATTCCATCTTAATAATATCCGTCACTCAAATTTAGTCCAAAATAGCGACAATATCAAACGGGAACAACAGGACGGTGTTTGCTGCATTTTGTTCTGTTTGATACCTGAAACAAGGTTTCCGATACAATTCGGAACAATGAACGCATGATTCCAGTTCTGAAATTACCTGAAAACAACGATTCAGGTTATAAACAGAACAATAACCCCTGTATTCGGGTGTATTCCATCATGGGAAACCGAGTTTCATCCTGTTATATGTACCTATCGACCGCATATCGTTCTGTAATCGCATCCCGAATCCCAACAAACCGACGCCGACTCCATACGAACACGTCTCCGTCTGACCGTCAACCATGCCGATACGCGCCGATTTCCATTCCTTGAATGCCTCGCACACCCGATCCCAGTGCATCTAAAGGCGGTATGCACACATCCTGCCCGTAAACGCCCGAATCCCATAAAAACAGATCTTCGCTTTGTTTATCTCCCAGATAATCCGTATCTTTGATAAGCGTTCGAAAAATGGAAACCGCCCGTTTCCGAGTCCGACGATCCGCAGGGGGAAGCCGAGAAGCGTTCCCCTTTCTTGTGCGCTCGACCGACAGATTTTTTGAGTAAGAAAATCCAATCCCTTTAATAGAGAGAGTTGCCCACTCAATTTTCATAGATGAAATCGGAGATAGCATTTAGTTGCTCGTATTTAAAAATCAATTCGAAATGGAAAGTAAAATCGTTAAGGCTCCGACAGGAATAGAATACTTAGGAGCCATAGACCCCAAGACAGGTAAGCCCTGAATGACAGAGATACCCGCCAACTGCGTATTGTCGAAAGGCATCACGGGTTGCGGGGCAACCACATTAGGCATTGAGCAGAAAGGCCACACCCTGATCGCCATGCCGTTTACAGGCTTGATAGATAACAAAACGGCCCAATATCGCGATACGTTGTTAGGCATATACGGCAGAGGCGGCAAAGAATATGAAATCGAGCAATACTTAAAGAGCCACGATACCGTAAAGATAGCGACCACTTTCGATTCATTGCGGAAAGTTGCCGATACCCTCGCCCGTTACGGTTTCGATGCTTATAAAGACGCTCATTTGCTCGTGGACGAATGACATGTACTGTTCAACGCATACGATTACCGATACGAAGGAGTGCGAAAGCTGTTGGATACCGCCCCGCACTTCGACAGGGTAACGTATATCTCAGCGACTCCCATCGAGCGCAAATATTATCTGGAAGAACTGAAACGCTTACCCGAATATCGGATCGAATGACCTCATGCAAAGCCCGTCAATATCCGTTCTCACAAGGTAGACAAACCGCTCGCTTATATGGCGGGAATATGCAGAAACAGGATTGCAAGCGGCGGAGAATGCAATTATCACATTTTCCTTAACAGCGTGGAGGATATAGCGAGCATAATCCGCACGGCCGAGCTAACCCCAGAGAATACGCGGGTAATCTGTTCCCAAAACGAGGAAACGCTCCGTAAGAATCTCGGCAAGTTACCCGAAGGTTTCGGAATCTCCAAAGCATTGGACGAACTCAAAACCATCAGCTTCTACACCTCGACCTGTTTCGAGGGGCAGGATATTATCGACCCGAACGGTCGGAGTTTCATTGTGAGCAATGCTCAGAAAGATCATACGCTGCTCGACATTGCGACCACCTTTTTTCAGATATGCGGACGCATCCGCAAATCGAATTACAACGATGAGATCGTATATTTCTATTCCACCACCCGCTATACGGACGTAAGCCTCGAAGAATTTGAACGGGCCACATACAAGACGCTCGCCGAAGCGGAGGAAATAGCACGCTCCTTGAACGGCTTGCCCGACCGCTTCAAAGCCAAATTGATAAGGCAACTTCCCTATATGAACGAGCCCTATATTCAGGTTGCGGGGAACGAATTGAAGATAGACCGAAATATGGCGAATTTCGATATAGTCAACTATAAAGTCGTGAACGGCATCTATTCATCCAAATACAACGTCATTCAGGAGCTGGAGAAAGGCGGTGCGACGGTTACGAACGACGAGGATTATACCGCGCCTCAGAGCATACGGCTACTGTCCCAAAGGAGAGTGAGTTTCGATAAACTGTTCGAAACGTATTGCGCCATTAAGGACGAGCCAGTCGGCTATTCGCTCGTTCCCGATTACAGGCTGGAGATAATCGAGGGCATCAATCCGCTCGTTAAAAATTCCTACGACATACTCGGACGGGACGAGGTGCGGCGAATGAAATATCATCAATCCAATATCAGGCGTGAGATCATCAAGCGTATGAGCAGGGCAAAGGATTATCGGATTGTGGAACTCATCCATGAAACGCTCCCCCTGCAAAAAGCCATACCCGTTGCCAGAATCAAATCGGAATTGCAGGAGATATACGATGAGTTGGGGATACCCCGCAAGGCGAAAGCTACCGACTTAAACAACTGATACGAGACCAAGCCCACGACCAAACGAATCAACGGGAAAAATACGGCCTGTATCATGATCGTGAGGGATAAATTTGTCAGGGTAAGATAAAATAACCGCTCGGAATTTGCATTTATACCAATTATTGGTAACTTTGAGCAAACATCGGGTATTATGAGAAGAAATACATCGGTCTCTCTGGGAAGCTACTTCGAGGCTTTCGTAGAGAACAAGATCACACAGGGACGGTACAAAAACGCCAGCGAGGTGATTCGGGCGGGTTTGCGGTTGTTGGAGGAAGAAGAGCATCGGATCGCCGTATTGAAAAATGCGATTCAGGAGGGTTTGGACAGCGGCGTGGCGGTGGATTTCGATCCGACGGAGCATCTGGCATCCTTAAAGGCGGCACGGAACAATGGCTAAGTATCGTTTTACCCGTAAGGCCGTAGAGGATTTATCGGACATTTGGCATTATACGCTCGAAACATGGTCGCAGAAGCAGGCCGACCGTTATTACCGCATGTTGATCGAATGTTGTCGGAATATTGCGGAGCATCCTCTGGCAGGACGGCATTACGCCGAGGTGGCCGAGGGAGTGTACGGATTGCGGGCGGGTAAACATATCGTCTTTTACAGGATCGCCGCTCCGAATGAAATCGAAGTAATCCGAATCTTGCACGGCAGTATGGATTTGAAAACCCGAGTCGGAGAATAGCGGTCTTATAAGAAGAGCTCCCATAACATACCGCTCGGACAGACATCGACAGGGGGTCTTAAAACAACCCCCTCGTCAATGTTTGTCCTTCTCGCCGATATGAATATAACATATCTTCCATGCGGTAACGTACTCCTGTTTTATCCCCCTCCCCATATCCAGATGGGAAACCGAGAAATCGGGCCTTAGACCGATTATCTAACCTGCCGCAAAAATCGGCAGATCGAAGCCTAAGACAGAGAAAAATTCTTACGGCAGGAGAATCCCTCTTGCCGTATTTTTATTTCGGCTGTTCCCGCAAGGATCGGCTGTCTCGTTTATTAACCCTTTAAAGATTTAAGTTATGCAGTTAAGACAATCGCAACGCAGGGAAGCCAAAATGCGGCTGGCCCTGCAAGGCGCATCGGGATCGGGTAAAACCTACTCGTCGCTGCTGATCGCCTACGGGATGACGGGCGACTGGAGCAAAGTGGCCGTAATCGACTCGGAGAACGGATCGGCAGACCTCTACGCCCATCTGGGAGATTATCGGGTGCTCACGCTGGAGAACTACGCTCCCGAAACCTACGTCGAAGCTATCGGCATCTGCGAACAGGCTGGAGCCGAAGTCATCATCATCGACAGCATCTCCCACTGCTGGGACTACCTGCTGGATTTCCATGCCAACTTACAAGGCAACTCCTTTGCGAACTGGGCGAAGGTCACGCCGCGTCAGAATGCCTTTATCCAACGTATCCTCTCTTCGTCCTGCCATGTGATCTGCACGATGCGAAGCAAACAGGATTACGTGCTCTCGGACAAGAACGGCAAGATGGTTCCCGAAAAGGTGGGACTCAAAGCCGTACAGCGCGACAACGTGGATTACGAGTTTACCGCCGTACTCGACGTGGCGATGAATCACAAGGCCGTCGCCAGCAAGGACCGCACGGGACTGTTTACGGGACATCCCGAATTTCCGATCTCTCCCCGCGTAGGACAGGCGATCCTGCAATGGTGCAACCAAACGATCAACAACCCTCAATCCTATCCGAACCATGAACGCACAAACAGCGCAGTCGCGGCCTGCTGAAAGCTACGACCTGTTCGACGGATTCATCCGATACGGAACGGAAACCCCGACTGTCCCGATAACCGAATCCCAAGCCCGCAACATTCCCCTGCTGGGTACGAATCCCTCTCCTTCTTCCCGTCACTTTATCGAGTCGAATACGAAATCCGTCGACCTGGCCCATCTGAAACAGGATTGCGTGGTCCCCGTCTTCAGCAAGGACAACGAGGTGACGGTTTCTCATCAGAACTTTATCGAGACGGTATGGAGCGCGGCGCATAAGCAGTTCCCCTGCGAGGTGATCGACCAGCCCGAAATACGGGTATCTCATATCGTCAAGGGGAGGATTCCCGAAGCGATCCACAAACCCGTCGGCCAACTGCTCGAATCGGACAAGACGATCTACTACGAGCGGATGATGTTCTGTTTCGAGATACCGTCCGTTTACGAGGAGATCGAGGGAAACCGCCTGAATCTTTCCGTCGGAGGCGTAAGGGCCTATAACCACGAAAACCTGTACTCGAAAAAGACGGCGGAGAAGTTCAGGGTCTTTATCGGATTCAAGAATCTGGTCTGCTGTAACCTCTGTGTCTCGACCGATGGATTCAAGCGGGAGTTGCGGGTAATGAGCGTGCAGGACTTGTTTGAGGCTTCGTTGCAGTTGTTCCAGCAATACGATGCCGAACGGCACATTCGACAGATGGCGGCTTTACAGCGACAATCGCTCAGTGAACGTCAGTTTGCCCAGTTGATTGGCAAGGCACGCTTGTATCAATACCTACCCACAGCCGAGAAACGGCAGCTTCCAGCTATGGAGTTTACCGACTGCCACATCAATGCCGTGGCAAAGGCTTACTACACGGACGAGAACTTTTCCCGAGGGAACAATCCCGAGATTGACTTGTGGAAGGTCTATAACCTCTTTACAGGAGCCAACAAGTCCAGCTACATCGACACCTTCCTTGACAGGTCGCTGAATGCAACGCAGTTGATTGCAGGAATCGGACGGGCCTTGGAGGGAGATACCGAGTACAGGTGGTTTGTGGAGTAACGCTTTACAGAGAAGAATACCCTTGCTGTCTTACGACGGCAGGGGTATTTTCTTATGCTTGGGAAAAACGTTTAACTGTTAGCAAATATTTTTGACATATCAAATACCTCATAAATTTTAAGGACTTGCTGTTTAGTAGATATTTCTTTCAAAATTAATGTTCCTCCATAAATCAGCACTCTAAATTGAGCATCAACCGAATTGACCTTTAGATATTTACAGATCGTATCATAATACTCTTCAAGTTGTTTGGAAATAAAACCTACCCAGTCAAGAATAGCCATTACTTGTTTAATTACCATCATGTTATGCCCGCTTGTCATTCGTCCAAGATTAGGACTATAATATACAGTATCTCGAACTTTAATCATAAATGTTGATATTCCAGCATTCCATAGACTTTGTCTCTCTTTTGCTGTTAACGAAGGATAAACATCTTTAGAGTCTGTTTTATATTTTGTAATTACTTCAGGAAAATTATCATGAATCAGCATCCACCATTTCGCCTCCCCAAAGATTCCGTCTTTATGCGTATCTGTTCCTAAAAACACGATATTGTCATCGTCAATATAAGCAAACAATAACGCATTAACCTGTTTTACAAAACATGATCTTTTATCGGGTTCCAATGATAAATGGAAATGATATATATTCCACTCTGTCATCATATGATCATGAAAATTCGTTTGTGGCAGACGCTTACTTTGAAAGATGTTAAGATTTCCGCCATTTTGAGCAATCTTAATAATGGCTTGTATTTCCTTTGCTTTTGGATGATTTAGCAGACTGATTATTAGCTCTGGACATACAAAAACCCGTCGTTTTTTCATTGGTATTATCTTATGATATACCGTTAAATAATCGATAAGAATATCTCGCAATGATTTGGTCGGAATAATTTTTATCCCGAGACGTTTAGCGTCATGAAGTATTGCTATCTTTAGGTCCTCTTTGAAATCAAAATTATAGTTCATATTTCCTTCTTAAGTTAGGTATAAAAATAGTAAATCTTCTTTTTAAGAGTATTTACCTTTTTGGTTATTTCCATATCTTTGTAAGAAAATAGTGTCTTTGAGTATGTACCCGCATGATAACATTTTCAACATTTATTACAATATAGGGAAACGAACACCATTTTTGGTTAAGCGGTGTGAATTAGGATTAGAACGATCCTCCAGCGAGGAAAGGCGTATTGACCCCAATCGTGATAGAACTTTTTTAGTTGAAACGGTAAAGCCTAAAGGTAAATATGGCAAGGCTTATGGTAAATGTTTTGTAGATGGCAAACCTGATGATACTTATAGGCGAGAATGTTACCCCAATATTAAAGATGACGAAATTCCTTGTGCAGGATGTGGAGAATGGGTCTTAATCAATGTCCCAGGTGTGTCTCTTGATAAAATATTCCCAATTCATAAAGCAAATGACATTCTTGCATTTGGAAAATATAAGGGTAAATCTTTTGGCGAAATCTACAAGACCGACAATCAATATCTTCATTGGTTGGAAACGACAGATCGATTTTTCAAGATTGATTTTGATGAACTTAAACAATTATATCCAGAAGTTAAAGAATCATTGGACATCCCTATCTTTGAAAGAAAAATTGATTTTGGGAAATATAAAGGGCAAACATTCAACGATATCAAAGAAGATATTCCTTACCTTCAATGGCTCATTTCAATTGAAAAGATATCTAATGAAGAATTTAAGTTGTTAACTTCTACATCAGAATCGTTAAAATAAGATAAATTAGTTTAACGGCAATACAAATCAATACAAACAAAATGATACCCTTGCTGTCTTACGACGGCAGGGGTATTCTCTTATGCTCCAAAACAAAGCGTACTAATATATAGTAAGGTAGCTATGTTATTCACAATCTATACATTACGATTTGCTGCAAAATCTGCAACTTACGAATATGGAATTTATGCTGACGTAAAGTCGAAATCCGTGGTTTTGAGGATCCCGAAAAGCAGAATTTCAGGGTTTATGCAGGCGTAAAGTCCATTTTTAACTGCAACAGCTCCGAGAAATCGGAAAGATGTTTTACTTTTCCGTTTGTTTGCTTATCTTTGTGGGACATACGAACAAACACGGAAAGTGTTGCTTATTCTTGAATTGCGAACGTAGGAAATTCGAATGATGATAGAATGGCAAACATCTTGCCGCGTCATATCCATTCGTGGGTATAGGCGTGGGGCTGTTGCTTATTTTATCATCAAGGTTTCCTACGACCTGCAATTCTAAAATAAGTGTGTGGCACCACGCTTTCTGCTTTTATAAATCAAACTTGATGAACCGTCGTTCAGGTGCTGGAACGACAACCTAAACTTATTGCAACCATGAAAAAGTTGTTTTCAACTATTATCACCATTATTGGAGCATTATGTGCGTATGGACAAGATACCGATTCTTTACAAAAAGTTATTGTAGAACCTTTAACAGAGATTCAGCGCGATAGTTTGTTAACGAACTTAGAGAAACGAGTACACCAAATTGCAGATGAGGTTTTTTGGATAAGGTGTTTCGCGAGATATAAAGTGTACAGAACATTCAATATTTATACTTCTCTAAAATTAGATACAGCAACAGGACGTATAACAGCTCTCCAAATTGGGATAAATGATAAAGCCGCTCGCCATGAATATTCCGTTTGTGATGCTCTTATTCCAAGTGGTGAAATCAATGGCAGATTTGAATTGTATCCGACAGGGAATGACTATAACTTTATCCTTATGGATAATATGACGGGTGTGGCAAGTCAAGTACAATGGAGTTATAAACGCGAAGAATGTGGCCTCATAGGGCCAATATGGTAGACTTGTGCTAAAGGGTTAATTTATAGACCCTCTGCACAAGTTTGTCCTTTATTATCTGGCAATGATAGGTTCCTACTTCAACGAGAAATATTTGGAACAGTTTGTATAAATACAAAAGCATCTAACAGTTCCCGAGGACAGACTTTGCAAAGGGGTTTATTTAAGACCCCTTGCAAATGTTTGTCCTCGTTTTTATCACACTGATCATACTTATTGTCATACAGCACCTTGCAAAGCTTCTAAAGATGAATATAAAGGATCACAATATAACCTAAGACCGAGAATCAAATAGTAAACCAAACTTTAACATTTATGAATACCCTTTTTAAAGTACGTTTAATCAATCTCTAAGTAAGAAACAAGTAAAAGAATAAGATTCGTTTACTTTTATTTATTAACCATGCAGGATTGGAGAATACTTGAGTGTTTTACCAAATGTTTTACCACGGTAGAAACATAAACAAAAGTCATCAAGCATTTAATACAGGACGGTTCTCTAGCTCAGTTGGTTGCGTCGAAAGGCGAAGCCTTTTGAGGCTTTGGGAGCACGACACTCTTAATGTTGGGGTCGTGGGTTCGAGCCCCACGGGGACCACAG
>ERZ857750.1168-NODE-1168-length-29922-cov-19.767302_pt1 | contig 29922 bp, 26 predicted proteins | sample MGYA00519915_ERZ857750 | MGnify/ENA primary metagenome ERZ857750 (study PRJEB31778, sample SAMEA3449358) | human gut metagenome | biome: human gut; feature: human-associated habitat; material: faeces | place: United Kingdom | collected 2010/2012 ...
TGAATCGGTTGAAAGAGCCTTTGAACAGATCGCCGGCAACCTGTGATTTTCGACGCATGAAGCGGAATTGCTTACGCCGAAACTTACGCCAAAACTTACGCCAATCACCCGGTAAGTGGCGTAGATTTGCGTAGAAAAGCGTGGATCGTGCAAAAACGGATAATCTGGAAAAATCGGCTTGTGGCCTTGATAATTCTACAAAAGTCTACGCTTCCGGATATGCGTGATTCGGCTCCAAAAGTGTGGTTTGGAAGGGCGGCATGTACTAAGCCGCACCGGCTCCCCGTACCAATTCAATACGCCGCAGAAGGCAGAACTTCCCACCCGGGAGGCTCTGCCTTCTTTTTTGTTGACACCCTTTCCAAACAAGAGTACACTTAGAAAAATTGTTTTTGGGAAAGGAAACACCAATGAACACTGCCGCTTTTACCGCCTACCGCGAAAAAGTTGTGTCCAACTGTGCCCGTGTCATTGTGGGCAAGGAGGATGCTACCGAGAAAATTCTGGTCAGCTTCCTCTGCGGAGGCCATGTATTGCTGGAAGATAAGCCCGGCACCGGCAAAACCATGCTCCTGCGTGCATTTGCGCGCACGGTGGGCGGGAACTTCAAACGGGTGCAGTTCACGCCCGACCTGCTGCCCTCCGATCTGACCGGCATCAATTTCTACAACCAGAAGTCCGGTGAGTTCGAGTTCCGGCCCGGCCCGCTCTTCACCAACTTTGTGCTGGCGGACGAGATCAACCGCGCCACGCCCCGTACCCAGTCGGCCCTGCTGGAAGCCATGGAGGAAAGGCAGATTACCGTGGACGGCGTGACCAGCCGCCTGGCTGAGCCCTTTATGGTGCTGGCCACCCAGAATCCGCTGGAATCCTTTGGCACCTTCCCGTTGCCAGATGCCCAAATGGACCGTTTTTTCATGCGGCTGTCGCTGGGCTATATGACCCGGGAGCAGGAGCTGGAGGTGCTCTCACGCCCCTCGGCCCAGACCGTGCTGAACGAGTTGCAGGCCGTCGTCACTCCCGAGGAGACCGCATACGTCCGCACGGCTTACCGGGAGGTCAAGGTCTCCGAGGAGGTCAAGCACTACCTTATGGACATCGTGGAAGCCACCCGTACACAGAGCGGCTTTGTCAGCGGCGTATCTACCCGCGGTGCGCTGGCGCTCTATCAGGCTGCGCAGGCGTATGCCTCCTTGCAGGGCAGGGAATACGTCATCCCCGAGGACATCAAAGGGCTGGCCCCGGCGGTGCTTTCTCACCGCATTTCTCTGGGCAGCAGCATGAACGCCGAAGCCGCCGCTCTGCGGATGCGCAAGCTGTTGGCCGAGATCACTGTGCCGCTGGAGAGTGCGGAATGAGCGCCGTCATCTTCGCGCTGCTATTGGTGGCCACAGCCCTTGGGCTGGAGCGTTACAGCACAGCCCACAGCCTTGACGATGTGCAGGGGCGGCTGGAAGTGGAGGATCATCTTGTGGAAGCCGGGGAGCCCGCCGTGATCCACCTCGTTGTCCGGAACAGCGGCCCCCGTTGGAAGATGTTCCTGGCGGCAAAGCTCCACCTGAACAAGGAGTTTCTTCCCTGCGCGGAGCACCACATTACGCAGGATCAGGCAGGTTTGGGTCACACGGTGCGGTTCACCACCTGGCTGCGCCCGGGGCAGGAGGCGGATTTCTCCACCGCCCTCAGGCTGGAACGCCGGGGCCGCTATGTGCTGGAACCGATGCAGGTCATCGGCGGCGATTTTCTGGGTCTTGTGGAACAGTCCCGCACCGAGCGGGGCTTCCACGAGCTCATTGTTCCACCCAGGGAGTGCGCTCTGCCGGAACTGGAAGAGATGCTGGGCGGTTTTCTGGGCGAGCTTTCGGTGAACCGCTATCTCTACGAGGATCCTATTCTCACGGCGGGTTACCGCCCCTACACCAGTGGTGACCCCATGCGCTCCATCGCCTGGAAGCAGAGCGTCCGGGGGCAGGGGCTTATGGTCAAAAAGTGGGATTACACCACTGAGCCCCGGGCAGTGGTGCTAGTCCATGCGGATACCAAGGATTACGACCACCCGGAACCGGCGGAGCTCTGCTACTCCATGGCCCGCACAGTCTGCCGGAGGCTGGAAGAAAAGGCGGTGTCCTACCGCTTTGCAGCAAACGCTGCCTTTGACCTGCTGCTCAATGCGGCCCTCTCCGGTGAGGAGTGGAGAAAACCGCTGGAAACCCCGCAGGGCTACGGCCCCGAACACTACCGCAGGGTGTTGGAAATTCTGGGCCGCGCCACCGGGCAGACCGCCCTTTCCTGTGCGCGGTTCTGCGCCGAATACTACCACCCGCAGGAGCAGGTCGGCTGCATCGTGGTGACAACGGAGCCGGAAGAAGCTGTGCGTGCTGCCGTGCAGCCCCTGCCTGGCATTCCGCTGCTGGTGCTCACTCCGGAAATGGCCGTAGAGACGGTCCAGACAGGGGAGGCGGGCGCATGATGTTCTTACATACCCTGCGCCTGGCAGGTGATCTGAGCTTTTACTATGCCTTTGCGGGCTTTTTTGCTGCCAGCTTCGGTGGGACACCCATGCCGCTGGTGCTGGTCTGGCCTGCCCTCTGCTTTGGTCTGGCCTCCTGCTTTGAGGGCAGCCGCCCCCTCCGCACCACTCTTGCGGCCCTGAGCGCGGCGGCGCTGCTCTTCCTGCCTACAGGGGCGGACAAGCTCTGCTACTTCCCGGCGGCAGTCTACCCGGTGCTGCTGGCCTACACCGGCGATTTTGCCCTTTCGCCGGTGCGGCAGGCCGAGCGCCTGCGCTGGCTCTGCCGGGTATGGCCCTTCTTTGCAGTGGCAATGCTGCTGTGGAACGCCAACGCGGTGCTCTCGGCGGCCCTGCCCTTTGCAACGGCGGCAGCGGTGCTTCTGGTGGGGTTCAACCGCACCACCCGGCAGGACCCGGAGATCTCCACCCGGCCGGGCTATCTGCTGCTTTCCGGCGGCGTGCTGGCGGCGGTGTGCGCAGGGCCGTTCCTGCTCAGCCGCAGTGTTGTGGTTGCCGGTGCAAAGGCGGCTGCGTCTGCCGTTTACTTTGGCGGGATCGTGCCGGTGCTGCAGCTGTTTTTGAACAACATTGTGGTGCAGGGTGTGACTTGGCTGTTCCACGGCATCCTGCAGTTCATCCGCTGGCTCTTCACCCTCTTTCCGCCCAAACCGTTGGAGCGCACTGAGATCGTATCTACCGATGAGGTCATCGCCAACGCCCAAAAGGCCGCCGAGAACGCAGAACCGCTCATCGACGGGATGTCGATGCTGACCGTGCTCGGTATCCTGCTGGCGGTCCTCTGTGCGGTGCTGGTGGTGCGGCATTTCCTGCGCCAGAAGTTCCGGCACACGAACACTGCCTGCACGGACACCACTGTGCGGCGTAGCACCCACAAGCGTGCCCGCCGCTGGCCCGGGCTTTTTCTCAGCCCGGTGGACAAGGTGCGGCGGGAGTATGCCATCTATCTGGACCACTGCCAGCGCCACGGCGTGACCATCCTGCGGGGCGATACCAGCCTTGACCTGACCGGCCGCGCTTTCGGTATGGACTTTGCCGCCGAGGCCGAGCTGCGCCAGATCTACCTCAAAGCCCGCTACAACGGCACCGCCACGGCCGAGGATGCCGCCCGCGCCGCTGAACTCGTCCGAAAAATCTGCTCCTGAACGCATCAACGCCCCCTTTCCTGCCCATCCTAAGCGGGAGAGGGGGCGTTTTCATGTCCGGCAAACGGGTGCTGGTCCTGTATGGGGCCTTGCTGTTCTGCTTTGCGGCGGTGGTCTGCCGCCTGTACTGGCTCTGCTCCGACACGGCCTACGGGGCCCGGGCGGCGGCGCAGAGCGTGGTCACCCTCCACCTGCCCGCCCGGCGGGGTAATTTTTATGACCACAGGGGCCAGCTCCTCACGGGGCAGACCACCCGCTGGATGGCCCTCTGCGTGCCCGGGGAGGGCAGCTATGCCCGCCTGTTCGCCTACACCGATGCCGCCGGGCAGGCGGCGCTCTACCAGAAGCGGAACGCCGCGTCCCCGTTCTTGCTGGAGGTGGACCGGGACGTTTCCGCGCTGGGCGTTTCCTGCTGGCCAGCGGCGCGGCGAAGCTCTGCCGCCCCGCTGGCAGTGCAGCTGCTGGGGTATCTCGATGGCGAGGGCCATGGTGCTGCTGGGCTGGAAGCCGCCTTTGACGAACTGCTCACCGGCAGCGGGGCGGGGGATACCCTGCTCTGCACCGTCAACGCCCAGGGAAAGCTGCGGGCCGAGCCCGTCCTCACCCCCGCCGACAGCGGGGCCGTGGGGGTGCAGCTGACCCTTTCCCGGGAGATCCAACAGACCGCCGAAGCCGTGGCCAACGAGATGATGCAGAGCGGCTGCATCCTGGTGCTGGACACCGCCAACGCCAAGGTGCGGGCCTGTGTCAGCCGCCCCGGCTATGACCCGGAAAACATTTCGGCCAGCCTGAACGCCCCGGACAGCCCCCTGCTGGAGCGGGCGTTTCAGTGCTATGCCGTGGGCTCGGTGTTCAAGCCGGTGGTGGCGGCAGCGGCGCTGGAGGCAGGGGAGAGCGGCTTTGTCTACACCTGCCCCGGCTGGTGCGCGGTGGATGGCCGGATCTTCCGCTGTGCGGGCGGCATTCCCCATGGTGAGGTGGATCTGGCCGGCGCGCTGGAAAAGAGCTGCAACGGCTACTTCATCCGGCTGGGGCAGGCGCTGGGGGCCGATGCTGTCCGCGCCATGGCAGAGAAGTTGGGCTTCGGGCAGGCGATCCCACTCACCGATGCCCTGCACACGGCGACGGGGGTCCTGCCGGAGCGGGAGGCTCTTGCGTCCAGCGGGGCCTACGCCAATTTCTGCTTTGGGCAGGGGGAGCTGCTGGCATCCCCCCTGCAGGTCGCCGCCATGATGAACACCATTGCCTGCGGGGGGATCTGCCGCACCCCGCTGCTGCTGGAGACCACTCTGGACGAGACCACCGGCACACCCCTCACGGCGCTTTCCCATGTCCGGAGCAGGCGGGTGCTTACAAAGCGCACCGCCGCCGCCCTGCAGGCCCTGTTGGCGGGTGTAGTGGCCGGGGGCACCGGCCATGAGGCCGCCCTGCCCGGCCAGACCGCGGCAGGCAAGACCGGCACGGCCCAGACCGGCCAGTTTTCCGGCGGCACAGAGCTGAAAAATTACTGGTTTGCGGGCTTTGTCCCGGCAGAGCAGCCCCGCTATACCATCGTGGTGCTGCAGGACACGCAGGCCGAGCCTGCCTTTTCCAGCGCGGCCATCTTTGCCCGGGTGGCGGCAGGGCTGGAAATTCTGGCCCCGTAGCCCACGGTTTTTCTTGCATTTCCCGAGCTTTTGTGCTATCATACACTTGTATTTGTATGCAGTCTCTATGAAACTAAAGATAAAAGGAGCGTTCCATCCATGTCTGTCATTGAAATCGTCGGCGGTGCCATCCTGCTGGTCGTCTCGGCCGTCATCATCCTCCTCACCCTGATGCAGCACACCCACGGTCAGGGTCTGGCCGGTGCCATCAACGGTGGTGTGGGCGGTGCCAACAATGCACGCCTGACCCCTGCGGATCAGATGCTGGCTAAGGTGACCCGCATTGCAGGCATCGTGTTCTTTGTGGTGGCTATCCTGGCCTGTGTGTTCGCCAGCCGTCTGGCCTGAGCACCCGTGTACAGCCCCGTGTAAGGCGGGGCTGTTTTTCTGTCTAAACCTCTCGTGGGAAAGAAGTTGTCCGGGTTCCATTGGAGAATGCCGGAAAAGTGTTAAGGAGAAAAATATGTCATTACGCGATAAAATCGAACATGCCATCCAGAACCAGCCCTGCATGGTCAAGGACCTCAAGGCAAAGTTCGGCGGCGACCGTTCCGCGGACCGCAAGGTGATGGAGGCTCTGGACGAGCTGGTGCACGATGCTGTGGTCTGCCAGAAGTCCGGCGTGTTCTTCACTGCCCGCTCCGGCCGTGCCGAAAAGGCCCTGCCCTGCAAGGTGGTCAAGCTGGGCAAGAACTTTGCCTTTGTGATGCTGGAGGATGAATCCGGCGATATCTTCATCCCGGGCCGCTTCACCCGCGGTGCCATGCCCGGCGATTCCGTTTTGGTAGAGAAGTTTGCCCACCCCCGGGTGGAGGGCAGCGATGAGGGCGAGATCCTTGCCGTGCTCGAGCAGAAGAACGACATGGTGGGCACTGTCCGCCGCATCGAGGGCCGCCTGAAGTTCGTGCCCGATGACTGCCCGGCCATCTCCATGACCATCCAGCGCGACTGCGAGGGCGGCGCGAAGGACGGCGACAAGGTGGCTGTGGAGATCCTGCAGCGCGGGACCCGGCAGGAGGATCACCGCGTGGGTGTTTCCATGCGCTTTGGCAGCTGCGAGGAAGCCAAGCGCTGCGCCAAGGCCCTGCTCTATGCCAAGGACATCCACACCCGTTTCCCCGAGAAGGTGCGGGACGAGGCCAAGAAGTTCGAGGACATGACCGTGTCTGAGGAAGACTGCAAGGGCCGCATGGATCTGCGCGCTCTGCCCATCTTCACCATCGACAGCGCCGAGACCAAGGATATCGACGATGCCGTCAGCCTGACCCGGCTCCCCGGTGGCGGCTATGAGCTGGGCGTTCACATCGCCGATGTCTCCCACTACGTCAAGCCCGGCAGTGAGCTGAACGAGGAGGCCTTCAACCGCGCCACTTCGGTCTACTATGCGGATCAGGTCGTGCCCATGCTGCCCAAGAGCCTTTCCAACGGCATCTGCTCCCTGAACGAGAAGGAGCTGCGCCTGGCGTTCTCCTGCCTGATGCGTCTGGATCAGGACGGCAATCTGACCGACTACAAGTTCGTCAAATCCATCGTCTGCAGCCGGGTCAAGGGCGTGTATTCTGAGATCAACGCCCTGCTGGTCGGCACTGCCGATGCCGAGACCCAGGCCAAGTACGCCGAGGTGCTGGATCAGCTGCCCGCCATGAAGGAGCTGTACGCCCACCGCGCCCGCCTGCGCAAGGAGCGCGGCTGCATCGATTTCGAGAGCGGGGAAGTCAAGCTCATTCTGGATGAGAACGGACACTGCATCGATGTGAAAAAGCGTACCTCCGGCGAGAGCGAGGCCATGATCGAGGAGTTCATGCTGCTGGCCAACCAGTGCGCCGCCCACTTTGCCCGGGTCAAGCAGATCCCCTTTGTCTACCGTGTCCACGAGGAGCCCAACGGCGAGAAGCTGGAGCGCCTGCACAGCCTGCTGCAGGCCTGCGGCATCAACGACCACTTTGCCAAGGAAGTGCCCACCCCCAAGGAGCTGAGCGCCATTCTGGAAGGTGTGCGCGGCACCCCGTTTGAGCAGATCGTCAACACCGGAATGCTCCGCTGCATGTCCAAGGCCTGCTATGAGGAAAAGCCCAAGGGCCACTATGGTCTGGTGCTCAAGGATTACGCCCACTTCACCAGCCCCATCCGCCGCTACCCGGATCTGGCCATCCACCGCATGATGACCGACCTGCTCAGCGGCACCGACAAGGAGACCATGATCGTCCGCTACACCGATTTCGCGGAGAAGGCCTCCAAGCAGTCCAGCGAGCGGGAAGTGCTGGCCGTTCAGATCGAGCGCAAGGCCGAGGATTACTACAAGGCCGAGTACGCCCGCCGCCATCTGGGTGAGTGCTACGAGGGCATCATCTCCGGCGTGACCCAGCGCGGAATCTTCGTGGAGCTGGAGAACGGCGTGGAGGGCTTTGTGCCTGCTTCCAGCCTGACCGCCACCGGCACCACCCTCACCGAGGGGATCCGCCTTTCTGACCCCGCCTCCGGCAAGACCTGGAGCCTGGGCGACAGCATGATGATCACCATCGTCCGCGCCGATATCAACCTTGGCAAGGTCGATTTTGAGGTGGCACCCGAAACGAAATAACTGATAAAGAAACGCAAGCGTTCACCTTCCCTGGAGGGTGAGCGCTTTTTTTGTTGGACGAAACCCCTCAGGCGCTTTGCGCCAGCTCCCCTGGTAGGGGAGCCCTTGGCATCATGGTGCAGTCTGTGCGGAAAGGGGGACTTGCAAAGCTTTATGCAATGCCAAAGGCCCCCCTATTAGCGGGGGCTGTCACCGCAGGTGACTGGGGGGTTATACACAGTTTCGTCATATTTCCGACAATGGTTGTGTTTTGTAAAAATTTTATACACTGTTCAGGATTTGTTTGTTGTTCTGAAAAAACCGCTGGGGTATACTAAGCACAACGAAAGGGAAGACGACACAGAACCATGAACGCGGTCTTCCCAATATGATTTACAGGAGGTTCCCAGTATGTATTATTCCAGTGGCAACTACGAAGCATTTGCACACCCCAAAAAGCCTGAGGGCGTTGACAATAAATCTGCTTACCTCATCGGCTCCGGTCTGGCGGCCCTGACTGCCGCCTGCTACCTGGTCCGTGACGGCCAGATGCAGGGCGACCACATCCATGTGTTTGAGAAGGACCCGCTGCCCGGCGGTGCCTGTGACGGCTACAAGTACGATATCGGCTATGTCATGCGCGGCGGCCGTGAGATGGATAACCATTTCGAAGTCATGTGGGATCTGCTCCGCTCCATCCCCTCGCTGGAGACCGAGGGAGCCAGCGTGCTGGACGAGTATTACTGGCTGAACAAGGAGGACCCCAACAAGTCCCTCTGCCGTGCCACTGTCAACCGCGGCCAGGATGCCCACACCGATGGCAAATTCGCCATCTCCGATCAGGGTGCCATGGAGATCATGAAGCTCTTCTTCACCCCGGACGAGCAGCTGCAGGATAAAAAGATCACCGATATCTTTGACGATGAGGTGTTCTCCTCCAACTTCTGGATGTACTGGCGCACCATGTTCGCCTTTGAGAACTGGCACAGCGCGCTGGAGATGAAGCTCTACCTCAAGCGCTATATCCACCACATCGGCGGTCTGCCCGATTTCACCGCCCTGCGCTTTACCCGCTACAACCAGTACGAGTCCATCATCCTGCCCATGGTCACCTATCTGAAGGATCACGGCGTGGACTTCCAGTACGAGACCAAGGTCACCGATGTCCAGTTCCGGATCGAGGGCGGCAAAAAGCAGGCCAGCAGCGTGACCGTGGATCACAAGGGGGAGAGCAGGACCATCGACCTCACCGAGAACGACCTGCTCTTCATCACCAACGGCGGCTGCGTGGAGAGCTGCACCATCGGCTCTCAGGACAAGGCCGCAGGCTTTGATCCCACCATCAGGCCGGGCAACGGCTGGGATCTGTGGAAGAAGATCGCTGCACAGGATCCCTCCTTCGGCCATCCCGAAAAGTTCTGCTCTCAGCCGGAGCTGTCCAACTGGGAAAGCGCCACCATCACCACCCTGGACGACAAGATCCCTCAGTATATCAAGAAGATCTGCAAGCGTGACCCCTTCAGCGGCCACACCGTTACCGGCGGCATCGTCACGGTCAAGGATTCCAGCTGGCTGCTCAGCTGGACCCTGAACCGCCAGCAGCAGTTCCGTGATCAGCCCAAGAACCAGCTCTGCGTCTGGGTCTACGGCCTGTTCAGCGACAAGCCCGGCGATTACGTCAAGAAGCCCATGCGCGACTGCACCGGCCGCGAGATCTGCATGGAGTGGCTGTACCACATCGGCGTGCCCGAGGAGGACATTGCCGAGCTGGCTGAGCACAGCGCCAACACCGTGCCTGTGATGATGCCCTATATCGATGCCTTCTTCATGCCCCGTGCCTTCGGCGACCGCCCCGACATCGTGCCCCAGGGCGCTGTCAACTTCGCCTTCCTGGGCCAGTTTGCCGAGACCGGCCGTGACACCATCTTCACCACCGAGTACTCCATGCGCACCGGTATGGAAGCGGTTTACACCCTGCTCAACATCGACCGCGGCGTGCCCGAGGTCTGGGGCAGCACCTATGATGTCCGCAGCCTGATCGATGCAACGGTCAAACTGCGTGACGGCAAGAAGATCACTGATATGGATCTGCCCTTCATCCAGCGGGTGGCCCTCAAGGAAGTGCTCAAGAAGATCGAGGGCACCGACCTTGAGAAGTTCCTCAAGGAATACCATGCTATCTGATGCTGTCTGAGAATCGTCCCCCAATCCTCTGACCCTCTTTTCTGAATGCGGCAAAGGGCTGTTGCAAGCCCTCTCCGTCATTGCTGCGCAATGCCACCTCTCCCGAGGGGAGAGGCAATTGCTCTCCCAGATTCAGCTTCTGCTGACCTTGGAGATGCGTTGGCTCCCCCTTTGGGGGAGCTGGCGAGCGGTAGCGAGACTGAGAGGGTGAGTGACAGCCCTTTGCCCTTTTTTTGCCATTTTGAGAGAAACCGCCCAAAACTGAACCTCTTTTGTGAAAGAACTTGACACAGAATTTACAGTTTTCTCTTGCGATAAATGGGGAACTGTGTTAAGCTGTAAATAAGAATGTGCTCACCCCGAGAGCACCCAAGATAAAAAGGAGGTCTTTCCCTGTGAAACAGTTCATTACCCGCCGCAGCTTTATCAAGGCTGCCGGTGCTGCCACGGCACTGACCGCAGTTTCTGTCGGTGCACCCGCCGCCTTTGCGGAGGAGACCAATTGCTTCTTTGGTGACAAAGCGGATGTGACCATCCTCTACACCAACGATGTCCACACCTATATCGACAACAAGTCCCCCAAGCCCACCTATGCCGCCATTGCTGCCCTGAAAAAGAGCATCGAGGACGCCGGCCGGGATGTGCTGCTGGTGGATGCAGGCGACCATATCCAGGGCACCGCTTACGGTTCCATGGATGACGGCGCTACCATCATCGAGCTGATGAACGAGGCCGGTTACGATCTGGCCACCCCCGGCAACCACGAGTTCGACTACGGCATGGCCCGCGCCAAGGCTGTGCTCCGGGAAGCCGACTTCCCCTATGTCTCCTGCAACTGGGTCGATCTGCGTACCGGCCTCAACGTCCTGCCCAGCGTCAAGTTCTTCTTTGTGGGCGGCCGCAAGATCGCCTTTGTGGGCGTGACCACCCCCGAGACCTTCACCAAGTCCACCCCGGCCTACTTTATGAACGATGCACAGACCAAGTACATCTACGACATTCTGGGCGGCGAGGATGGCCAGAAGCTCTACGATGCCGTTCAGAAAGCCATCGACAAGGCTGAGTTCTGGGGCGCTGACACCATCATCGGTCTGGGCCATCTGGGCGTTGACCCCTCCTCCTCTCCCTGGACCAGTGAGGAAGTCATTGCACACACCCACGGCTTCACCGCCTTCATCGACGGCCACTCCCACACTGTGATGGCCAACAAGCAGGTCACCGATGCTTCCGGCAAGGCAGTCACCCTGACCCAGACCGGTTCTTACTTCAAGAACATCGGCAAGATGACTGTGGGCGCGGACGGCACCATCACCACTGAGCTCATCGACACCTACGAGGGTCTGGATGCTACCGTGGCCGCCACTGCCTCCAACTGGATCAGCGCAGTGGACGATATGCTGGGCGAGGAGATCGCAGTGGGCGATACCAAATTCTACATCAACGATCCCGCCACCGGCAAGCGCCGCATCCGCTCCGGTGAGACCAACCTCGGCGACTTCGTGGCCGACGGCATCTACACCTACTTCAACGAGATCGAGGAGCTCCACTGTGATGTCGCCATTATGAACGGCGGCGGCATCCGCACCGATGTGGAGGCTGGCCCCTGGAGCTTCAAGACCTGCAAGACCGTCAGCCCCTTTGGCAACGTGGCCTGCCTGATGTCCGTGACTGGCCAGCAGATCCAGGACGCTCTGGAGTTTGGTGCCCGCTTTGCCGGTGCTGAGGGCAAGGAGAACGGCGGCTTCCTGCAGGTGGCAGGTGCCAGGTACACGATCCACCCCATGATCCCCAACACCGTTCAGACCAACGACAAGAATGTCTGGACCGGCAGCGCCGCCACCCCGCGTGTCAGCAACGTGGAGATCTACGACAAGACCACCGGTACCTATAAGCCCCTTGACCCGAACGCCACCTACGCTCTGGCCGGCATGAACTACACCCTGCGCAATCTGGGTGATGGCTTTGCCATGTTCGATGGCGCGACCCTCATCAAGGACTATGTCTCTGAGGACTACCTTGTCATGTCCAGCTATGCAGCCATGTTCGGCGGCGTGGATGCCAACGGTCTGCCGCATCTGGCAAGCGCCAACAGCCCGCTGGCCGATTACCCCGGCTACCTGCTCAACTACGAGGACCCGTACGGCGCAGGCCGCATCCAGATGATCTGGTAAATTAAGGATACGACCCTCTCCGTCAACGCCGCAGGCATTGACGGAGAGGGTTATTTTTAAGCAGCATTGTCAGCAGGAAACAAACCCGGTTTGTAGATCAGGATAGGGGAAAGTTGCACAAATCCGGCAGAGCATCCTTGTATACTACGCCAAAGTTTGTGACTTTTTTTATTTGTTTGCTTGCGAACGATCTGCGCTGGAAGTATAATAAACAGGCAAGTAATATATCAGCTGTGCTGTGGCAGACACAGAAACAAAGGAGAAACATTATGCAGACACGGTATACCAGCGCCGACCAGTGGGCAGAGGCCAAGGACGGCGTGATCCCTGCACCCTACGCTCTGGAAGAGGGCGAGCAGATCATTGACCAGTATCTTGAGCCGGTCATCTTCCACAACGTCAACGGCCCCGACATCGGTGTGACCACCTGCGGCGTGATCGTCAAGGACGGCCTGTACTTTAAGGATCTGGACAACAGCGGCGAGCTGGCCCCCTACAAGGATTGGCGGCTGAGCCCTGAGCAGCGCGCTGAGGATATGGTCAAGCACCTGCGGCTGGATCAGCAGGCAGGCCTTGTGCTGAACACCCTGTTCAACAGCCCTGTGGTGCCCACCCGTGCCGAGGCCACCAACGCCGAAGGCAAGCTGGAGCTGGGCAAAATCTACAAGCACCACAACCCCGGTGAAAAGCCCATGCCCGGCCCTCTGCCCGGCATGACCGTCAGCATTGATGACAGCCACGTTCTGGAAAAGCACATTGCCGCCGGTGTTTACCGCGGTGACATGCGCTGCGAGGCCGGCATGGTGGCCCTGTACCACAACGCCGGCACCCAGATGCTGGAATACGAGGCCTGCAAGGGCGGCGTGGCCATTCCGTACTCTCTCCATACCAACCCCATCAACATCGGTTACCCGGACTCTCTGGGCATCGGTGCGGCGGTCATTGGCGACGGCAACACCGACATGGTCTATGAGATGGCCCAGACCGACCGCAAGATGATGAAGGCCGAGGGCCTGAACATCATGTACGGCCCTCAGGTCGATGTGACCTCTGACCCCCGCTGGCCCCGTACCTCCGGTACTTACGGCGAGCGTCCCGATGTCACCAGCGATATTGCCGAGGCTCTGGTCAAGGGCTATCAGGATGGCGACAACGGCCTGAACGAGGGTTCTGTTGTTCTGACCATCAAGCACTTCCCCGGCGATGCCCCCTCTGAGAATGGCTTTGAGCCCCATGTGCCCATCGGCCAGTGGCGCATCTACCGCACCCCCGGCTCGATGGAAAAGTATCATCTGCCCCCGTTCCAGCGCGCCTTTGACCACAAGGTCTCTTCCATCATGCCGGACTACTCCCGTATTGCCACCGATGGCCGTGCCGTGCCCCAGACCTACCGGGGCGAGGTGACCAGCACCGAGGAAGTGCCCAGCGCTTACAGCAAGGAGCTGATCACCGATCTGGCCCGGAACAAGATGGGCTTTGACGGTTATGTCAACTCCGACTCCGGCATCACCACCGTTCAGATCTACGGCGTGGAGAACCTCACCGAGCCTGAGCGCTACGCCAAGGCCATCTCTGCCGGTACCGATGTCATCGGCGGCAACACCGACCCCGAGAACATCGTCAAGGCTGTGGAGGACGGTCTGCTGCCCAAGGCAGATCTGGACCGCGCCAGCTACAACCGTCTGCTGAGCCTGTTCCGCACCAAGCGGGTGGATAACCCCTACCTCGACCCCGACAAGGCCGATCAGGCCCGCGTGGATAACTTCGATGGTGCCAAGAAGAAGGCTTACGAGGCAAACCAGAAGGCCGTTGTTCTGGTCAAGAACCACGAGAAGCTCCTGCCTCTGGCCAAGAGCCAGAAGGTCTGCATCGTCACCTTCAAGGGTGTGGACTCCGGCTTTGCACAGATGGCACAGGCCATGGGTGCCGGTCTGGGCAACACGGACGAGGATGCCGCTCTGCGCAAGACCCTGACGGAAGCCTTTGAGAAGAAGGGCTACACTGTGGTGGCCACCCCGGAGGAAGCCGATGTGCTCTACCTGCACGTCTGGCCCATCAGCAACGGTCTGGTGTTCAACCAGTACGCAATGCCCGTCATCGAGATGGGCGAGATCGTCACTGACGAGCGCGAGCGCAACAAGAGCCAGAAAAAGACCGGCAACAAGGTCACCGTTGTCACCCTGAAGGACGTGGAGAAGATCAAGGAACTGGCCGATGCCATCCATGCCCGCGGCGGCAAGGTGGTTGGCACCTGCGTGGTCTGCAACCCCTGGCTGCTGGACAAGCTGGAGCCCTACTGCGACGCACTGACCATCCAGTACACCGTCAGCGCCGTTGCCCTGAACAACGCCCTGAACGCTCAGGTCGATGTCATCAGCGGTGACTTTGCCCCCACCGGCAAGCTGAGCCTGACCATGGTCTCTGACCCCGCCGTCATTGCCATCACCGAGCAGGAGATCGACGGTGTGGTGCGCGAGATCTGCGCCTCTCCCAACGACGTGCCCGGCTACGACAAGGATCAGTACATTGATCCCGCCATCCTCGCCAACGTCAAGGGCGGCAGCTACGCCTACTGCGATGCCGACGGCAACTACTACCGCAGCGGCTTCGGTCTGAATTACTAATTACCGTTAACGAAAAAAGAGCGATACAGCGTTTGCTGTATCGCTCTTTTTATTTACTGCTTGTCAAATTCCGCGGCGATCTCAGTCAGCAGTCTGCGGATGGGCAGGTGCTGAGGGCAGGCCTTTTCGCACCTGCCGCACTGGATGCAGTCAGATGCCCGGCGGCCTGCGCCGGTATAGACATTATTATAGTAAAAGTCGGCGTTCCAGTCGTGATAGATCTGCTTGGTGTTCATCACGGCGAACAGGTCGGGGATGGCGATCTGCCTGGGGCAGCTGTCAGTGCAGTAGCGGCAGGCGGTGCAGGGGATCAGGTTCATGCCGCGGAAGATCCGCTGCACCTTCTTCACGGCTTCCAGCTCGGTCTCGTTCAGGGGCTGGAAGTCCTTCATGTAGCTGAGGTTATCCTTCATCTGCTCCATGCTGCTCATGCCGGAGAGCACCATCATCATGCCGGGGAAGCCCGCCGCAAAGCGGATGGCGTAGCTGGCTGGGCTGCCGCCGTGCAGCTCATCCAGCACCTTTCGGGCCTCTTCGGGCAGGTTGACCAGGTTGCCGCCCTTCACAGGCTCCATGACCAGCACGGGCTTGCCGTGCCTGCGGCAGACTTCATAGCACTTGCGGCTCTGCACGGCGGGGTCGTCGTAGTCCACATAGTTGAACTGGATCTGCACCACCTCGATCTCCGGGTAGTCGGTCAGAATCTGCTCCAGTACCTCGGCATGATCGTGGAAGGAGATGCCCACATGCTTGATTTTGCCCTCGGCCTTCAGCGCAAAAGCGGTCTCATAGGCCCGGCATTTTTTGAAATGCTGGTAAAACGTTGCACTCTGGGCGTGCATCAGGTAGAAATCAAAATAGTCCACACCGCAGGCTTCCAGCTGGCTCTGGAAAAAGGGACGGATGTCAGCCTCAGTTTTGAAGAAAGTGCCGGTCAACTTGTCGGTCAGGATGTAGCTGTCGCGGGGGTGGCGGCTGGTCAGGCAGGCCTTCAGCGCCGTCTCGCTCCGGCCCTGAAGGTAGCCGTGGGCCGTGTCGAAGTAGTTGAAGCCCTGCTCCAGAAAATAATCGACCATCCGGCTGGTTTCGGCCAGATCGACCTCACCATCCTTCAAGGGCAGGCGCATACAGCCAAAACCGAAGTTTTTCTTGATGTTTTCCATGTCCAATACTCCTCTCGTGTGCAAGGGCGGAGTGCACTCCATAACCCGGATACGACAAAAAAAGACATCCGGAGTGTTCGGATGTCTTTTTGGTTGGGGATGAGAGAATCGAACTCCCACAAGTAGAGTCAGAGTCTACCGCACTACCACTATGCAAATCCCCATCAGCTTGGGTCTGTCTTGCGGGGTGAACCGCTCAACGTGTGCTATTATACGGAAAAAGCGCCGCTTTGTCAAGCACTTTTTTGAAATTTTTTGCAGAAACCGGAAAAGAGACGCACTTTCGCAGGAGTTCTTGCGGGCTGCTTGATTCCGTCATCCTTCTCATGCTCTTTGCATATACTGGAAATCAGAAGAAGCAAAGACGCACAAAGAGGAGAAACTGCTATGACCCAGACCACGCAAAAGGAAAAGACCCTGCTTTCGCCCCGCATCCCGCGGGACACCGAACACGAGCGCTACCACCCGGAGCTGGAGGAGGAGCTGAAAGAGTGCCTGTTCTGCCTGCACCGGAACGAGATGATGTTCGACCTTGAGGTGGACACCGACCTCATCGAACAGCACATCTATGAGCGGCAGGCCCTTCTGGCCCGCTACCGGTACTTATTGGGCAAGGCCCGGGAGCTGGGGCTGCATACAATATTGGAAAAGTATCAGCCGGTGGGGTAAGGCTTCGTCTTTGTACAGCCTACAAAATACTGCCCACAGAAGATGCGACAAAAATCTTGACAGAATCCCTGAACCGTGCTATCCTATATCAAGATAACAATGCGCAGGTGGTTCTGCGTATCAACTATTTGGAGCTAGAGAGGTTTTTAATTATGGAACGTATTAAGACGATCGCTACTCGTGACCTGACCAAGAGCGTTGTGACCGGTGGTTGCGGCGAGTGCCAGACTTCCTGCCAGTCTGCCTGCAAGACTTCCTGCGGCGTGGCTAACCAGAAGTGCGAGAACAGCAACAAGTAATTTCTGCAAATCGGATGCCGCCTTTGCCGGGCGGCATTTTTTTATGTAACAATGGAATGGAGAATAAAATGGTACATCAGTATCAATTGAACGGCTATAACATCGTGCTGGATACCTGCAGCGGCTCGGTGCATGTGGTGGATGAGGTGGCGTATGATGTCATTGCCATGTACCCCGACCACACCGCCGACGAGATCGTTGCCGCCATGATGGCAAAGTACGGCGACCGTGAGGACGTGACCGAGGCCGACCTGCGCCAGTGCATTGATGACGTGGCAAGCCTGAAGGAATCCGGCAAGCTGTGGAGCCCCGATACCTATGAGAACCTCGCGTTCGATTTCAAGAACCGCAACACCGTGGTCAAGGCCCTCTGCCTGCATGTGGCCCACACCTGCAACCTGAACTGCTCCTACTGCTTTGCCTCGCAGGGCCGCTATCAGGGCGAGCGTGCCCTGATGAGCTTTGAGGTGGGCAAGCGTGCAATGGATTTCCTCATTGAGAATTCCGGCAGCCGCCGCAACCTCGAGGTGGACTTCTTCGGCGGCGAGCCTCTGATGAACTTTGATATGGTCAAGAAGCTGGTGGCCTATTGCCGTGAGCAGGAGAAGATCCACAATAAGAACTTCCGCTTCACCATGACCACCAACGGCATGCTTATTGACGATGATGTCATCGACTTCTGCAACAAGGAGTGCCACAACGTGGTCCTGAGCCTGGACGGCCGCAAGGAAGTCCACGACCGCTTCCGCAAGGATTACGCCGGCCATGGCAGCTACGATGCCATTGTGCCCAAGTTCCAGGAGTTCGTGAAGAAGCGCGGTGATAAGGGCTACTACATGCGCGGCACCTTTACCCACTACAACACCGACTTCACCAACGATATCTTCCACATGGCAGATCTGGGCTTTACCGAGCTGAGCATGGAGCCCGTGGTCTGCGACCCCAGTGACCCCAGCGCTCTGACCGAGGCAGATCTGCCCATCCTGAAGGAGCAGTATGAGATCCTGGCCAAGGAGATGATCAAGCGGAACCGTGAGGGCCGCGGCTTCACCTTCTACCACTACATGATCGACCTGACCGGCGGCCCCTGCATCTACAAGCGCATTTCGGGCTGCGGCTCCGGTACCGAGTACATGGCTGTGACCCCCTGGGGCGATCTGTATCCCTGCCACCAGTTCGTGGGCGATCCCAAGTACCTGATGGGCGATATCTGGAAGGGTGTCACCAACACGGCAGTCCGGGACGAGTTCAAGCACTGCAACGCCTACGCCCGCAAGGAGTGCCAGGACTGCTGGGCAAAGCTCTACTGCTCCGGCGGCTGTGCAGCCAACTCCTACCACGCAACCGGCAGCATTACCGGCGTGTACGAGTACGGCTGTGAGCTGTTCCGCAAGCGGATGGAGTGCGCCATTATGATCCAGGTGGCTCAGAATCAGGAGCTGGCCGCACAGGGCATCGAAGTGCCCATCCAGCTGGGCTCCACCTGCAATGCCTGCGCCGACGGCGAGGCCTGCGAATAAATGACCACCCCCATCGTCGATTTTGTGCGGCGGTACGCCCAGTCCGGCACCGCCCGGCTCCACATGCCGGGGCATAAGGGGCAAAGCCTGCTGGGCTGTGAGCCGTGGGATATCACCGAGATCCGGGGGGCCGATGAGCTCTACGAGGCCGAGGGCATCATCGCGCAGAGCGAGGCCAATGCCACCCGGCTGTTCGGCACGGCCCACACCTATTACAGCACCGAGGGTTCTTCCCAGTGCATCCGGGCCATGCTCTGCCTTGCTATGCAGGGTGCGCCCCGCACCGGCAAGCGCCCGGTGCTGCTGGCGGCCCGCAATGCCCACAAAGCCCTGCTCTATGCAGCGGCTCTGCTGGACTTCGACATCCGGTGGCTCTGGCCTGCACCGGAGGATACCGGCGCACTGTGCAGCTGCCCGGTAACGGTGCAGGCCCTTTCCACCGCCCTTGAGGAGCTGGCAGGGCAGGGGAGAACACCCTTCGGCGTTTACCTGACCAGCCCGGATTATCTGGGTGGGATGCAGGACATCGCGGCCCTCTCTGCCGTCTGCGACGCGCACGGCGTGCCCCTGCTGGTGGATAACGCCCACGGGGCCTACCTGCGCTTTCTGCCCGGCGGGAGCCGCCACCCCATCGACCTGGGTGCGGCGGCCTGCTGTGACTCCGGTCACAAGACCCTGCCGGTGCTTACCGGGGGAGCCTACCTGCATCTGGGCCCCAAGGCCCCCGTGCAGGAGGAAAGTACCGTGCGCAACGCGCTGGCGCTGTTCGGCTCCACCAGCCCGTCTTATCTGATCCTGCAGTCTCTCGATGCCTGCAACCGGCTGCTTTCCACCGATTACCCGGCACGCCTGCAGGAATGCTGTGACCGGCTGGCCGTTCTGCGTGCCCGCCTGAACGCGCTGGCTGCCGCACAGGGCACGGCCCTGCCGCTGGCACTGGACGGCCCCGCCCGGGAACCCATGAAGCTGACGCTGGATGCGGCGGCGCTGGGCCTGACCGGGCAGGCACTGGCCGACCATCTGCGGCAAAACGGAATGGAGTGCGAATATGCCGACCCCCGCTACCTTGTGCTGATGTTCACCCCGGAGAACCCGGCGGAGGACATGGCCCGGCTGGAGGCGGCTCTGGCAGAACTCTGTGCGCGGGGCATCCCCCCGGCAGAACCCCCTGCCGAGCACCGGGAGGCATTTTGTGCACTGGCCCGGCAGGCGGAGCCCCGCCTGACCGTGCGGCAGGCCGTGTTTGCCCCGCAGGAGACCATCCCGGCAGGGTCTGCGCTGGGCAGGGTCTGCGCTCTGCCCACTGTGTCCTGTCCGCCCGCCATCCCCATCGTGGTCAGCGGCGAGGTGATCGGCCCGGCGGCGCTGGAGCTTTTCACAGCCTACGGCGTGGAGACGGTCTCGGTGGTGAAACCGGAAAAATTTTGAAAAATCAGGGCGGATCTGCAAGATTCTGCGGCTCTGAAACGTATTAAGGATAGAACAGAGAACATAACCCCTATTCTATGCGGTAATCTGAGGTGTTCCAATGAAAATTCTTCTTGCATCAGATACATGGTCCCCAATGGTCAACGGTGTGGTGCGCTCGGTGGAGCTGCTGTACCACCAGCTGCTGGCACTGGGCCATGACGTGCGGGTGGTGACCCTTGCCCAGAATGGCCATTCCCATGAGGAAAACGGCATCCTGTATGTGGGCAGCATCAGCGCGGAGCGGGTCTACCCGGGCGTGCGGATCAGTGCGGCGGGCGCTCTGCCCATCTCCCACTGGCTGGACGAGCTGGAAGCCTGGGGCCCGGAGGTCATCCATACGCAAAGCGAGTTTTCTACCTTTATGCTGGCACAGCGGGTGGCCCGCCGGTGCCACTGCCCGGTGGTACATACCTACCATACTGTCTACGAGGATTATACCCAGTACCTTTTCTTCAGTGAGCGTCTGGGCCGGATGACCGCCGAAAAGGCCACCCGCATCCTCTCGGGCTATTGCTCCCTCATGCTGGCCCCCACCGAAAAGGTGCGCGCCATGCTCAACCGCTACGGGGTCAGCTGCCCGGTGGTCACAGTGCCCACCGGCATCGACCTGACCGCCTTTGGCCCGGCGCAGGACAACGGCGAGGAAAAGGCCCGGATGCGGGCAGAGCTGGGCATCCCGGAAGGGGATACCGTCCTGCTCTCGCTGGGCCGTCTGGCTGCCGAGAAGAACCACGCCCAGCTGGTGCGTCTGCTGGCCGCGCAGCCGGAGGAGAACCGCCCGTGGCTGGTGTTCGTGGGCGACGGCCCCGCCCGGCCTGACCTGGAAGCACTGACAAAGGAGCTGAAGCTGACCGACCGCGTCCGCTTTGTGGGCATGGTCAAGCCCGATGAGGTGCCCCGGTGGTACCGCGTGGGCGATATCTTTGTCAGCGCCTCCCAGAGCGAGACCCAGGGCCTGACCTACTTCGAGGGCATGGCCTGCGGTCTGCCTGTGCTCTGCCGTGCGGACCCCTGCCTGGATGGCGTGGTGGAAAACGGCTTCAACGGCTGGCAGTGGAAGGACGAAGCTGAGTTTGCATCGGCACTGAACACCATCATCTCGGACCCCGCCCTGCGCGGGCAGCTGCACCAGAACGCTCTGGCCACCGCTGCCCGCTACTCGGCAGAGCATTTCGCTCAGCAGGTGCTGGATGCTTACCAGCAGGCCATTGCGCTGAAGCAGTACGAGTCTGAACACAAAAGCATCCTCAGCTGGGTGTGATCCCAATCCCCAAAGAATCCAGAAAAAGCAGCAGCGCCCTGTCTCCCGCAATGGGAAACAGGGCGCTGCTTTTTGCGCATCCGTTATTCGATGCCGGTCACCTTGTAATCCTGATCCTCAACAGCTTTCTTCAGGTCTGCGTCGGAAACTTCGGCGTTCAGGGTGACGATGGCGGTACCGGCCTCGTGGCTGACCACGGCCTCGTCCACGGCGGGCAGGGCTTCCAGCGCCTTTTTCACGCGGGCCTCGCAGTGGCCGCACATCATACCTTCAACATGCAGGGTCTTTTTCATGGCATTGTCCTCCTTGACAACGGGAGCCGAAACGGGTTCGGCAGTATTTTCAGCCGCTGCAGGCTGCACGGGGGCAGCGGGCAGGGCGGCAGACTTGGGGTTGCGGTCGTGTTTGGTGCTGTGCAGGTCGAACAGATTCAGCCGTAGGGCATTGCTTACGACACAGAAGCTGGAAAGGCTCATGGCCGCAGCCCCGAACATGGGGTTCAGGGTCAGGCCGAAGGGGATGAACACACCGGCGGCCAGCGGGATGCCGATGATGTTGTAGATGAACGCCCAGAACAGGTTTTCGTGGATGTTGCGCAGGGTGGCGCGGCTCAGCCGGATGGCGGCGGGCACATCGGAGAGCCGGGAGTTCATCAGGACCACATCGGCTGCGTCAATGGCAACATCGGTACCGGCACCGATGGCGATGCCGGTGTCCGCGCGGGTCAGGGCGGGGGCATCGTTGATGCCGTCGCCTACCATGGCCACCTTGCCGCTCTCCTGCAGCCTGCGGATCACGGCCTCCTTGCCGTCGGGCAGAACGCCTGCAATGACCTCGTCCACGCCCGCCTGTCGGCCAATGGCATCGGCGGTGCGCTGGTTGTCGCCGGTCAGCATGACCACCCGGATGCCCATGTTCTGCAGCTCCCGGATGGCGCGGGGGCTGTCCTCCTTGAGGGTGTCCGCCACAGCGATCACGCCCATCAGGCGGCCTGCACCACCAAAGAAGAGGGGTGTTTTGCCCTCAGCGGCCAGCCGGGCGGCTTCGGCCTGGAGTTCGGCGGGTACGGATGCCTTGGTGGCGATGAACTCCGCATTGCCGCCGTAGATCTCCATGCCGTCCAGCCGTGCGGAAAGGCCATTGCCGGGCAGGGCGGCAAAATCGGTCACATCGGGGCAGGCGATGGTCTCAGTCTCGGCATAGGCCAGCACCGCCTTGGCCAGCGGGTGCTCACTCTTCTGCTCCAGCGAGGCCGCCAGCGTCAGCAGCTCGCTCTCGGAAACGCCCTCCGCGGGCAGGATGTCAGTGACCCGGGGTTCTCCGCTGGTGATGGTGCCGGTCTTGTCCAGCGCCACGATCTGGGTGCGGCCTGCAGCTTCCAGCGAGGCGGCAGTTTTGAACAGGATGCCGTTCCTGGCCCCCAGACCGTTGCCCACCATGATGGCCACAGGCGTTGCCAGACCCAGCGCGCAGGGGCAGCTGATGACCAGCACCGAGATGCCCCGGGCCAGCGCATAGCCGAATTCCCGGCCCAGCAGCAGCCAGACAAGGGTGGTCAGCACCGAAATGGAGATGACTGCAGGTACGAAGAAGCCGGAAACGGTATCGGCGATCTTGGCAATGGGGGCCTTGGTGGCGGCGGCATCGCTGACCATCCGGATGATCTGGGCCAGCGTGGTATCCTCGCCCACACGGGTGGCTTCGCACTTCAGGAAACCGGACTGGTTGGTGGTGGCAGCGCTGACCTTGTCTCCCGCAGCCTTGTCCACCGGGATGCTCTCGCCGGTCAGGGCGCTCTCATTCACGGCGCTGGAACCTTCCAGCACAAGGCCGTCCACCGGGATGTTCTCACCGGGGCGCACCACAAAGAGGTCGCCCTTTTTCACCTGTGCAATGGGCACAGTCACTTCGGCCCCCTCCCGCAGCAGGGTGGCGGTCTGGGGGGCCAGCTTCATCAGGCTCTTGAGTGCGTCGGTGGTCTTGCCCTTGGAGCGGGCTTCCAGCATTTTGCCCACGGTGATCAGGGTCAGGATCATGGCGGCAGATTCAAAGTAGAGCTCCATCATGTAGTGCATGACGAGCGCGTCGTTGCCGTCTACCTGAGCGCGGGTCATGGCGAACAGGGCGTAGGTGCTCCAGAGAAAGCTGGCCGAGGAACCCAGCGCCACCAGTGTGTCCATGTTGGGGGCACGGTGGAGCAGGCCCTTGAAGCCGCTGATGAAGAACTTCTGGTTGATGACCATCACGATGCCCGCCAGCAGCAGCTGGACCAGACCCATGGCAACGTGGTTGCCGTCGAACCAGTGGGGGAGCGGCCAGCCCCACATCATGTGGCCCATCGAGAAATACATCAGCACCGCCAGAAAGACCAGTGATGCGATAAGCCGTTTCTTCAGCCTGGGTGTTTCGTGGTCAGCCAGTGCATCCAGCTCGGCGCTGGGGGTCTCGGCGGCAGCAGCCTTGGGGCTTGCGCCGTAGCCCGCCTCCTGCACTGCCTTGACGATGGCCGAGGCGCTGGCGGTGCCCTCCACTCCCATGGAGTTGGTCAGCAGGCTCACCGAGCAGCTGGTCACGCCGGGCACAGCTTTTACGGCCTTTTCCACCCGGGCAGAGCAGGCCGCGCAGCTCATGCCCGTAACAGTATACTGTTCCATTGTTTCCCTCCGATAAAAACGCTGCGTGAATGGGATCAAACGAGCTTGTTCAGGATCCACAAAAACTCCTGCAGCTTTTCCTCACCGCCGTTTTTCAGGTCCTCAGCCACGCAGGTGCTCAGGTGCTGGTCGATCAGCTCTCGGGTAAAGCCGTTCAGGGCACTTCTGGCGGCGGCGGCCTGCACCAGAATATCCGTGCAGTACACGTCCTTTTCCACCATGCTCCGGATGCCCCGGATCTGGCCCTCGATGCGGTTCAGCCGGGTGATGAGGTGCTTGTACTCCTCCTCGGTGCGCTGCTTGTGGCGGCAGCCGCAGCCGGTGCTTCCCTCAGCCGGGGCACAGCAGGGCTCTTCTGCCGGGGCGGGGGAGCAGTGGGGGCAGCTGCCCTCCGGGATCTTGTTCACATCGCTCATGTCTATTCTCCTTTCATTACCCCTTGGGGGTATCTTGCTCCATAGCTGCATTATAGCACGGCGGTCCTGTTTCTGCAAGTAGGGCTGGGGGGTATTATTGTGAATTTTTTATGAACACGGAAGATAAAACAAAAGGCCCTGCGCCCCAAACGGGGAACAGAGCCTTTGAAGCATCCAAAACGATCAATAGGCGAATCTGCGCATAAAGGCAAGGTCGCTTGCGGCGCGGGTGGGCACAGCTTCCTCCCGCAGCACGGGCAGGGAAGCCTGCGGCATCTGCCGCAGCATCTCAAAGCCGCCGGCGTAGTCCACACAGGAATCCTCCAGACTGGTGGAATAGAGCGTTCCATCCGGCTGGAAGTTCTGGCCCTTGAAATGGACCGCCGTGATCTTGTCGCCGTACCAGCTGCCCACCTTATCCCAGATGCGGCGCTGTGCATCCACAGACGCGGCCTCCGGGCCCACATAGTTAGCAAAATCGCAGATGACGCGCAGGTTGGGGCTTGCCATGGTGTCCAGCACCATCCGCACCGCCTCGGGGGTATTCATGGCATGGTAGTAGACGCACTCCACGGCAAAGAGCACTCCCTGCTCCTCGCAGGCGGGCAGGATCTCGCCCAGACTGCGCAGGAGCGCTTCCTGCGCCTCCTTCCGGGTCACACCGGGCTGTTTGGCCATGTTGGTGGTCTCGCTGCCCATGCAGCCTGCACCCAGCGCCTTGGCAACAGGGATCTGGCTCAGCACCTTTGCCACCTCGGCACGGCGCTTGTCCTCGTCGGCATAGCTCAGCTCCACATAGGTGCCGTCTACAGCAATGCCCACGCCGGACGCTGCCGCAGCTGCTCTTGCCCGCTCCACCAGCGCAGGAGTCACATCGGCATAGCTCTTTACGCCCTCCACCGCCTTGGGAAAGGCCAGCTGGGTGCAGGCAAAGCCTGCCTGCCCGATGGAGGAAAAGAGGGTCTCGGGGTCATGGCGGCCAAAATCGTGGCCGCGCGCACCAAGAATGAATTCAGGCATCCTCCACCTCCATCAGCCGAACACACGGGCGGCAAAGAGATTCAGCTCTTTGCCCCACCAGTACCAGTCGTGGGAGACATCGCTGCCCCACACTTCCAGATGCACGGGCAGGCCGCAGTCGGTCAGTGCATCGGCCATGGCCTGGGTGTCCACCAGCGCGTCGCCCTCGTAGCTGCCCTGACCGGCACAGAGGAGAAGGGCATTCTCCTCAGCCTTTGCCAGCAGCTTTTTATCCACAAGGCCCTCCTCTGCCAGATAGGCCAGGGGGGCATTGCGCAGGACCAGGTCATCTGCTGCATTGCCCAGGAAACGGCTCACATCGTACAGGCCGGAAAGGCCGATGGCACCCGCAAACACCTCGGGGCGGCGCAGGCGGCAGTTCACTGCCTGATACGCACCGGTGTCCGCGCCCACCGCCCAGAGCATGGTGTCCTTTTTGGCACCGTTCAGGGTCAGGATGCGGGGAGCCAGCTCGCTTGTCAGGTAATTGAAATACTTTTCCTGCATCTCGGCCCGGCGGCGGGGAGCCGTGTCCCCGGCCAGCAGGCTCTCGGCATCGATGCTGTCGGCGCAGAACAGCTGCACCTTGCCCTCATTCAGCAGCGGGGCAATGGCATCGGGCATCCCGTTGTTTTCCCAGTCGTAAAAGCGGCCGCCCCGCGCGGGCAGAGCCAGCACCGGCGTACCGGCATGGCCGTAGACCTTGAACTCCATGTCGCGGCCCAGCATCCGGCTCCATTCCTTATAATACGTCCCTTGGATCATGGCAGCATCCTCCTGTTGTCACACAAATTGATTGCGCTGGGGGTCATAGGCGTACCCCACAGCGGAAAGCCTGGCACACAGCGCGGCCTTGTCCTCGTCCAGATCCTCGCACAGCGCGTCCAGAGTGGGGTAGAAGTCCCGCAGCTTCAGGTTGATCATGCTCAGCAGCATGATCGGGTCATTTGGCAGAGCCATCGTCGATCCCTCCAGAAGATAACAAAAAAGCCGGCCACTCGACAAAGTGACCGGCAGATGCAGCTACTTAGACAGCGCGGGTAACCTTGCCAGCGCGCAGGCAGCGAGAGCATGCGTAGATATACTTGGGAGAGCCTTCCACGACCGCCTTGACACGACGGACATTCGGCTTCCAGGTACGGTTGGAACGGCGATGAGAGTGGGAAACCTTGATACCAAAGGTAACACCCTTGCCGCAGCATTCACACTTAGCCATGGTACTTGCACCTCCTACAGTGAAGTATGGAATTCAAAATAATCAGCTTAACTATTTTACCAGAGATGCGGAGAAAAAGCAAGAGCAAATTTGATTTTTCCGCAACTTTTTTCTTGCAGGGCCAAACCCTTGCCCCAAAAGCGAAAAAATAGTACAATAGGATAAAATCCAACTGAGGGAGAAACGAATGACCGCACAAGGAATGTATTATCTCATCCGGGCACTGGTGACCCTGATCGCCATCCCGTTCCATGAGGCGGGCCACGCGCTGGCCGCCTGGCTGCTGGGCGACCCCACCGCAAAGCGGGAGGGCCGCATCAGCCTGAACCCGTTCCGCCACTTTGACCTCGTGGGCACCCTCTGCATGATCTTTGCCGGGGTGGGCTGGGCAAAGCCTGTTTCCACCGACCCCCGCAATTTCAAAAACCCCAAGTGGGGCATGGCCCTCACCGCGCTGGCAGGCCCGGCGGCCAACCTGCTGCTGGCCTACCTCGGCATGGTGGCGTGGAAGATCCTGTATTATTGGGCCCCTACCACCATGATCACGATTTTCGCAGCCCGCTTCCTCCAATACTTAGTGATGATGGATGTGGGCCTTGCGGTGTTCAACCTCATCCCCATCCCGCCGCTGGACGGCAGCCGCATCCTGCTGGTGGTGCTTCCCCAGCGCATCTACTTCCAGATCATGCGGTACGAGCGCGTCATCTTCGTCATCCTGCTGGCGGCTGTCTGGGCCGGTGTGCTGGATGGCGTGCTGGGCACCTTCAATGATGTGGTCTGGGATCTGCTGGATCTCGGCACCGGCTACATCGACCAGATCGCCTATTCTGCGTATTATGCAACCATCGGGACGGTGATCTGAGTGGCAGAAGAACTGACCTTCCGTCTGGAGGATTTTGAGGGTCCGCTGGAGCTGCTGCTCACGCTGGTGCAGAAGCACAAGATGGACCTGCACAACATCCCCATTCTGGAGCTTATCGACCAGTACACCCGCGCGGTGGAATCGGCCGAGAGCACCGACCCTGAAATTTCCAGTGCCTTTATCGAGATGGCCGCCCACCTGGTGGAGATGAAGAGCTATCTGCTGCTGCCCCGCAGTGAAGAGGGTGAGCGGATGAAGCAGGAGCTCACCGGTCAGCTCATTGAATATGACCAGTGCCGCCGGATGGCCGCCCGTCTGCGGGAGCGGGGAGAGGAATATACCGTGTTCGTGCGCACCCCGGCCCGGCTGGAATGGGACAACACCTATGATCTCTTCCATTCGCCGCAGGTGCTGGCAGACTGCTGGCAGGCCCTGATGGGGCGCACCACCGTCCGCAAAATGCCCACCCAGCAGCAGTTCGAGCCGCTGGTGTCGGCTCCGCAGGTCTCGGTGAGCAGCCGGGTGGTCTACATCCTGCGCCAGCTCATTGCAGGCGGTGCAAAAAAGATGGACCAGCTGTTTTCCCGCCGCCAGACCCGGGGGGCCAACGTGGCCACCTTTCTGGCGCTGCTGGAGCTGGTGCGCGGCGGCCGTGTGACACTTGGCCCGGAGGGCGAGCTGAAGATGCGCCGGGGACGCATTGACCGCACAAAGGAGGAGCAATGAATCAGAAACAAATTCGTGCCGCAGTGGAGGCAATGCTCTTTGCCTACGCGGAGCCCATCGGGGCCGACAAGCTGGCTCAGGCGCTGCAGCTGCCCACCGCCAGCGTGGAATCTGCGCTGGAAGCACTGCACGAGCGCTGCCAGAAAGAGGACAGCGGCCTGTGCCTGCTCCACCTGAACACCCATTGGCAGCTGGCCACCAAAACGGAATTTGCGGAGTGCATCCGCCGTGTGCTGGACACCCGCCGCTCCATCCCGCTGGGCCCGGCGGCCATGGAGACCCTGACCGTCATCGCCTACAACCAGCCTGTCTCCCGTGCCTTCATCGAGCAGGTGCGCGGCGTGGATTCCTCCTCCAGCGTGTCGGGCCTGCTGGAAAAGGGGCTCATTGAAGAGGCAGGCCGTCTCGATCTGCCCGGCAGGCCGGTGGCTTTCCGCACCACGGACGTGTTCCTGCGGTGCTTCGGCCTGTCCAGTCTGGAAGATCTGCCCCCGGTGCGGGGCACGGAAAGTGAGGCGGCCCAATGAGCGTCCTGTGGAGTGTTCTCGCTGTCATCGGCACGGTGCTGCTGTTCCTCTTAAAAGGAGTGGGCATCCTGCTGCTGGTGGTGCTGGTGTTGGGTCTGCTGCTCATGTTCTGCCCCTTCTGCGCCGATGTACAGTGGGCGGAGGGCATCTTTCAGGTAAAGGCCGGTGCACTGGGCATCACCTTCCCGGTGTTCCGGTATCCCGCGCCGGAAAAGCCGGAGAAAAAGAAAAAAGAAAAAAAGAAGAAAGCGTCCGGCGGGCAGAAACCCAAAAAGGAAGCCCCGCCCCGCCAGAAGGCGAAGCTGACCCTGCAGATCGTCTGCACCATCTTAAAAGGGGCGGGAAAGCTTACCCGGGCCATCATCGGCTCCCTGCACTTCACCCGGATCGACGTTGTCCTCGGTGTCCGGGGCGAAGACCCTGCCGAGGCTGCCCGCAGCTATGGCAGGCTGAACGCCTGGCTCTACCCGACGCTGGGTTTCCTGGACCGGTTCCTCTATCTGGACTTTGAGCAGCTCCGGCTCCTGCCGGATTTCGGCAATGTCGAGCCCACCGTAAAGGATCACGTCTCCTTCCGGGTCACGGCCCGGGCCTACGCCATCGTTTTCACGCTTCTGCGCGTTCTGTATGCGTTCTGGCGCGAAAAGGTACTGGACGTTTTTATCTAGCTCGGGTATAATATTTTTGTATGGTGTGTCCGCGTCCCGGCCCGGACAGGGCAGGGAAGTGGTTCCGTGGGAGCGGTGTTCCGCTCCCCGATATAGAAGTAAGGAGGCCGAATTTATGGCTGAGCATCCCATTCAAAACCTGATGAACGTTACAATGGACAAGATCCGTCAGATGGTGGATTCCAACACCATCGTCGGCAAGCCCATCACCACCGATGACGGCACCACCATCCTGCCGGTGTCCAAGGTGAGCTTCGGCTTTGCCTCTGCCGGCACCGATTTCGACGGCAAGAACGCCGCCAACAAGGATCTGTTCGGCGGCGGCTCCGGCGCGGGTGTCAATATCCAGCCCGTGGCATTCCTGGTGGTCAAGGATGGCTGCGTCCGCACCATCCAGCTCTCTGACGGCAACAACACCGTGGACCGCGCCCTGACCATGATCCCCGAACTGGTGGAAAAGGTCAGCGCACTCATTAAAAAGGACGAGCCTGCTGCTCCTAAAAGTGAGCAGTAAAGGCCAGCGGGCAGCTTTCCCTCGCAAGTGAAACGGGCCATTCCATCGCCCGCCCTACTGCCTGCGGCAGCAGGGTC
>ERZ857750.1185-NODE-1185-length-29624-cov-8.507660_pt1 | contig 29624 bp, 25 predicted proteins | sample MGYA00519915_ERZ857750 | MGnify/ENA primary metagenome ERZ857750 (study PRJEB31778, sample SAMEA3449358) | human gut metagenome | biome: human gut; feature: human-associated habitat; material: faeces | place: United Kingdom | collected 2010/2012 ...
GCTTTTTTAAGAAATTCACGACGGTCCATTTTTTTATCTAAAAATTTTTCGTCAGCCATTTTTCTTATTTCCCATCTAAAATCACACCCATTTGAGACAAGGGTTCACCAAGTTTGGTCACAGCTTCTGCTAATTCCTTAGTATCTTCCTTGGTCAAATCTGTGTAAGACTTGTAATTTGTTTCATCAGTCATGTGTTTGTCCAATAAATCATTGACATTTTTGAATTCTGCTTCCAAGGTTTTAACCAACTTGGCATCTTTTTTCTCAATCAAAGGTTTAAAGAGTGAGAAAATCTTTTCAGCTCCTTCAATATTGGCACGGAAGTCGTACAGATCTGTATGAGAGAAGACTTCTTCTTCACCCGTGATCTTTTGCGTTGCCACTTCATTGAGCAGATCAACAGCCCCAGTTAGCATCACATCAGGAGTCACATCAACGGTTGCGATCTTAGCTTTCAACTCCTTGATATCGTTCACCAGTTGGTCTGCATATTTGTCAGTGCCATCTGTGGTATTGTTTTCCCAAAGGATACGCTCAATCCGGTGGAAGCCAGACCAGCCTTCTTCTGATTTATTTTCATCCACATAGTCCACCAAACGATAGTCAATCTTCACATCAGACTCCCCAAAGGTTTCAGCAATCGGTTCTGAGCGTTCATAGGCCATGCGGATCAAGGGATATTGTTTTTTAGCTTCTTCCAAATTCCCAGCTTTTAGGGTATCTCGGAAACCTTCTGTATCCTTGAGCAATTGGTCAATTTGCATTTCGACAAAGTCTTTGTATTCAGCTGTCGCATTGTCCAAGGTCTTCTGGTCAGCCTTTGACAACTGCACCGTTGAGCTGGTTTGCGTCTTTTGACTCGACTGTTTGCTACTAGAATTTGCACACCCTGCTAAAAGAGCAACACTCAATAAGAGTAGACTATATTTTTTCATGAGAGACTTCTCCTCTTTTGTTCTTGGACTTATTTTACCAGAAGTTTTCTCATTTTTCAACAATTGTCTGAAAATTTAATAATAGAAAGACTTTTCTAAGAAACTGTCTTTTACAAAAGAATATCCTTGACTCGTCCAATTTCAGATTCTTTCACCACCACAAAGATGCTATCCCCTAGATACAAGCGGGTCGCACCATTGACCGTATAGCTCTTACCACTTCGCATTTGCGTAGTAATCAAAATATCTTGAGGGAGTTCGAGTTCATGAACTTGTTTCCCTGCAATCTTTTCGGATACAGGAATCTCAATCAAGGTCAACTCTCCTTCTTCTTGCGCCTTATCAGGTAAGAGTTGCTCCAGCATGGCTTCATAGACTGGTGCTCCATGGAAGAGATCCATGATCATGTAAGCCAGCAAGGTGACCATACCCAGTGGCATTAAACTACGAATATCACCGACCATCTCTGTTACCAAAATCATAGCGGTTAAAGGAGCTTTCGAAATAGCCCCAAAATACCCACTCATTCCTAAAATAATGAAGAGAGGTAATTGATTTTGAGAGATAAAGCCAATGTTTTGGAGGAAAGTTCCAACGATCGCGCCTAAAAGAGATCCTAAAGCTAGAATGGGCAAGAAAATTCCGCCAGGTAGACCACTACCATAGCTCAACATACTCCAGATAAACCGGATCGTAAAATAGAGAAGGATCGATAGAACTGGATACGGTACTCGAGCCAAATCCAAAACCAATTGGTTCCCGCCACCAAGAATTTGTGGAAGGAAATAGCCGATTGGAATAATCGAGACAAAGGCAAATAAGGAAGAGTAATGAGAGGGAACATGAAAAATCTTCTCAAGTAAACGATACAATCGACCGATATTCAGAACCACTACTTCATAGACATAACCTGCTGCCCCCAAAAAGACTCCAAGAAAAAGGTAAATCCAGTACTGAGACAAATGGAGCGGCGGAATATTTTGCGGCATATGAAGTACGGGTGTTTGACCAAAGACATTGAGTGAAATAAAATTAGCAGTCAGACTAGCGGCCAAGGTCGAAATCCAAAAGAATCGAGAAAAATGATGGTAGATTTCTTCCACGACAAATAAAAGTCCTGCTATAGGTGCATTAAAGGCGGCCGCAAGGCCTGCAGCAGCTCCACTTGCAATCAAAGACCGCTCTTCAACTGGGCTGACCTTCAAATGATGGGCTACTCCTTTTCCACCCATAGCCCCTAATTGAATACTAGGACCTTCACGACCAAGCATCAAGCCACTTCCGATGGCCAAGACTCCTAGAATATACTTCTTCCACAGGGTATCCCACCAGCTCACCGCCAAAAGGCCCTTAAGCTCCGCTTCGACTTGCGGAATTCCTGATCCCTTGATATCCCGATTGGTGCGAATAAGGCGACCAGCAATCAGTACGATCACCCCATACCCCAATAGCATCGCAAGCAAATAAAGTGGTTGACCAGACATCTCCTTGTAAACGCCTTGAACAAAATGAAAAATATGTTCAATCAAAAAACGAAAACTCGAGACGATGCAGCCCACAACGATCCCAACCAGAACACCTCTGACAATATGGGCCACAATTGAACTAGAGGCAAATTGAAATTCATTTTTAAAGGCTTCTTCTTTAGCAGACATTCCCTAACTCCTTCAAACTCTTATCCTATTCATTATACCTTATTTCACTGCCTCTGAATACATGTAAAGACAGAAAAAAACAAAACCACCCTTGTTAGTTTTGTTTAGAATGTAGACAAACCATTTTATCAAGTAAAATAAGTTAAGAAATTCTACAAAGAAATATAAATATGTTCTATTTATTATGGAATGAATAAAGAAAAGTCAAAACATTCCGCTGTGAGAAAAGTGCCTGAAACAATACAGTTTCAGGCACTCGGAATTATTGAGACCTTAGGCTCAATAATTAGTCATGGAACTTCTACGAAGTTCGCTGACGTCCGTACTCACCTAAGGAAAGTTTTTAAGTTGACTTTGTCTTAAATCTGAAGCTACTGCTTAGCTTCTATTTTTCACCCGACAAAAGCCCAAATAATGGCAATTAGCACTGCTGGAAGGAGATTGGCGACCTTGATTCGTTTGCCCCAGATGAGATTGATCCCTACACAGAGAATGAGGCTGGAGCCAACTAGGGACAGATTCGAAAGGGCTTGCGGAGTCATGATCGGTGCGATCAAATGGGCCAACAGCGTGATCAATCCCTGAAGGATCACGAGTGGAACCACCGCAAAGATCGCGCCCTTTCCTTTTGAAACGGTCAAGACCAGAACGATAACCATATCGAGAATAGCTTTGGCCAACAAGGTCGAGGTGTCGCCTGTCAGGCCATCCTGGACAGCTCCAACCACCGCCATAGCCCCGATACAAATGGTCAAGGCCGTGGTCATAAAGGCATCAACAAAACCGGTATCGCCTTGGTTGCCCGTCTTTTCCTTCAGCCAGGTTCCCAGTCGCTCAAAGCCCTCCTCAATCTTCAAGAGTTCCCCGATAACGGTCCCGATCACTAGACTCAGAATCAACATCATACTGCCGTGACTTTCTACATGACTTCCATGCACCACCAGCATCTTTTCCAAGGTCCCTGCGATGCCCAAGACAAAAACAGCAACACCCGTCACTTTCAGAAGGGTCTCATGAAAATCTTCTGACAAACGTTGACCGATGAGCAGTCCTAAAAGCCCACCAAATACGACCCCTAAGGCATTATAGAAGGTCCCTAAACCGATCATTTACAAACTCCTTTATTCATTTTCATTCTTTTTCAATCGCTTTCAAAGACCAGTATCCCGTCTCTTCATACTGGTCAATCAAGTCCTTGGCTGTTTGCGTAATCTCCTCTGGATAATGCAGGCTTTCTAGGGTATTGACCGCATTCTTGGTCACGGCTGACCCTGGTTTGATCTGGTAGTCAAAGACGATCTTGCCATCCACATAGCGACTATCAAAATGGTAATTATCATTGACCTCACCAGAAGCTGAGACCAGCTCAATATCATGACTGGAGATCATGTAGAGGCAGTTTTGGGCAGCCAACCAGCGGACAATCCCAAGGCCTGATCCGATCCGCTCGATAGTATTGGTCCCCTTAAAGAGCTCGTCAATAAAGAAATAGTGAAAACCAGGTTTTTTCAGATGCTGAATCATACGTAAAATAGCTTTACTCTCAGTGATAAAGTAGCTATCTCCAACTTCAATATCATCGCTCACATCCATAGCCGTTAGGACATGACCGTGAGGCAGGGTCAAGGTTTCTCCATAGGCAAAGCCTAATCCTTGAGCCAGAATGGCATTGATGGCGACAGTTTTCAGGTAGGTCGATTTCCCAGATGCATTGTCCCCACTGATGACCATATTTTTTTGAAAATGCACATCATTCGCAATCGGATTAGACAGCAAGGGATGATAGAGCGTCTCACCTTCAATCCCACCCGTCTCTATAAAGACTGGCTGACAGACCACTTCTAGATCCCGCTTATGGCGCAAGAGACTAATAGCAACTTCCATCTCTCCAAGGAGATCCAGAAGCTTCTGGGCCTCTTTTTGATGAGCCTTCACCTGATTGTAAATATAAACCTGAGCGATCTGCGGGAGTAAAAAGAGGACATTGAGGTAGAGGAGAACAATTTCCATCTCAGAGGTCCCCGTTGGACTCTGCAAGACACTGGCAAGGATCCGCGTTTTCTTAAAGGGTTTGACCGCTTGCTTTAGTTCTTCTTGTTGTGGCAAGGCTAGATGGCTCAAGCGTTCTGCCGAAGCAAAGATGCGGACCAGATAGCTAACATTATCCAGACGGATTTTATTGGACCAATTGCGCAAACTCGAAAAGACAATATTAAAGACCACACTGATCACCAAGAGGGTAATGGCACCGACTGGCTCAAAGGGGATGGCAAAGAGACAGACAATGGGAAGGCAGGCCAAGGCTAGATAGAGGGGCAAACCTGCATAATGCTTGCCGGGATTTGCGACAATGCTCCGCGCCATGTTGTGGTTCTTCTTGCCCAGTTGGTTGAAAATGACCTGGACCTTGAGGCGCAAATCAGGATGCTCTTCAAAGAAGGCTTCTAAGTCATGAAGCTGGTCCTGAGGCTGGAATTCCAGCAGGCGCATTTTTTGATAGAGAGCCTCTGCTCCAAGGCTCGATTGGGTATAGTTGAGCTGATCAAAGACCGCATCCAAAGCCAAATCATGCCAGGTCTGATCATCCACTTGGCTATCGATCGTCTGTCCCTTAGCTGGATAAGTCAGACTATCTATCAAACTTTCTTCTGTGTCTTTCTTGCGAAAGAAAGGCGCTCCATCCCAAGCCTTCTTCAGTTTTTGCTTGAGGCGGATAGCCGTAAGAAATTTGGTTGCCCAAATCACCACGATCAATCCTAGGATCCCAAGCGGGATCCAGTTCACATTTCCTTCCATGCTCTATTCCTTTCCACTCTGAGGCCAGTCCAAGTGAACATGTTCCTTCATTTCTCGGTAAGCCGTGTCCACTCTCTCCTTGGTCTCCTCATCCAGCTTGTCGCGGTACTTGCCACCCTGGATAAAATCTTCCAAAATATAGGTCTGGTACTTGTACAAGTCATAGCCTTCAGGAGAATAGGTGCCCTTCGGAGTCCGACTGACCCAGGTTGGATGAGCAGTAGCCGTCTTAATCCGTGTCTTGCGACCAACCTTTTCGATGGTCACATCCATCAAGACTCCTCGCTCTGTCCATTGGGCAGTCTCCACATCTCCCATCGTTTCCAGACGCTGATTGGACAGGAAATTCCCCATCGAGTAGATGATGAGCTTGTTTTGACCATCTTTATTGACCACTTCAGCAGGCTCCACAACATGGGGATGCCCACCAAAGACGATATCAGCTCCCCAAGAAACCATCTTGTGGTAGAGCTCTTTTTGCTCTTCTGTCGGCTCCAATTGGTACTCAATTCCCATTTGGGGCATGACAATGGTGATATCGGCCTCTTGCTCTGCCTTTTGGATCTCCGCCTTCATCCGCTCTTCATCCAGATCAGACAAGACATCTGCTTGCTCCTCTGGAGTAAGGGTCGTTTCCATTCCATTAAACCCGTATGCGTAGGCTAGAATAGCAATCTTGATGCCATTCACTTCCTTGATCACCAAGGGGGCCTGGCCTCTCTTTTCATGCGTGTAGACACCGACAGGTGTGATGCCTGCATCTTCAAAGGCCTTGGCTGTCGAATAGACCCCTTCTAGACCTGAATCCAAGATATGGTTGTGTCCCAAATCCATGACATCATAACCAGCATCCTTGATGGCTGGTACGACTTCGCTCGGCGCATTAAAGAGGGGATAACCTGACAAATAATAATTCGGGTTAATGGTTCCCTCAAAATCTCCCAAGGCCAGATCCGCCTTTTGTAGCCAAGGTTTGACATACTCATAATTTTCATGAAAATCATAGGTCCCATCTTCTTTTTGTGCGCTCATATAGACCAAATCATGGTAGAGCTGATCTCCATTGGCCATGATCCGAGCTGTATGAGGAATCTGATCAGCCGGTGTCTTAGCCTTGTACACAACCTCTGGCCGTTCCGTTGCGGTGATCGGAAATCCTTGGAACTTTTGCACCCATAAGATGGCATTGGCCACGATAAAAACGACTGACAAGAGCACATAGACAAACTGTTCATTGGTCAGCTGAATCCTTGAAAAAAGACGATCAAAAGCCCAGTCAAAGGCCGCCGATAGTTCTTTTCCCATCGTTTTGATGGTTCCTTTCACACTCTCCCACTTCTCTAACATTCCTACCTCTTCTTCGTACCTAGTTTCTCCAATGATCCGCCAACAAATTGAGCTGTCATTGAAATACTTTCTCTTCATTGTATCACAATTTTTAAGAAGAGAAAAAAGAGAGCAGGACAGAAGCGCTATTGTTTAGAACCGCTTCTTTGTCCTGCTCCTGCACAGTTGATGGATTCATGTAAATGATCGATCATCACTTCTTATCGTTTGATTTGGACAAGCTGATTGCAACCATAACAAGACTTAGGAAAAAGGCCGAAAGCAACCCTTTTGTCGTCCGATTCATAAAAGGTTGATGGAATACAAAATGATTATAGGCAGTAAATCCTAATCCAATCAGAGTTACCATAGCCGAAAGTGAAAAAATCGTTAACCACAAATTTCTTTTTTTCATCATTAACTCCGTTTTTCGATCTACTAGAAAGACCCTCTTATTTCAAAGCTTTTAACAAATATCCATAACCTTCTTGCTCCATTTCATCTTTTGGAATAAAGCGCAGAGAGGCCGAATTGATACAATAGCGAAGACCTCCTTGATCTTTTGGTCCATCGGTGAAGACATGGCCGAGATGGGCATTGCCTGAGCGGGAACGAACTTCGATCCGCTCCATCCCGTGGCTATGGTCCTGGTAATAGTGGACCACATCTTTGGCAATGGGACGAGAGAAACTTGGCCATCCACAACCAGACGCAAACTTATCCTTGGCAAAAAAGAGAGGCTCCCCCGTCGTAATATCCACATAGATGCCCTCTTCAAAGGTCTGATCATAGGCATTGTGGAACGGGCGTTCCGTCGCACTTTCTTGGGTGACTTGATACTGCTCTGCTGTCAGTTTCGCCTTTAAGGTTTCTTGATCTGGCTTCTGATAGGCTGACGGATCAATCAAGGGCTGCTCAGCATCCGTCACATCAATATGGCAATAACCTCCAGGATTCTTCTTGAGGTAGTCTTGGTGGTAGTCCTCAGCTAGGATGTAGTGACGCAAAGGCTCTAGCTCAACCGCTATTTTGCTGCCCAGTTGCTTCTCTTCTTCCGCAAACAGGTGGGCAATCACTTCACGATCTGCCTCGTTTGTATAATAGACACCGGTCCGATATTGGCGGCCTCGATCATTTCCCTGCTTGTTAATGGACAAGGGATCAATCACCCGGAAATAGTAGAGCAGAATCACTCGTAGGGTAATTTTATCTGGATCGTAGACGACTTGTACAGTCTCTGCATGATCCGTTTCCTTGATCAGTTGGTAATTGGTCGTTTCTACCTGGCCATTGGCATAGCCCACCGTCGTCTCCTCTACACCGGGGATCCGTGAAAAATATTCCTCTAAGCCCCAAAAACAGCCACCTGCTAGATAAATCTCTGCCATCTTTTTTCCTCGCTTCCTGCATTCCCCACAAGGAACGCTTCTCATCTATTAGCTCCATCATAATCCAAGAGCCTCAGATTTTCAAGGATTCTGCATCAAAAATCCCTTCTACTATATGTAAAAGGGATTCAATCCTTCTTATTTTTCAAATAAGAAAAAGAGCGAGTAATAGAAGTTCCAAAACGATAGAGTTAACTGATGTAGAAAATCGTGAAGGACTACCATGACCAACACCTCCTCTGAATATCTGTGGACAACCCCAAGGCACATCAACTACAAAACCACCGTCGGTCCGTAAACCTGTAACTGAGGCTTCACAACCTCGTAATGCAAGTGATCATAAGCTCGCCAAGCTTGAAAGGCCTCTTCGTTCAAAGCTAGCCCACCCAGACCAATCAATAGACTGGCGGTCTGATAAAACTTTTCTAACTCAATCAACAGACGATTGTCTATCCGCCTAGCCTTTCGTAAACCTTTCAACATCTGATCTAGATTTTCTCGAAATCGAAGGGTATCTGGACTAGGGGTGAATCCCTTAGAAAAGGCTGTTTGAAGAAGGGTGACTGTCGTTCTTGCCTCTTGAATCACGTCCCTTTCTTCCATAGAAATCACCTTCCTTTTCACCTCCATTGTACACCTTTTTCTCTCTATAAAAATAGAAAATTCCTAAAACTAGGAACAGAATGTTCTCTCTTGACGAGAAACCATAAAAAATCCCCAAGTTTTCACTTGAGGAAGTTTTTTTCGAAAGATTAGTCAATGTAGTGCAATTTCCCACGGAAGTCTTCCAGGCTTTGGTATCCTTTTTCTTCCATGATGGCTTTGAGCTCCGCAGTGATGCGTTCAAATGCTCCTACTCCTTCTTTATGAAGCGTCGTGCCGATTTGCACCATACTAGCCCCACAAAGGATATGTTCAAAGGCATCGCGACCGGTCAAGACACCTCCTGTCCCCACAATCTGAATTTCTGGATTCAGACGTTGGTAAAAGGCATGGACATTGGCGAGAGCCGTTGGTTTGATGTATTCTCCACCAATCCCACCAAATCCGTTCTTAGGACGAATCACCACGGATTCATCCTCGATGTAGAGGCCATTTCCGATCGAATTGACGCAATTGACAAACTTGAGCGGGTATTTGTTAAAGATCGCTGCTGCTTGATCAAAATGAACGATATCAAAATAAGGTGGCAACTTGATGCCTAGAGGTTTGGTGAAATAGGCAAAGACCTCAGACAAGATCCGATCTGTCGTATCAAAATCATAGGCGATCTGAGGTTTCCCAGGGACATTGGGACAAGATAGGTTCAACTCTGTCAAGCCTTTAAAGTCACTATCTTGCACCTTTTTCAAGATGGTATGAGTTTCTTCAGGAGACATGCCGACGAGAGATAAGAAGAAGGTCCGGTCTGGATCCGTTTCTTGCAACTCCAATAAGTAATTCAAATAATAGTCCAACCCTTGGTTAGGTAGCCCCATTGAATTGATCGAACCAAGCGGCACATCTTGGTAGCGTGGCTCTGGATTACCAGCACGGAATTCTAAGGTCGCTGTCTTGGTCACAAAGGTCCCCGCAGCTGAGTTCTTCACTTCTTCTAATTCCTCAGTGGTCATACAGGCTACACCTGCCGCATTCATCAGGCAGTTGTCAAATTCAAAACCAGCAATTTGCGTTTTTGTCGATACCATCTTGTACTCCTTTTTTGAAACACCACCAACAGAATTGTTCGGGATGCTCTCTATTTTCTTCTTTCATTATACCATCACTTGGAAGCTTCCGGACTATCAAAGCTAAAAATTCTTCCAAACATTCGGACTTTCCTAGTCGCGATAAAATTTTCAGAAAATTCAACTTTTTTCTTTACAAGCCAAAAAAAGTCTGCTATAATGATCCATGTAATAAAACATGACATTGTTTGTCAACTGTCTCAAAACCACTCCCCTAGCGGGTTTGCTGGTTTTCGTTTCATTCACAAAGGAGAATTAACATGACAACTGCTAAAGAATATATCCAAAGCACTTTCGAAACTGTAAAGGCTCGTAACGGCCATGAAGCTGAATTCCTTCAAGCTGTTGAAGAGTTCCTCAGCACTTTGGAACCTGTTTTTGAAAAACATCCTGAATACATCGAAGAAAACATCTTGGCTCGTATTACAGAACCTGAACGCGTAATTTCTTTCCGTGTTCCTTGGGTTGACCGTGAAGGAAACATCCAAGTAAACCGTGGTTACCGTGTTCAATTCAACTCTGCTGTAGGTCCTTACAAAGGTGGTCTTCGTTTCCACCCAACTGTTAACCAAGGGATCTTGAAATTCCTCGGTTTCGAACAAATCTTCAAAAACGTCTTGACTGGTCTTCCTATCGGTGGTGGTAAAGGTGGATCTGACTTCGATCCTAAAGGAAAAACAGACGCTGAAGTAATGCGTTTCTGCCAAAGCTTCATGACTGAATTGCAAAAACACATCGGTCCTTCTCTTGATGTTCCAGCTGGTGATATCGGGGTTGGTGGACGTGAAATCGGATACCTTTATGGTCAATACAAACGCCTTCGCCAATTTGATGCTGGTGTCTTGACTGGTAAACCTCTTGGTTTCGGTGGTAGCTTGATCCGTCCAGAAGCAACTGGTTATGGTTTGGTTTACTATACGGAAGAAATGCTCAAAGCCAACGGCGACAGCTTTGCTGGTAAGAAAGTCGTGATCTCAGGTTCTGGTAACGTTGCTCAATACGCTCTTCAAAAAGCAACTGAACTTGGTGCAACTGTTATCTCTGTATCTGACTCAAACGGTTACGTGATCGACGAAAACGGTATTGACTTCGACCTTCTTACAGACGTCAAAGAAAAACGTCGTGCACGTTTGACTGAATACGCTGCTGAAAAACCAACTGCTACTTACTACGAAGGTTCTGTATGGACTTATGCTGGTAACTATGACATCGCTCTTCCATGTGCAACTCAAAACGAAATTGATGGCGATGCTGCAAAACGTTTGGTCGCTCAAGGTGTGAAAGTTGTCTCTGAAGGAGCAAACATGCCAAGTAACATCGATGCCATCAACGTATACAAAGAAAATGGTATCCTTTACGGACCTGCTAAAGCAGCCAATGCTGGTGGAGTTGCTGTATCTGCTCTTGAAATGAGCCAAAACAGCCAACGTCTTTCATGGACACGCGAAGAAGTGGACGGACGTTTGAAAGACATCATGACCAACATCTTCAATACTGCTAAAACAACTGCAGAAACTTACGGACTTGGTAAAGATTACCTTGCAGGTGCCAACATCGCTGCCTTTGAAAATGTTGCAAATGCGATGATTGCACAAGGTCTTGTATAATCAATCGATATTTTTCTTTAAGGCCTTCGGGTCAAAGCCTCTCAACTCCTGAATCCAGTGTGTTTCGGGAGTTTTTTTATATCTAAAAGCCTCTGTCAAGACACCCCGTCCCAAGTGAGGAAAGCCATTTTTTAGATAAGGAACTCGACCGTCTCTAATGGGGAGATTTGAGCCTTCTATTTTTCTGTATCTTTTTCTAAAAAAATTTTATTTTTTTTACTTTACCCCCTTGCATTTTTAATAAATTAGTATTAAACTATAGCAAAAGGAGGTGTGCTTATGTTTCTTTTAGCTCAAGAAAAATCAGATACGATCGAATTCCTTAAGTCTGAATTGGTCCAATTACTCTCCAATATGCGACAAGAAATCGCAGCTAGCCGTCAATCACAGACCGGCGCAGCTTGCCATCATATTGAATATTGCATGGACAAGATCCAAAGGGCAAAAAGTTCCGTAGCCATTGCCCTCCCCATCGAATCCTTAAATCTTGAAATCACGACTATGCTGCGTAAGCAACTCATCGTCTTGCCACCAGAGGCTCGAAAAAATTGGGACCAGATTAAAAAGCTGGATTTCAAATACTGCCACTTAAAATAGAGAGTGGGACAGAAATCGGTAATTCGTTAGAATTCGATTTCGTCGTCCCACCTCCGCACAGTTGAGTAGGGCTGTAAAAGCTGATGAAATCAGCGCAGTAGAGCCCACTCAACCACTGCGTCTTGCTCGACAATACAAAAATAATTGAGAGGCTAGGACTTTTGTCCCAGCCTCTTTTTTGTATTAAAAAATATAAAAAATTGGTTCATAAATTAATTTATTCGATAAAAAACTTCATTTTCACTCGATGGAGCAACTTGACCAGCTATTATCCGGTCTCTGTTAATATCAGAATTAACATAAGGTAGGGAAGTCCCTGCTGGATAGAACGAAATAGCGTAGCCTGATGTGCCTGCACTTACATTATATGACGTTATGCCATTCTGTTGACCTGAACTAATAACAGTTCCACCATTAACTAATCCATTCTCATCAAAAACAATCCTTGATCCGTTGGCATTCTCCCAAGTGCCTACAACTCCTGAAAAATTACCTGTTGATGAAGATTGTTGGGATGATGAACCTAAAGTTTGACTTGATGTACTTGAAACTGAAGATTCCTGTTGTGAAGATTGCGAAGATGAATTTAATAAAGATGAAGATTCCGAAATTGAAGTTCCATCTTCTTTTGACGATGCAGTACTTGATTTGTTTGAATGGGAATTTTTATTTCGAAATGAATTTCGATTACTCACTTTTGACTCTGTAATATTATTTTCCTCACCATGTTTTTTTAAAGTAGAAAATAAAATAAGTGAACAACAAATTGTAATAAAAATAACAGATAAAAAGATGTACGGCCATTTTTTTGAAGAAGTTTTTAACTTTGTCACATAAATTTTTTCTTTAGAACGATATATTTCTACCTTATCTTTTACTTTAGGCTTAAAATCTAGTTCGCTTAATGGAATTTTCAATGTCTCATCTGAATTTAACAAAATGTACGCATGAGTCTTTGTAACACTAATTATTTTATTATACATAACCCCTCCTAATTTTCATACATTAGTGCTACCATAGATGGAAGTGTTTTCGAACTATTGAAAACCGTTGTATATGATTGTCTTCCAGCTGATAATCCGTAAAGTGTTATCTGATCACCCTCTGCAATAACCCTATCATAATGAGAATCTGAAATTACAACTAATACAATTTTATCATAGTCGTCATTAATTGAGACACGTAGAAGATGTGAGCCGTCTTCTTCTAATTCTTGTAATACTTTACCCTTAATTTTTATTTTGGTTCCATTTTCAATTTCATCATGATTCCATGCATCATAATCTACATCAGTATAATGTGACTTATCATCATCTACATCGATTTCCGAAAGTTTATCTACATCATTTTCTTCTTCACTAGCTGAGGTTGTTTCTTCATAGTCGCTTGTTTTTATTTGACTACTTGATTCGGTGGTAACCTTTCTCATAGGAAAAACATCTTTATCAGAAACAATAATCAAAGCAATGATAAGTGTTGCAATGAATGATAACAAAGAAATAATTAGATATACCATCGTTGCATTTCTATCTTTCAATTTCTTTCTAAATAATGTAATTAATAGATAGAATAGATTTAAGACACTAAACACTATGGTAACTAGGAAAAATAGGTTAAACAAATCTTCAAAATAGATTTTTCCATGTTGTACAACTGAGAACGTAAAAAATATTATAGCAATTAAAAAAACAAGAAAAAGTAAAGAAATATTAATCTTAGTAATCAGTAAAGTATTGTTAAATCTAACTCCTGTATGTGATTTTCTTCTTTTAGAATTCTGAGCCAACGTAATAATGTCATCAAAAATCAGTACCTGTGCATTTATATATGGTTCAAAATTCAAATTCTCTATTGGAAACTCTTTGGCTGTTCCATTCTCAAAACCAATTACTATATTTTTGTCTGTAATTTTAATTATAATTCCATTCATCATAAATCCCCCTAGATTAAATGTAAATATTAAACTAAAAATTTATACTCACTGGATAGCTTCCATATTATTACCAATTAGTTATAATTATATCATACATTTTAATATTAGATTAGCTCAATACTAAAATTTACTAACCCCAAAAGTATTCAGTTAATAAGGATTTTCTACACTAAAAAAGCTCGGAAACATTTCTGAGCTTTTCTTATTACATGATCCCGTTCTTTCCTGTCGGTAGGCTAATCCCTGCTTCCATCAAGGCATCATGGTAGAGTTTATAGTAGGTATGATAGACAGTCGTCTGGGTTCCATTTTGCGCAGTCATCGCAATTCGGAAGGAATAACGACCATTTTTTTCGATCTGTGGGCCTAAAATCGTAGGACCTGTCAACACCTCTGGGTGTTTATCTTGTTCAGACTGATTAACCTGAGCAATCACCTGATAGATCTTGTCGAGATCGGTATTTGCATCTAGCGGAATATCGATCAGCACGCGCATATCACCACGTGAGAGATTGCTGACGACGGTGATGTTGCGATTCGGAACAAAGTGGAGAGTCCCATCAAAGTCCCGCACCTGGGTCGTGCGAATCCCGACACTGCTGACGATGCCGGCAATATTAATAGACCCATTCGTGAGACGAACATTGTCTCCCACGTCCAACTGGCGTTCTAAAAGGATGAAGAAACCATTGACCAAATCGGAAAGAAAACCCTGGGCTCCCATCCCAATCGCCACCCCAGCAATCCCAGCACCAGCCAAGAGACTAGAGACCGGAAGACCTAGAATCGACAAAATCCAGTAGATCAAGATGAAATACAAACAATAGTTTAAAAGGCTCTCAACCAAACGGAGAATCGTATTTTTACGGGCTTCATCCTGCACCGTATACTTAAAGGATGGGGTTAATATCCGCTTAACCAGGCTATGGATGACCTTTTTAGCAATAAAAAATAAAAGAAAGACAAAAATCAGAGAGATACATTTTGATATCAGATCATCAAAAATCTTCGTCCAGTCTATTTTACTGAAATAACGTTGGAAAGCTTGACTCATTTATTCGGGCCTTTCTATCAAAGAATAGTATGATTATATCAAATATTCGGAAATAAGGCTATTTTTTGAAAATTTCATTGCTTTTCCCCCCTAACTATCGTATAATATTCCTTAATTATTTTTTAAGGAGGTCCTACATGATTCATCGATTGATTACCACTTGGAATAAAACCAACCTTATGAAAAGGATCGCAATCGGGATTGTACTTGGTGTTATCCTAGCCCTTATCTTCCCGAAAGCATCTGGCATTGGACTCTTAGGTCAGTTCTTTGTTTGAGGGCTCCGTGCGATCGCACCCCTTCTGGTCTTTGCGCTTGTCGCAAACGCTCTCTCCCAACACCAAAAAGGGACAGAGACCAATATGAAAAAGGTCATCGTCCTCTATCTCCTAGGAACCTTTGCAGCTGCCTTCGTCGCTGTTTTGGTCAATTACATCTTCCCGATCACCATTACCCTGACTGGAAAGGCCGCTGAAGGATCCTCTCCAAACGGGATTGGCGAAGTGATTAGTAACCTCTTGCTCAAGATCGTCGACAACCCGGTCAATGCCTTGCAGCAAGCCAACTACATTGGAATCCTTTCTTGGGCAACCGTCTTTGGGATTGCCATGAGAGAGGCGAGTGAACATAGTAAAGACCTCCTCCAAACTCTAGCAGACATCACTTCAAAAATTGTTGAGTGGATTATCAACCTAGCTCCATTTGGGATCTTAGGCTTGGTCTTCACGACCATCGCTGGCCAAGGACTAAGCGCCCTTAGTAACTACGGGATTCTCTTACTTGTTTTGGTTGGTACCATGGCATTTGTAGCCCTGGTCATCAATCCATTGATCGTCTTTTTCATGATCCGCAAGAACCCTTATCCCCTTGTTTTTAAATGCCTCCGTGTCAGTGGGGTAACAGCCTTCTTCACCAGAAGCTCTGCAGCCAACATCCCTGTCAATATGCGTCTCTGTGAAGAATTGGGGCTGAATCCAGACACCTATTCTGTCTCCATTCCACTTGGTTCAACTGTAAACATGGCAGGCGCAGCCGTGACGATCAATATTTTGACGCTCGCTGCTGCCAATACCTTGCACATTCAGGTTGACTTTGGAACGGCGCTCATCCTGAGTGTCGTAGCGGCTATCTCTGCTTGTGGAGCATCTGGAGTTGCGGGAGGATCTCTCCTTCTCATTCCTGTTGCTTGTAGCCTCTTTGGCATCACCAATGATTTGGCCATGCAAGTCGTCAGCGTCGGCTTTATCATCGGGGTCATCCAAGACTCTTGCGAAACAGCCCTCAACTCTTCGACAGATGTGCTCTTCACCGCCATCGCCGAAATGAGCAGCTGGCCAAAAGAAAAACGCTATTAAATGATTCTATCTCAAATAGACAAGAAAACCCAGACCTCGCGATCTGGGTTTTCTTATTTCTTAAAGTATTGTTTGCTTTCTTTGATGATGACAGGGGAGAGAGCTAAAAGGGCAATCAGGTTAGGCAAAGCCATCAGTCCATTCACAATATCCGCAATTACCCAGACCAGATCCAGCTTAAGGAAACCTCCTAGTCCAACCATAAAGACAAAGAAGGTCCGATAGAGGTTGATATGTTTGACACCAAAAAGGAATTCGAAACACCACTCTCCGTAATAAGACCATCCAAGAATAGTCGTGGTCGCAAAAAGCACCAAGCATAGGGTCAGAATGATGCCTCCGACTGGGCCAAAGACGCCTGTAAACGTATCCTGAGTCAGGGTGTTCGTGCTGCCCTTAGCCATCCACTCACCTGAAACCAAGAGCGAAAGTCCTGTCAAACTACAGATGATAATGGTATCAATAAAGGTTCCTGTCAGGAGATCAAGCCCTGCTCGACGGGCTCATTGGTCTTCGCTGCGGCGGCTGCAATGGGTGCAGATCCGAGACCAGATTCATTAGAGAAAACTCCACGCGCCACCCCTTTTTGGATAGCCATTTTGACCGTTGCTCCTGCGAAACCTCCTATGGCTGCAGTCCCTGTAAAAGCACCTGAAAAAACTGCTTTTAAGGCTGGAAGCAATTGGTCCAGATGCAAGGCAATGATCGTGACAGTCGCAAAGATATAGGCAGCAGCCATAAAAGGAACCACTTTTTCAGAGACTTTGGAAATCCAGTGAATCCCACCAAAGATGATGGTCGAAACCACCAGAGCAATTACTACACTAGCCACTTCTGGAGCTGTCCCAAAACTGGCTTGAAGGGATCCCGTAATGGAATTAACCTGGGTCATGGTTCCGATCCCAAAGAGGGCTACCAGCACTCCTGCAACCGCAAAGAAAATAGCCAGTGGTCGCCACTTCTCTCCCATCCCGTGAAGAATGTAGTACATCGGACCTCCTGAGATATGACCGTTGTCATCCTTGGTTCGATAACGAATGGCTAAGAGCCCTTCTGCATACTTGGTCGCCATTCCAAAGAAGGCTGCCATCCACATCCAAAAGAGGGCACCTGGGCCACCTGTCTGAATCGCTGTAGCTACCCCTACAATATTCCCCGTCCCTACAGTAGCCGCTAGAGCTGTCGCAAGGGCTCCGAAACTCGAGATATCCCCGTGTCCCTCATCTTCTGTAAAGATCAGGCGAAAAGCTTTTGGAAGGTAGCGTATCTGAAGCAAACCCAAGCGAAGGGTCAGGTAGATCCCTGTTCCTACCAAGAGCACCAATAACGGGGCGCCCCACACTAAATTATCGAGCTGCTGAAAAAACTGCAATACATGATCCATTTTCTGTCTCCTTTTTCATCGACCGCTCGACAGAAAAGAGAAAAAGAAAGAGCACATGTCAAACATGTACTCTGGTCCTGCTTAAAATAGGGGTCTTCCCCTATTTTTCGCTCTGTCCTTTTACCTGAGAGTTTGAGTAGATGCATCATCCTCTACCTTGCCCCTTCGGTGCCATTTCTGGTCTCTCCAGAGTTCCGTCCATTCACAGTCACTCACGCTCCTGCAAACTTCATTCGGTCGTATGTAATTTTCTCTATTTTAATCGATTTTCAAAAGCTTGTCAATCGTTTCTGAAAATATCTTGTATGCTACCTGAAAATACACGGTTTTTAATCACTCAAGGAGAAGTGATTGGTCATGAGGTTGCTAGCATCGAGCAAAATCTTGTTCAAGAGTTGATCTGTCGCTTCCTGGATTTGATCACTCATAGCTTGGTTTTCCGCCTCAAAATCAACGGTTTCACCTGCTGCGAGTGCACGATCGACCTTATTGATGCGCGCATGTCCCCAGGCCATTGTCGTTTCTTGGTAATTGTCCAAATCACCAACATGGTGAGCATAGTGAGGATCTGCTAGTCCTGTAATAATCCGGTTGGCCCAGTAGAAGGAATCCGTAGTTACCTTAGCCGTCGTATTGGCAAAGTAGTCTGGCGTTGTATCCACTTGGGTAAAGAAAGGAACAGCTGTATTGTATGGCATGGAGCCATAAGAAATCCATTGGATGCCTGTCGTTTCTTGTGGTTTATTGGGACGCAATTGCAGAATCGCTGTCTGGCTGGTCCGGTTGATCCCGATCGTCCGGAAGGTCCGCTGACTCACGTGATCTCCTTCAGGACCATAAGGATCGTAGATGGTGTCTTGGTAGTGGTTGCTCAAGACATATTTGACATCTTCAATCGTCACCTTGCGATAAGGTTTTTGACACCAAGGAATCTCGAAGCTCCGTGGATCCTGCTCGATTTCAGGATTGAGGAAACGCTGGATGGCCCAAGCCCGCGGTGTATTGTAGTGACGGTCCTTGTCTTTTTGGCTACCAAAGGCATAGCGTGGATTAAAACCTTTCCCTTCTTGATCCAGAATCAAATGGTGCTCTGTGACAAACTTTTCAAGATCCGGGTCACAGAGAAACTCATCGGGATTGCCAAATTCAAAAAAATCACTTCCCAGTTGGTTGGGGTTGGTCACATAGGCATCATCAGGGACACGGCGCGCCATCCAGTGGTGACCTCCGATGGTTTCCAACCACCAGATTTCATTCACATCTGAAATCGCAATCCCGTTAGACTCATAGGTTCCATACTCTTCTAAAATCTTTCCGAGGCGCAAGACCCCTTCGCGGGCGGTCTTAACATAAGGCAAGACCAAGGTCAGCATGTCTTCCTCACCGATGCCACTCTCTACAAGAGGATCTGCCCCTAGCACACGGCTATTGGTCGTAATGGTCTCTGTCTCACTCATAGCTACATTATAGATATTGATCCCAGCTTCTCCCCAGATCCCGTCCTTAGGAATCGCATCTGGAACCGATGTATAGCGAACTGGATTATCTGGCAAGTCGATTTCAAAAGTTGATAATACTGACTTGTAATGACGCGGTTGATCTTCCGGTTTGACCACGATCAATTTCTTGGGCGTAAAAACGCCATTTTGAGAATCCTCTGTTCGTGCTACAATGGTCGAACCATCATAGCTAGCATTTTTTCCGACTAGAATCGTTGTACACGAATCAGCACTTTCACGTTTACGCATGCGTATCCTCCCAAATCATTCATTGCCTCTATTATAGCACTTTTAAAAGGGAGGACCTACTGAAAATCAGATTTAAAAGCGAATCCTTTTCAACAACTTTCAAATATTTTCATTTTATAAAATTTTAAAAAACCTAGCTGATAAACAGCTAGGTTTCGATTATCCTTTAAACGTGACAATGGTCGCGCCGCTTCCACCTGCATTTTGGGGGGCATATTCAAAACTCTTGACGTGTTTGTTGCGACGGAGGTATTTGGTCACCCCTTCACGGATAACTCCCGTTCCAATCCCGTGGATGATATCGACTTGGGCCATGTTGTTGAGCAGGGCCTGATCGATAAAGCCATCTAGCTCTTGCATGGCCTCTTCATAGCGTTTTCCACGGAGATCCAGACGTGCTCTCGGCCCACTCGTGTTGGAGCGTTTGACGACATTCACCTGGCGTTTCTTAGGTTGAGTTGCTTCTTTTTCAGCCTTGATAAGGTTGAATTCTTTTTCTTCCAAGGTCATCTTGATCAAGCCAACTTGCGCCTCCCAGCGACCATCTTTGAGTTGCTTGACCAGGGTTCCGCGTTGGCCATAGCTGATAACCAAGATTTCATCACCTACCTTAGGAGCACGCGCCTTTTTGGCTTTTTTCAAGACCTTGTTTTTAGAAAGGTCGACGGTTTCAGGCGCTAGTTTTTTCAACTGAGCCTTGGCTTCAATGATTTCATGTGGTTTTAACTGGGATTTAGCGTGAAGTCCTTGAAGGATACGGTCACTCTCTGAGAGGGCCATGTCCACAATTTCCTTGGCCTCTTCTCTCGCCTTATTGAGCTCTGTTTCTCTCTCTCTAGTCAGTTCGTTATAGAGTTTTCGAAGAGCACGATTGAATTTAAGATTTTCTTGCTCGACCTCTTGAATGGTATCCAAGCGCTTGCGACTTTCTAAGGTCTGCGCCTCCAATTTTTCAATAATTTGATTGACATCATTATCCGTATTGGTCATCTTCATGGCATCCTGGATAATGGTCTCAGACAAACCCAAACGGCGAGCGATCTCAAAGGCATTGGAGCGACCAGGAACTCCTTGCATGAAGCGATAGGTTGGACGCAGACTCGCTGTGTCAAACTCCATGCTGGCATTTTGCACTCCTGCAGTCTCAATCCCGTAGGCCTTGAGCTCTGGATAGTGGGTTGTCGCCATGGTCTTAATTCCACGTAAGCGCAAGTCTTCTAGGATGGCAATAGCAAGGCCAGCCCCCTCTTGAGGATCGGTTCCAGCCCCCAACTCATCCAGAAGGATCAAGGAGGCGGTATCCACTTGATTCAAGATAGATACGATATTGGTCATATGACTGGAAAAGGTCGACAAGCTCTGCTCGATCGATTGTTCATCTCCAATATCTGCAAAGACTTGTGAGAAGATGCCCACACGACTACCTGGATCTGCTAGGATGGGAAGACCAGACTGGGCCATAATTTGCGCTAGTCCCAGCGTTTTTAGCATGATGGTTTTCCCCCCTGTATTGGGCCCGGTAATCACGATTTCTGTCAAGTCCTCAGTAAAATGCAGGTCATTCGCAACAGCATTTTCAATCAAGGGATGACGTAGTTGCAAGAGCTGAATGGAACGATTGCTGCTAACCTCTGGTACCACAGCCTTACAATCGCGCATAAAGCGATACTTGGCCTTGATCAAGTCCAAATGACCGATAATCCAAGCATTATTTGCAATCTCTGCTGCATGAGGGCGCAGAGTGTCAGATAATTCCTCCAGAATCTGAATGATTTCATACCGTTCATCTGCCCGATGATTGGCGATTTCTTCATTGAGATTGACCACTGCCCGAGGCTCGATATAAACGGTATTCCCGCTGGCTGAGATATCGTGGACCACCCCTGCAATCCGGTTGCGATAGGTATTTTTCACTGGTAAAACATTGCGTCCATTCCGACTAGCAATCACAGCATCCGCCAACATATCGGCCTTGCTTTTCAGCAGGTCTTGGAGGATCTCTCTGACCTGGTGTTCATTTTCTTGGATTCGGCGACGAATTTTGGCCAATTTTTCACTGGCAAAAGACTCGACAAATCCTCCTTCGTTGATAGCTTGAAGCCCACCTTGTAGGCGAGGAAGATCTACCAAGTTGTCAAAGAGGCGATTGAGCCTTTCCAGACGGACATTTTCCAAGTTGTCGTAGAAATCCTTGAGCTCATGTGTCACCCGAAGGACAGCTTTTAGCGCTAGTAATTCATCGATATTGAGGGCCGCCTCCATCTCCAAACGCTTGGCGACTGGACGGACATCTTGAATGGTCGACACGGCAAAGCGAGGCTCTTCCAAGAGGATCTGCTCCATATCTTCTAGCTCCATAAAGGCCGTTTCGATGCTTTCTTTTTTATCAGTTGGAGTAAGGGCTGCTAGCTCCATCTCCCCTTGTTCTGTCTGTAGATAGGGTTCAAAGAGTTGCTTGACCTTGTCAAACTCCAGAATATCTAAGATTTTTTTATTCATGTTTCTCCTACAAAAAAAGTGAGCGTCCTTCCTTGAATCGGACTTGTCTCACTCCTTTCTTCATTTTTGCTCCTTAAGCTCCGATAATCGCAGTCACCCACAAGTTGTGGAACAGACTAGAACTGATCGGGGTATGAAGGATGATAAAGCGGATCAATCCACTTGCATTGAGTCTATTTTGGATGGAAGCCATGGGAACCGTTGAGAGAACAGTCAAGCCCATCTGGATGACCAAGAGAGTGATCACGACGGCGATCACCCCCGCTCCAATTTGATACTTGCGATCCTCCAGTTTTTCTGGCTGGGGTACCAAGTGCATAAAGATCCCGATCACACGACCAATCAGGTAGATCATCGCAAAAATCAACACATAAGCTAAACCTGCATAAAAGATGTCATCTAATTGAAATAGGTAGCGGTTGGCATAAAAATAATTCACCGATTGCTGGGTGGGACTCGAAAAAGGAACCCATAGAGACAACACCTTGGCCAGTCCCTTGTAGCTGCCACCTGCAATCAAGAGGGCCACTAAGGTCACTAGAAAGTAATAGGACTGGAGGATAATCCCTCTTGCATAGCCAATATAAAAGCTCCATGCCAAAATCAATAAGATTAAGAAAGTTAACATGTATCTCCTCTTATTTGGATGATTTATCCTTTAAGTCGTCTAAAGCCTTGCGACGAAAATCATCTAATTCTTTTTCTTTGTCGTCAAACTCAATCTCGCGATTCAGTTGCATGGACAAACTGTTTACTGCCAATAAGATTGCGATGGTTTCATCATCTGCCTCTGGCATTTGTTCCTTAATTGCTTGGTATTTTTCTTTCGCAACACGTTCGACTTCTTCCATAAACAAATTATCATGGTTGGTTGTTAAAGTGAGCGCTTTGTTTCCAAATGTAAATTTATATCTATTTAAGCTCGCCATAAAAATCACCTCACGGTATTATACCAAAAAAGGCTAGCTTTGTCAGTAGCAAAGCCCCTCTTCACAGGGATTTTCCAGTGGATTCTTTCTTTCTTTTTGCTCCCTCTCTCTGAATTTGTGGTACAATAGTGGTTATGGAAAGTATGACACTCACTCCAACACAGGAGCAAATCCTTGATTTTGTCCATACCTATCGCAACTCTCTCTCTCAAAGCAAGAACCCTCATATGGATTATTTCTTTCGACTAGAGGGAGCGACCGTTTCGATCTACAAGTCTGGAAAAGTCTTGCTTCAGGGCAATGACCTTACTCCTTACCTGGCCTTTTTCGGGCAAGATGCTGGGAACCCTAAAGGTTCTACTACTTCATCTGCAGGACAAGATCTAGCCATGATCGGAACCGACGAGGTCGGAAACGGCTCTTATTTTGGTGGACTCACCGTCGTTGCATCCTTTGTCACACCTGACCAGCACGACTGGCTCAAAAAGCTCGGTGTTGGGGATTCAAAGACCTTGGATGATCGAAAAATTCAGCAATTGGCTCCTCTCCTTGAGGAAAACATCCAGCACCAAGCACTCTTATTGTCTCCAAAGAAGTACAATGAAGTCATTGCTTCTGGCTACAATGCTGTTTCGGTCAAAGTGGCCCTGCACAATCAGGCTATCTATCTTCTATTGAATAAAGGAATCCAAGCAGAACGAATTGTGATCGATGCCTTTACGACGGCTAAAAACTACCAAAAATACGTGAAAGCTGAAAAAAATCAGGTCACCCAAGCCATTGAGTTGGAAGAAAAAGCAGAAAGCAAATATTTAGCGGTTGCAGTTAGTTCCATCATCGCCCGCAATCTCTTCCTTCAAAATCTGGAAGATCTGGGCAAGGAACTGGGCTTTAATCTCCCTAGTGGAGCAGGGGCGAAGTCAGACCAAGTCGCTGCTAAATTGCTTCAGACCTACGGGATGAAGGCTCTGGATTATTGTGCCAAACTCCATTTTAAAAACACAGAAAAAGCAAAGAAATTACTAGAAAGATAAGTTATGTCAAAAAGAAGTTCAAAACAGTCATCTAGCTCACCAGTGGTGAGATTCCTTAAAGAATGGGGCCTCTTCAGTATTATTGTTGGTCTCATTATCGCCTCTCGCATCTACCTCTGGGCTCCGGTCAAGGTGGACGGCCATTCGATGGATCCAACCCTGGCTGATAGCGAGTATCTCCTTGTGGTCAACCACCTCTCAATTGATCGTTTCGACATTGTCGTTGCCAGTGAAAAAGACGACGACGGCAAAACCAAGGACATTGTCAAGCGGGTCATCGGTCTTCCTGGAGATACTATCCAGTACGACAACGATACCCTTTACATCAATGGGAAAAAGACCAATGAGCCCTATTTGAAGGACTACATCGCTCGTTTCAAAAAAGATAAATTGCAATCGACCTACACTGGAAAAGGGTTCGAAGAAAACGGAGAACTCTTCCGCCAATTGGCCAATACAGCCCAAGCTTTTACAGTTGACAAGGATGGCAATCCTAAATTTACCTTGAAGTTGCTCGACGATGAATACCTCCTACTTGGAGATGACCGGATCGTTTCAAAAGATAGCCGTCAAGTCGGAGCTTTCAAGAAAGAACAAATCAAAGGGCAAGCCGTCTTTAAACTATGGCCGATCTACCCTTTCAAAACTTATTAGTCTAGATTAACAGACTGAGGCTGAGACAAGTATGTCCCAGCCTCGCTTTATAAAAAGGAAAGAAATGATGGAATATTATTTTTCTGGTACTATTGAGCGCATTATTTTTGAAAATCCTAGCAGTTTTTTTCGAATCCTCTTGCTCGATATCAGCGATACCGATGCCGAAGACTTTGATGATTTTGAGATTATTGTGACGGGTACTATGGCAGATATCATGGAAGGCGAAGACTACACCTTCTGGGGAGAGCTGGTCCATCATCCTAAATACGGAGAACAGCTCAAAATCAGTCGCTATGAACGTGCCAAACCCTCTAGCAAGGGCTTGGTGAAATATTTTTCCAGCGATCACTTTAAAGGAATTGGTCTCAAAACAGCCCAAAAAATCGTGGACCTCTATGGGGACGATACCATTGACAAAATTTTGGAGGCCCCTGAAAAATTAGAAGAAATCACAGGCCTTTCCAAGAAAAACCGCCTGGCTTTTGTGGAAAAACTCCGTCAGAATTACGGAACGGAGCGCATTCTCGCTCAACTAGCCAACTATGGCATTCCCAATAAATTGGCCTTTCAGATCCAGGATTTCTACAAGGAAGAAACCCTCCAGATCGTGGAGCAACAGCCCTACCGATTGGTGGAAGATATCCAAGGCATGGGCTTTAAAATCGCGGACCAACTAGCCGAAGAATTGGGGATTGCAAGTGACGCCCCTGAGCGTTTCCGAGCAGGTCTGATCCACAGCCTTTTTAGCTACTCTATCGAGACTGGAAATACCTATATCGAAGCCAAGGACCTCCTGCGCTATACCATTGACCTCCTAGAATCAGCTCGTCCAGTAGAATTGGATCCTTCCACTGTCGCCCAAGAATTAGGACGCCTCATCGAGGAAGACAAGGTCCAAAACGTGGATACCAAGATCTTTGACAACAGCCTCTTCTTTGCGGAGGAAGGGATTCGCAGTCATATCGGTCGATTGTTGGAAAAAGGAAAGCAAGCTTCATTTGACCCTGAGAAAATCAACCAGGCGATTGAGGCGGTTGAAAAAGATTTGGGGATTCGCTACGATGCCATTCAAAAAGAGGCGATTCACCAGGCGATTCAAAACAAGGTCTTTATCCTCACAGGGGGACCGGGGACAGGAAAGACTACAGTTATCAATGGGATGATCAGCGTCTATGCCCAACTCCACCAACTGGATCTTCGGAAGAAACAAGACCTGCCGATCCTCTTGGCTGCCCCAACAGGACGGGCAGCTAGACGCATGAATGAGCTGACAGGACTTCCGAGCGCCACCATCCACCGCCATTTGGGGATGACAGGAGATGATGACACCAGCCACTTAGAGGACTATCTGGATGCAGACTTCATCATTGTGGACGAATTTTCCATGGTTGATACCTGGCTGGCTAATCAATTACTCAGCAACATCGCAACAGATACCAAACTCTTGATTGTGGGAGATGCCGACCAATTACCTTCCGTCAGCCCTGGTCAGGTCTTGGCTGATCTCTTGCAGATCCCAAGCATCCCTCAGACCAAACTCGAACATATTTTCCGTCAGAGTGAGGACTCGACCATTGTCTCACTAGCAGGAGACATTCGCCAAGGCAAGCTTCCTCAAGATTTCACAGAACGAAAAGCTGACCGCTCTTATTTCGAAGCCGGAAGCGAACACATCCCTAAGATGATCGAACAAATCACTTCTGCTGCCCTTCGTAGTCAGATCCCTGCTCGAGATATCCAAGTCTTGGCACCCATGTACAAGGGCCAGGCCGGCATTGACAATATCAATACGCTCATGCAAGACCTTCTCAATCCAGCTGTCAAAGATCAGGTCGTCTTTGACACGCCAGACTGCCAATACCGCGATGGAGACAAGGTTATCCATCTGGTCAATGATGCAGAAAGCAATGTCTTTAATGGAGATATTGGCTACATTACCGATCTTCTCCCCGGAAAATATACAGAATCGAAGCAAGATGAATTGACTATCCAATTTGATGGCAATGAAATCGTCTACCCGCGCAATGAATGGTACAAGATTCGCTTAGCCTATGCGATGAGTATTCACAAATCGCAAGGAAGCGAATTTCCTGTGGTGATTTTACCCATTACTAATCAAAGCCACCGGATGTTGCAGCGTAATTTGATCTATACCGCCATCACGCGCTCAAAGAGCAAGCTGATTCTCTTAGGAGAATACAGCGCCTTTGATTTCGCTACTAAAAATACAGGTACAGCGCGCAAGACCTATTTGGTTGAACGCTTCAAGGAACTGGACGGAGGCGAAGCAACCACAGACTATTCTTCATCCCTTGCAACGGCTTCTGCTACAGTCGAATCTGCACGAAGCAAGGAAGAAACTGTTGAAACGAAAGCAGAGACGTCTAAACCTACTGTCTATCGACTAACAGAAGACAATCTCCACACCATCTCGCCTATGATTGGACTAACAGAAGAAGAGATTGCAGCCTTCTTTGATATCAAAAAAGACGACTAGTGAACAGACTAGTTGTCTTTTTCTTCCTCTACCAGAGGCAGTTCAGTATGATCGACGAAATTGGTCATGGTGACACCCAAGAGGCGGATTCCTGTATTTATCGATTCGATTTCTTGAAAAATGTGACGCGCTGAACGATTGATGCGCTCAGCATCTCGCGTTGGCTCCGTCAAGGTGATACGCTTAGTCAAGGTGGTAAAGTCTCCATAGCGCACTTTTAAGACCAAGGTCTTTCCTTGCTTGCCATGTTTTTCCAGCGATTGGGCCACCTTACTGGACAGATTGGCAATTTCTTCTAAAATATCATCCTCAGCATAAAGGAGCTTGCGGTAGGTCCGCTCTTTTCCGATCGACTTGCGGATGCGGTGACTTTTGACAGGGCTATTATGAATCCCTCGTGCCTTGCGAAAGAGATCATAGCCAAATCGCCCAAACCGATCAATCAAAGTCATCTCCGGGATGACTAAAAGATCCGCGCCAGTATAGACACCCATCTCATGTAGTCTCTCTACTGTCTTCTTTCCTACTCCATGAAATTTGGCAATGTCCATTTGGCTCAGGAAATCCTCAGCGTCCTCCGGTAAGACCACCGTTAGGCCACGAGGCTTTTGGTAGTCACTCGCCATCTTGGCCAAAAACTTATTATAAGAAACACCCGCTGAAGCTGTGAGATGCAACTCTTCCCAGATAGCATGCTGAATCAAGCGGGCGATTTTGACAGCTGATTTGCTCTGGATTTTATTTTCCGTCACATCTAGATAGGCTTCATCAATACTCATGGGCTCGATGAGATCTGTATAACGCTTGAAAATCTCACGGACCTGCTCACCTACTTCTCGGTATTTCTCATAATTTCCAGAGATAAAAATGGCTTGAGGACAAAGGTCCAGCGCTTCTTTAGAGCTCATAGCTGAATGAATGCCATATTTCCTTGCTTCATAGTTACAAGTCGAGACAACACCTCTCCCTCCTGACTGACGAGGGTCCTGGCCAATCACGACAGGCTTACCCTTTAAACTAGGGTTGTCTCTTTCTTCGACGGCAGCAAAAAATGCATCCATATCAATATGAATAATCTTGCGACTGGTATCATTCACTAATGGAAATATCAGCATTTTTCACCCTCCTTTCTTTCTATTATAGGAAGAAAATTTCAGAATTGCAAAAATCGGCTCTCCAGAAAACATGAAAATTGTTGAAAAACTGTGTTTGTTTTCAAAAATATAGTACAGTATCGCAGAGGATTTGAAACTGTATTACAAAAGAATCTGCTGTTTTTCGCAATTCGCCTTTGTGTAACCGATTTCTGTATGGTATACTACTATTGTAAGTGCAACAGATATAGTTGCTAGAAAGACAATAGAGGAAAATAAAAATGGTTGTTAAAACAGTCGTTGAAGCACAAGATATTTTTGACAAAGCCTGGGAAGGCTTCAAAGGTGAAGATTGGAAAGAAAAAGCAAGCGTTTCTCGCTTCGTTCAAGCTAACTACACACCATATGATGGAGATGAAAGCTTCCTAGCTGGTCCAACTGAACGTTCTCTTCACATCAAAAAAATTGTTGAAGAAACGAAAGCTCATTATGAAGAAACTCGTTTCCCATACGATAACCGTCCAACATCTATCGCTGATATCGCAGCTGGATATATCGATAAAGAAAACGAAGTGATCTTCGGTATCCAAAATGATGAATTGTTCAAATTGAACTTTATGCCTCGTGGTGGTATCCGTATGGCAGAAACTACTTTGAAAGAAAATGGATACGAACCAGATCCTGCAGTTCATGAAATCTTCACAAAATACGTTACAACTGTAAACGACGGTATCTTCCGCGCTTACACTTCTAACATCCGTCGTGCTCGTCACGCTCACACTGTAACTGGTCTTCCAGATGCTTACTCTCGTGGACGTATCATCGGGGTTTATGCTCGTTTGGCTCTTTACGGTGCTGACTACTTGATGGCTGAAAAAGCAAACGACTGGAACTCTATTACTGAAATTGATGAAGAATCAATCCGTCTTCGTGAAGAAGTAAACCTTCAATACCAAGCACTTCAAGAAGTTGTTAAATTGGGTGACCTTTATGGTGTAGACGTACGTCGTCCTGCCTTCGATACAAAAGAAGCGATCCAATGGACAAACATCGCCTTCATGGCTGTCTGCCGTGTGATCAACGGTGCTGCTACTTCTCTTGGACGTGTGCCAATCGTTTTGGATATCTACGCTGAACGTGACTTGGCTCGTGGTACATTTACTGAATCAGAAATCCAAGAATTCGTTGACGATTTCGTTATGAAATTGCGTACTGTTAAATTTGCTCGTACAAAAGCTTACGACCAATTGTACTCAGGTGACCCAACCTTCATCACAACTTCTATGGCTGGTATGGGTAACGACGGACGTCACCGTGTTACTAAGATGGACTACCGTTTCTTGAACACTTTGGACAACATCGGTAACTCTCCAGAACCAAACTTGACAGTTCTTTGGACTGACAAAT
>ERZ857750.1196-NODE-1196-length-29540-cov-32.036324_pt1 | contig 29540 bp, 15 predicted proteins | sample MGYA00519915_ERZ857750 | MGnify/ENA primary metagenome ERZ857750 (study PRJEB31778, sample SAMEA3449358) | human gut metagenome | biome: human gut; feature: human-associated habitat; material: faeces | place: United Kingdom | collected 2010/2012 ...
TGTGACAGACAAGAACGGAAACCAGGCAGTAAGTAATGCGGCAGAGATAAAGATGTCAACTGTAAACATCACAAAGCAGCCGCAGAGCTATACAGGAAAAGCAGGTGAAATTAATTATTTCGAGATAGCAGCCACAGGAACAGGACTCACATACCAGTGGGAGATGAGCAAGAATGGCGGAAGCACATGGGAGAAGATGACCTCAAGCTTCTCAGGCTACAACACAAACAGGGTCGGAGTAACAATGAAATCAGAGAGAAACGGCTGGAAGTTCAGATGTGTTGTGACAGACAAGAACGGAAACCAGGCAGTAAGTAATGCGGCAGAGATAAAGATGACAACAGTGAACATCACAAAACAGCCGCAGAGCTATACAGGAAAAGCAGGTGAAATTAATTATTTCGAGATAGCAGCCACAGGAACAGGACTCACATACCAGTGGGAGATGAGCAAGAATGGCGGAAGCACATGGGAGAAGATGACCTCAAGCTTCTCAGGCTACAACACAAACAGGGTCGGAGTAACAATGAAATCAGAGAGAAACGGCTGGAAGTTCAGATGTGTTGTAACAGACAAGAACGGAAACCAGGCAGTAAGTAATGCGGCAGAGATAAAGATGTCAACTGTAAACATCACAAAACAGCCGCAGAGCTATACAGGAAAAGCCGGAGAAATTAATTATTTCGAGATAGCAGCCACAGGAACAGGACTCACATACCAGTGGGAGATGAGCAAGAATGGCGGAAGCACATGGGAGAAGATGACCTCAAGCTTCTCAGGCTACAACACAAACAGGGTCGGAGTAACAATGAAATCAGAGAGAAACGGCTGGAAGTTCAGATGTGTTGTAACAGACAAGAACGGAAACCAGGCAGTAAGTAATGCGGCAGAGATAAAGATGTCAACTGTAAACATCACAAAACAGCCGCAGAGCTATACAGGAAAAGCAGGTGAAATTAATTATTTCGAGATAGCAGCCACAGGAACAGGACTCACATACCAGTGGGAGATGAGCAAGAATGGCGGAAGCACATGGGAGAAGATGACCTCAAGCTTCTCAGGCTACAACACAAACAGGGTCGGAGTAACAATGAAATCAGAGAGAAACGGCTGGAAGTTCAGATGTGTTGTAACAGACAAGAACGGAAACCAGGCAGTAAGTAATGCGGCAGAGATAAAGATGACAACTGTGAACATCACAAAACAGCCGCAGAGCTATACAGGAAAAGCAGATGAAATTAATTATTTCGAGATAGCAGCCACAGGAACAGGACTCACATACCAGTGGGAGATGAGCAAGAATGGCGGAAGCACATGGGAGAAGATGACCTCAAGCTTCTCAGGCTACAACACAAACAGGGTCGGAGTAACAATGAAATCAGAGAGAAACGGCTGGAAGTTCAGATGTGTTGTGACAGACAAGAACGGAAACCAGGCAGTAAGTAATGCGGCAGAGATAAAGATGACAACTGTGAACATCACAAAACAGCCGCAGAGCTATACAGGAAAAGCCGGAGAAATTAATTATTTCGAGATAGCAGCCACAGGAACAGGACTCACATACCAGTGGGAGATGAGCAAGAATGGCGGAAGCACATGGGAGAAGATGACCTCAAGCTTCTCAGGCTACAACACAAACAGGGTCGGAGTAACAATGAAATCAGAGAGAAACGGCTGGAAGTTCAGATGCGTTGTAACAGACAAGAACGGAAACAAGGCAACTAGTAATGTTGCAACAATTATTATTATTACAAATGAGGACTGGGAACTTCCAATAATGTAATTAAATAATATTATTGTGTAAAATAAAGTGTGTAGGTTATCGGTAATAAAAACTTACGCACTTTATTTTTATAAATTATCTACTGTGGTGTGACGCGAATGCACCTATAGCGATTCAACCTGCATAAAACGAACGCTGCTAATGAGGAACTGGTTATCAGTCTTAATTACGGAAGCAAAGTCCAAGAAAGAATCCGATATACCAATTGCTCCATCATTATACAGCTTAAGAAACAAACAAGAGCAATGATGAAACAACGAGTGGTGTGGTGAGACCATATTGGTATATCAATAAGGTTATTCAGTCACCGACAGCAGATACGGGACTGAAGAATCTGTGTAAGGCAATGTACATCTACAATAACGCAGAAAGACAGTATTTTATGAATCATATTTGGGATAACTGGGGAAGGACGTAAAAATAAATATAAATCATTATGTTTGTATATCAATTTTGGATTAAAAGTGGTAAAATGTATTAGTGCTATAGGACTAAAATAATTAGTTTTAATATTCTAAGGATATTGGAGGAAATCAAATGAAAAAAATAGTTAGTTTGCTATTGTTATGTGCAATGCTAGTTACTTTGGCCCCACAGGGCATATTAGCATATAGTACAGATGATGATGGAGAGAGTGTTTTCGGAGATATTCAGGTAACATCCAACCATAACAATTATGGTTATACGTTTACTGAATCGGATTATGTATTTTGGAGTGGAGAATCTTTTGATTTAAAAGGAACAGTATTCACCGGATCATATGATAGTCCAATAAATATTCCTGGTGCTTCATATAGTTGGAAGGTCGAGGAGTTTGATGATGACATAGACTATGGAAAATACGTAACTCTTATACCTGATTCTAAAGATTCATCAAAATGTCATGTTAAAATAGCTGATAATGCACCACGAAATACATATTATATTGAGATGGATGCTACATACATAGATTCTAATGGAGAGCTTCATAAAGAAGAATATATAGATGAAGTTGGTTTTGATGTATATTCTGAATATTATTATATTGATTTGCAACAGCCGGATAATTTTGCTAAAGATGAATCAATAGTTATACGTCCATCAGTAAAGAAGATTAGTGAAAAAGGTATTGAAACAGTAACAGTTGATAGTAATAAAATTAAATTTAATGAAGAAACATCTAATCTTGATAAGGTAACTATCAAAAGAAATACTGATGGGAGCATAACTATCACAAGATTGTCAAACGATAGCTTTAATTTGTATTTGACCTCAGATTATACAGCAGATTTTGAAGATAAACAAATTCATTTTGATGAATGGAAAGATAATGTTTATTTTCCAAGTGGAACGGTGTATTATGATGGTCAGAAACAACTGGAAATATCACTTAATACTAAAGAATTATATTCCAAAAATGTTACATACCAGTTGTATGTTGAAAATGAAGGTGAAAAGATTTTGATACCAGATTCGGCTTATCAGGAAAAAAGAGCCGACCAATCTACGTATTTTACCTTTACAAATGAATGGGCACATAATAACTTGCCAAATGATACTTCACATAATATAGACGTTTCGGTTTTAAGAAATAACAAAGAAATATCAAATGCATCTATTTGGATTAGAAGTAAATATCAGACATTTAGTTTTGATGTTTTGAAGACGAAAATCAGACAAGATGAAACATATAGCATTTCAAAAAGCGGAAATGGGTATGTTGGCCCGGATGTTGAAGAGTGTGCATATGTGATAGAGAATGTTGAAAGTTCTGATACAAGCATTTTGAAAATTTCAAATGCAGATAGTTGCTGGAATTATGTGGGATTGAAACCAGGGAATGTTGCAGTAACTGTAACATTACAATACTATGATAATCGAAAGCCTGTACAGAAGAAAATGGTATATAATGTATCAATATTAGATGCAAATTACGAAATAGAAGTAGATAATAACGGTCTTAATAAAGTTTACATAGGCGGAGTAAATTATTGTAATTTATCAACATTTGCTACTCCATATAATGGAACAAAAAAAGAATATATGGATGTGATATATGAGGCTGAAGTCTTGCATTTATATAATAATCCAAACGAAAAATATACACAGGGAGTTGCAGAAATTGTTGATGGAAATAAATTAAAGTTTACAGTATCAGAGCGAGGGTCGTGGCAGTGGTATATGGATATAAAGATTACCGCAAAACGAAAGGATGGTACAATTTTAGCAGAGAATTATTATCAAGCTGATGTTACAGACGAGCAACAATATATAGGCAGATATGAATATATGGGAAATGATGATCATTATATTCAGATTATGCCAAAGCTTAAATTCTATAGTAATGAATTCCCTAATGGAAAAGATGTGACGTCAGAATATAATCTGAAGTATAGTTGGAGAAATAATACAATTTTAAGTGCAGCTAAAAATAATGATGGAAGCATTACATTTAAGAGAGATCACAACAGAATTTATTATAGGGAATATATTGATTTTGAATGGGATACAAAAGATACAGGCAAAAAAGTAAGCTCGGGAACATTTACAGTCTATGAGACAATTGAGGAATCAGATAGACCAGTGACACCGAATAAACCCGAAGTAACCAAGCCGGAAAAAGAGGTAAGTAAGGCCGCAAATATAACAATTTCTGATGATGAAACTATGAAGTTTAATATATATTGGAATCTAAAAAATGTTGATGATCCAATTGTAAAAATGTATTTTGAAGATCAACCGGATAAGATATGGTATACAGGAGTAAAGCATACATATGCATCAGAAAACCTAAGCTGGGATTATGTGTCTTCAGTTAGTATCAATTCAGGTGAAATGACTAGAATAATGAATATTCAGTTAATTTCATCAGATGATGGAGAAGTTGTGGAGGAATTCAGTACCTCAGCTGAGTGTTATGCACAGAAATTATTACAGAGTACAGATGAGAGTGCACAGAAGTATAAGCCGCTGATGAAAGCAATATTGAATTATGGTGCTGCATCTCAGCAATATTTCAAAATGAATACATCAGAGCTTGCAAACAAATCTCTTTCAACAGCAGATAAGGCAATTAGTGCTATTCCACAGAATGAAATAAATAAGTATAATGTTAATAGTTGGTTTTATATTGATGGAATGGACTATGTTGGATCAAGCTTGATTGTTGGAGATAAAATTAAGCTTCGTCACTATTTTAGTTTAGACGCTAAGAAGAGACCAATCGACTATAGCTATGATGTAATTACTTTTACTTCTCAAAATACGTATACCGGGACTGATTATGTTTACAAATTGACTAAGAGCGGAGATAAATACTATGTGGAGATTCCTTTAGATACAAAGAACTTTTTTATGGATAAGACATTGATTGTATCTGATGGTAAAAGTAATATAGGATTGAATTATTATGTGATGAATTATATTGCAAAAGCATACGTAAGCAGTAGTAGCAGTATAGAATTAAAGAACTTAATAGCAACGCTATATTGGATGCAAATACAAAAAACACAACTTAAGAATGTAAATTCATAATCTGTAGGTACAGTATTTAATGCTGGATTTTAAGTAACGCTTGCATCATTTTTGCTAGATGCAAGCGTTTTACTATATTATAGATTGTATTTTTGTAGGAAATAATCTGTATAGTGAATTGTTTATGATTACCTATCTTGTCCGTCATAGAGTTTGAGTAGTTAATTAGTGGTTCAATAAGTAAAGTCAGGGTGGACATAAGTTCACTCTGTTTTTTATATAAATTTTATATTTTACTTTCATATTATTGTAAATAGTGGTAATCTATTATTAGTACTAAAGGTTTATGACATTGTATTTTTAAAGGAACGTTGATATGACAAAACATGTATTAAAGAGAATGATAGGAGTTGTCCTTTGCTTATGTCTATTGCTTCAATTATTGCCTCAGGCTCAAAACGTACTTGCAGCATCTAGTAAGGTTGAGACGGCACTGGACTGGGCACAGAAAATTGCAGATGATAATAGTCATGGGTATTCACAACAACATAGAAATGGGCCAGATTATGATTGTTCTTCATATGTGAGTACTGCACTTGTGAAAGCCGGATTAAATGATAATGGTAGTCTTACAACTTATACTATGAAGAAGTATTTGTGCTCAAAAGGATTTACATGGATTCCTTGGAGCTCAATTGGAGGTCAGAGTGGTTTAAAAAGAGGTGATATTCTATTAGATGAAGATACACATACGGAATTCTATATTGGAAATGGAAAGATGATTGGAGCACATAGGGATTATGGATATCCAGCAACGGGAGATCAAACTGGAAAAGAAATATCTGTTCAAAATTTTTATAATAATCAATATGGTATTTCATGGAACGGAGTATTACGATATGAGGAAACAAATCCTGTCACAACTACACCATCCATCTGGAAAAACAGTGACAGCTATACGGTAGGAAATTCGGCAACATTAACCTGGAACAGTGTAGATAATGCAACAGGATATTGGTTTTCAGTCTGGTATAAGGGGGAACAAATTGTTACAACTCAGGTTTCAGGAAGCTCGGAGTATACATTAAATAATCTGGGAGAGGGAGAGTATACTGCTTTCATAACCGCTTATAATGATATCAGCAGTAAGCAGGGCTCTGTGACCTTTAGGGTAAATTATCTTGATATAGGTACAAATTTTATAGCTAACATAATTAAAGTTGATTCATGGAGTCATGTGGTTAATGATAATACAAATGCCTGCATAGGTAAGGAAGTGGGAAATGCAAATGAGTATTATGAATTTACAAGACAGAGTGATGGCGCATATATAATTAAATCACTTGAGGATGGAAAATATCTCGAGGTTTCTGATGGTGGAAATAAAAATGGTCAGAATGTGGGCTTTGGCGATTATACAGGAGAAAATAACCAAAGATGGTATATAAAGAATGGCTCTAGTGGAAAAATATTAATTCCTAAAAACGCAACAGAATCATGCCTAGATATATCTAATAATGGCTCAGCAGTAGGAACAAATGCATAAATATGGGCTCAGGCGGGAGTGGCAGCCCAGGAATTTAGTATATATACACAGTCGAATATTCCAAACTTCATTAATTTTGGAGATGATTTTTACGCAAATATAATCAAAGCAAGTACATGGAGTACTCTTGTAAATAAGAATCCTAATTTGGAAGTTGGTGGAGAGGGTGAAGCAGAAGGAAGCGATATATGGCATTTCAGACGAATGAAAGATGGTACATATACCATACAGTCTCTATTTGATGGAAAATATCTTGATGTTGAGAAATTTAGCGATCAAAAAGGAGCTAACGTATATTGCTATGATTATACAGGTGATAGTAATCAGAGATGGTATTTGACATTGGGAAAAAATGGAAAGGTCTTAATTCCAAAGAATGCTACTGGATTATGTTTAGATGTTTTTAATGATGGTTCGGACGCTGGTACAAATGCACAGCTGTGGGAGCCAAACGGAACCACTGCTCAGGAGTTTAATGTTTATAAAGAGGACACAATAAAGCTAGGCACGGCAAATGTTACTTTATCAAATAATAACTATATATATGATGGCAAAGAGAAGAAACCGGACGTAACAGTAAAATATGGATATGCTACGTTACAACAAGGCACAGATTATACGGTGGAGTATTCAAATAACGTAAAAGCAGGTACAGCTACCGTTACAATAAAAGGCACCGGAATATATTCAGGTACGGTTTCTAAAAACTTTGGAATAAAGGAAGCTTTATATACGGTATATGGATATCAGGTTGTTATCAATGGAAATTTCGATTTGAAATATTATATTGATTTGTCAAAAGAAGCTGCAAATGATACCGATACGTACATTGAGTTTAAAGTCGGTGATAGAGTACAAAAGGTAAAACAGAGAGAAACATCGAATGGACACTATGTTTATACATGTGAAGTGCCTGTAGCTCAGATTGGTGACAAAGTGACGGCAACATTACATTATAAGGATAAATTATATGCTCTTTCACAGTATTCGGTCAAAGATTATCTGAATACTATAGTTCAAAACAAAGATAAAAAAGAAGAGTATGGCAAGGCTGGAGACATTGCATCAGCCATACTGAATTATGGGGCAAGGGCACAGATATATTTTGGATATAAGACGGATTCATTAGTTTACAGTGCTTTACCGGATGCTGAGATAAAAAAAGTGGATTCTATTTTGGCACAGGATATTAAGAATGCTATAACCAATAAGGAAAGCGGCAACCTTGAAAACAATGATTTCAAATACTATGGAGCTTCATTAGTATGCAAGTCAGATACAGGAATGAAACTGTATTTTGAAAATAAAAAAAGCCTTTCTCTTAAAGAGATTGAGAAGAAATATGATATTTCGGTTAAAGATTGTAAGAAGCAGGTTAGTAAATCCATAAACGGAAATATGATTTGTATTACTATTAATGACTTAAATGCTACTGAACTGGATGATAATTTTGTGGTACAGATAATTAATAAGCAAAACAGCAGTCAGAGTATGTCTGTTTCAACAAGCCCGTATATTTATATAAAGAAATCTATGGATTCAGGAAATGCAAAGCTTATAAATCTCTGCAAAGCGATGTATTGGTATAGTCAGAAGGCTATGGAGTATTCAATGACGGAAAATAGATAAGTTTTATAATTATCTTTTCGAATTAATAGATTTAAGGAATACATCTTCAGCAATTGTATGGGAAATTGAATAATAACACTAGGAGGGGCTGTAAAAAACTCCCCTTTTTGTGGGAATTTGCTTAATTTACAAATGCTTACAGTTTCTGCAGGTGAAATACATTGGGATAGGCGCCAATAAATAAAGCTAAATCTCAAAGAAGGGAATAAATTGTTGCATAAAATATAGTACTAGAGTATAATTGAATTAGATTAATACAGCAAAGCAGAAAAAATTCTGTGGCGCAAAGCTATAGGGCCTGATATATGGTAGCCAGTTGCAACATGAGGAACAGTTAATTAATGGCATTGCTATTCTTGATTAGGATAGTGGTGCCATTTTTGCATCTGTGGTGAGATAGGAGAGTATTGTTTATGAGAAAACAAAGAATTATTATAGCTATTGTTATTTGTGCAATGTTGCTTACAAGTGGGACATTTTGTGATTTTGTTACAGTTATGGCGTCCACCGGTCAAATAGCAAGTGGAAAATGTGGGGATAATCTAGTTTGGTCATTAGATAGTAATGGAACATTAACTATAAGTGGAACTGGAAAAATGGATAATTGGATATGGTATTCAGAACCAGGAGACATGGAAGGAGATAGACCACTATGGAGTAGCTGGTGGGGGGATAAGATCATAAACGTTGTTATAGAAGATGGTGTAACCAGTATAGGAAGTTATGCATTTTGTGAGTGTCGTAATTTAAAAAGTGTTGATATTCCAAATAGTGTTACGGATATAGAAGAGGCTGCGTTTTCATTATGTGGAAGTTTAAAAGATGTTAAAATACCAAATAGTGTTACGAGTATAGGGGATGATACATTTTCATTTTGTAAAAGTATTAAGAACATAGAAATTCCTGCAAGTGTAACCAAGATAGGTGAAATGACCTTTTATTGTTGTCAATCAGTAGAGAGTATTGTTGTAGATAAAAATAATAAAAGATATAATAGTCAGAATAATTGTAATGCTATAATTGACTCGTTGACAAATGATTTTTTATATGGTTGTAATAATTCTTTTATTCCAGATGGGGTTAGAAGTATACATAGAAATGCTTTTATTGATTGTAAAAAGATAACAAGCATAAAGATTCCATCAAGTGTGACAAGTATTGGAGGAGAAGCATTTGTTGGATGTGATTCGTTATCCAATATAGATATTCCTTCAAGCATTGAAGTGATTGGAGATGGGGTATTTGGGAGCTGTTATAATTTAGAAAATGTAAAGTTGCATAAGGGATTAAAAACTATAGGAAGTAATGCATTTAGTAATTGTAATAAATTAAATGAAATAAAGATTCCTGTAGGAACTAAAAGTATTGAAAACTACGCTTTTTATAGGTGTAATAATCTAAAAACAATATATATTCCTTCTAGTGTAGACAAAATAGGAGATACGGCATTTGTAGGGACGTCTGATGAACTTACTATTTTGGGAGTTTATAATTCATACACTCAACATTATGCTAATGATAAAAAAATAAAGTTTATTTCTCGAGAAAATGTAGAAAGCAATGTATCATATACGACTATAGCAGAAGAAATAGTATATTATATAGATGAAATATTGAAAGATCAAGATATATCAAACGGTAAAATAGATGGTTTATCAATGGATTTTACAATAAAAGATAATAAATATACCTTTACACCACTTAATCTTGATTTCGCAGCAGGGATGCCATTGTCGAATCTTAATTACCAAGCGGTTATAGATACCGATAGTAAAACGGTTAAAGTATTGCTCGGAATGTCTAAAGATGGCAAGTCGGAGATAAAGCAGACAACAGATGTAAATAGCACATCTTGGGGACAGCAATATCAATCAATAAAAAAGATGTATAAAGATTTGACTGGATATGATGCAAGAACTACACGTGCTACTTGGAATAATTTCGAGAAAATGAAATCAGAGCTAAATAGCCTTAAGTGTGATATGTTTGTTAGTGCAGACATGAAAATAACAGGATTTTTAGAATTTTCTTTTGCTGATGATGGTAGTGGTTCGTGCTTTAAAGAAGGAGGAATTATTGAGAAGGTATCTGTAGATACTAATTTTTCTTCTCCGGTGGTTGCACCATGGGTATATATTTCATTAGGATTGGGAGTATCGGAGGAAGGAACATTAAAAGTGCAAATGAATAATAATGTTCCCGAATTGATTACATCATTAGAACTGGCGGCAAAAGCATCTGCCAAAATAAGTGGACAAATTCCTATAATTGCTAAAGTTGAAGGAATGATTGACGCTAAATTATCTGCAAATATAGCGAATACAGAGCCTAAATTTACAGTTGATATGACAGGTGATATTTCACTTAAGACAACAGCACTTGCCGGAATTATAGAGGTTTACAATAATACCTGGAATTATCTCGACTGTCAGATATATCCGGAATTTAAAAATAATAATGATACAGAAATCGCATCATATAATTCTACAGATGAAATGCTGTGTACAGCATCCGGCACAGAACGAATAGTAGGGGCGCAGAGTGCTAAGCTGTCCGGTACAGATTTTAGCGAACAAAACGTTTACAGTCAGAATGAGGCCAGGCTGATATCTTTGAGTAACAATAGAAAATTACTATTATGGCTTGATGACAGTAGGGAGAAAAGCAACAATAACCGCACCACATTAATGTACTCTGTTTATGATGGCAGTAACTGGTCAAATCCGGAAGAAGTATGTAATGATGGCTGTTTTGATGGAGAATTCTCTTATTATGTAGAAAACGATAACACTGTATATGTTGTTTTCCAAAAAGGAAATATGATTTTTGGAGACGACACGGAATATTCGGATGTTGTACGAAATATAGATCCGTATGTGACCAAATTTGATGGCAGTACTTTTTCTACTCCGGAAAAGGTAAGAGATGACAATAATTCATATGAAGATAATTTTACAATTACAAAGAATGATAGTCAGCTAAAAGTAACTTATGTGGAATATCCATCTGATTATCTCGCGGGCAATTCAGATACTTTAAATCTTATGAATACCATAAATAATGGCTCTGAATGGGCTGATAATATGATTTGTGAAGAAAACAGTTTTATCTCTGATTATGAATATATAGGTAGCCGGCTTTATCTGGAATTATATAACACAGACAAGGGATGCTATGAACTGTATAAATCAGATAATGGCAACGATGAATTATTAAAATCTCTTTCAAAGGAGGTTGAATTAGTATCTGCCGGAGATAAAATATATTATGTTGAAAATGATATTTTAAATACTTTAAAAGCAGATAAAATATCTGAATGTCAATTACCATATGGTACGGATTATAAGATTATCACAAATGGCAACAGCACAAAGCTTGTTTATGAGATAATAAATGAGGATCACAGTTCAGCACTATACAGCGGAGATATTTCGGATGGAACAGTGGGAGATACCTTAATCTACAGGTCTGAAAGTGACTATATAAAGAGTTACAACGGATGTATTGATGAAAATGGCAATTTAGATATTGCAACAACCTTGTGTACTTTGAATTCAGACCTTTCTGAAAGCAACTATTCATTAAATGTTATAGGACGCGAAAAAAATTATTCGCTTGCATCAACATACTTATATTATGATGAGAATAATGTAGTGGCTGATAAGGATTTGGACTTATATTATGATGTAACTAATAACGGAAATGAAAATATTTTATCATATAACGTTGTACTTTATGATGAAAGCGGAAATACTTTGGCGGATTCTAAAGTAACAACAGGTATTAAAGTGGGTGAAACCCGTGAAGAAAAATTAGTATATCACATTCCAAAAGATTTTGGTGAGCAAAGCGTCTATATTCAGATACAGTCTGTTGATGGAAAAAAGATATATTCAAAGGCTGAAACGGTTATAAAACACAATGATATAGAAATATGCAATGTGCAGGTAAAGCATATGTGTAATGATGATTACAATATTGAGTGCATATTGAAAAATAATGGCTATCAAAATGCTGATAATGTAGCTATTTCTTTTAATAGCAATGGAGATGATATAATAAAAGAAACTGAGATAGAGCATTTAAACAGTGGGGAAACTTGTACAGCCAGTGTTGAGTTGACAGCAGATGAATATGCTTGTATATCAGATAAAACCTTATATTGTGAAGTGACGAGTTCACTTCCAGAAAGCGATTACGGTAACAATTCAAAAACAATTGATTTGAATAAAACTACTGCAGACGGAATACATAACTGGGTAAAAGATGAAAAATCCGGAAAATATATTTGCAACATTTGTGGCAAAAAGATAGAAGATGATTATTCTGGTGAACTGAAAGGCCTTTCGCTAAGCCTGAGTGATGATATCGGATTGAATTTTGTTATGCAACTGTCAGATTCTTTACTGATTGATAAAGATAATGCATATGTCGAATTTACACCTGAAGGAAGCAAAAAATTCACACGTGTATATCTTAAGGACGCAGACAAGGTAAATTATAACGGAACCGACTGTTATTCATTTAAATGCAGGGTTAATGCCGCAGAAATGACCAAAAAGGTAAACGCGGTGCTTCATTGCAATGATTGGACAGGACAGACATATTCATATTCGGTTTATGACTATGCAAGCAAAATACTAGCTGAGCCAGAAAGCAGCGAATACAAGTCATCAGCACCACTGATAAAAGCAATGCTGAACTATGGCGGATATGCTCAGACTTATTTTAATGAAAATACGGATGCTCTTGCCAATAAGGGATTATATAATAAGACCAATGATCCTGTATTAACAACTAATACAACAGTTTCGAAAGACTATAATTATGCCGCCTTCAACAACAATATGGGCGTTTCATTCCTAGGAGGCAGTCTTGTTCTGAATTCCGGTACAGATTTGAAGCTGTATTATAGCATGGATGACAAAAATATGGCAAATAACATAAATGTGAGTGTAAATGGACAAAATGTTGCACCAGAGTATGATGGGAATATCATGTGTGTAAGAGTCCCGGATATTAGCATTTCATCGCTTGGTGATACATATAACGTTAAAATCAGCGTGAATGGAAAAGAGATAAATCAGAAGTATAGTGCAATGACATATATGTATAAGGCGTTAAATGCACAAAACTCTAATACAAAGCTGAATAATGTAGTAAAGGCGTTATATCTTTATAATGAAGCAGCAAAGCAGTATTCGATGGGAATTGAATAATCGCGCTAGGAGATAGAGGACAGCGAGATGTCCTCTATCTTAATTTATAAATCCGCTATACCGAGGATGGTATGGTGGATTTCTTTAGATTATTTTTTGATTTTTCTTTTATCTTAAAGAAAATGGTGGTATGTTATTATTAGTACTAAAGGTTTGCAGAAAAAATATAAGGAGTCACAGAATTATGAGGAAATTTGCACGAATTAAAACAAAACTGATTTCTTGTATCTTGCTGCTGGCTATGGGGGCACTGTTTCTGGCAAGTGCAAACCATGTGCAGGTGGATTAGGAATATCTGTCTTTTGAACAGTACAAGGCAGAACATTATATCAACTACTCATCTTATGAGTTGTTTATGTCGGATGACTTTAAAATGCCATACTGGATAACTGTTGAGAAGGATAGAAGCGCTGTTATTTTGATAAAATATGGAGGTTTTATGGAAAGATATATTTTTTTAGATACAAATATTTACATAAATGCAGGATATTCTTTTGGTAGCATGCATATGAAAAAGTTCTCGGAATTAGTTTCTAATGATGGACTTGTGTTGTTAACATGTAGTATATGTATAGGTGAAGTAGAAAAACATATAAAAACGGATTTGGAAAGAGCAGTTAGGGAACTAAATAAGGCTTTGCAAAAAAGAGAGTTTGCGGCTTTACGGAATCATGATTTATATAAAGAAAAATTGGCAGAGATGGATGAAACACATGCTATTGATGCTGTAATTAAAAGTTTTCATGATTTTTTGAATCAAAATCGTGCTGAAAGCTTTTTGCTTCAAGAAATTGACATGGAAGAAATTATGCAGGATTATTTTGAAAAGAAAGCACCTTTTGAGACGCAAAAACCGAACGAATTTAAAGATGCAATTATGATAAAAGCATTGAAAAATTATCAAAAAAGGTTAAATAAAAGAATAATAGTTATTTCATCTGATAAAGGATTTAGGAATGCATTTTTAGGAAATGATAAATTTCTAGTGTTTGAAAGGCTTATAGATTTTCTTCACTATCAACAAAGAACAGATAGTATTCATGAGGCATTTGAAAATTATTTTGAGAATGATTTTGAATATGAGAGCATTCAAGAACAATTAGATGATTTACTTAAAAATATTACATATTCTTTTGACGAGAGAGAAGAATTTGAAGTGGTGGACATTGAAACAGAAGATATTTCATATGAATTTAACTATGCTGAGGTTAAAGATGATGGAGATGCACAAGCATTTTTGACTGCATATTTTTATTTGAGAATGAAAAGTAGATATTTAGATACAAACAATTCATATTATGATAAAGAGGATGATGAATATATTGTTAAAAGTTATATAGAGTCAGAAGAAATTCATCGTTTTGAACATGAAATAGTGTTAGATTTTGAATTTGATGAAAGCGAAATGGAAAAGGAAGAGGAGCGTAAGTATAAATTAACATTTATAGGTGTTTGTGCTGATATGTGTAATATGTTTGTGGATTTGTCAGAAGATGATACACTTTTTGACTGCATTGATTCAATGAGTGTGATGCGGGAGAAGGATAAACAATGGCTTGAAAAAAATGTTGTTAAATGTAGTGAGTGTGGAAAAATTTTAGGGTTTAATGATTTGGGTAATTATCATGATTATAAAGGCGAGCCGATTTGTGCTAGATGTGCAGTAACTAATGAACAAGGGTTTATTTGTCCTAGTTGTGGTTATAAACATCCATATGAGCGAATGGGAAACTCGGGAACATTTTGTATTGATTGTGAATTGGAATATGAAGATTAATTTTACGTAATAAATATTGAACTGCGTACAATTTTTATGATGGATAATATGAAAATTCTAATTCGCCAATTAAGCTGGAAAGAATGGAATAGTTGGAAACGGTAAGGATATTAATAAAAACCTTCTGTGATACATTAAGAGAAGGCTGAACTTTCATAAAAATTAAATTACATAAAAAGGATATAGAAAATGAAATTTAAGTTTAACAAAAAAATGGTTAGCACAATAGTGATATTAATTTTTGGCGTAGCAATTACAATTGCAGCACTGTCAGCAAAGAACATAACGCCTGAAAATAAAACAAGCTCAGAAATAGCTACAGAGGCGGTATCAGCTACAGAGATGCTATCGGATACAGAAAATACAGAGACTAGTAATGTGGATAAGAATTCATCAGATTCCTCAAAAGACAAAGCAACAGTAGCCGATGATAAGGACAAATCTGATGAAACAAATAATTCTGACAAAAGTTCAACAGCTACAAAAGAAGAGGACAACAACTTGAAAGATACAAAGAGCTCATCAGAAATGACCGATAATAACGATTCTAGAGATCCATATGAGACTGATATAATGAAAAATGATGAATCAGAAGACACTTCAGACGATGTAAATAAAACAGGTGATAAGGTTGATAAAAAATCTGAGACAAACAATTCTGGAGATAGTGGTTCAGGCACAGGTGATTCAGATAATGACAATTCAGGAACGAGTGATAATAATGAACAGAAATCTGATAACGGAGTGATAGAGCTTCCAATTATACCGATTGACTAATGTGATGTGGTATTAACCAAGTTATACTGTGGATGGTGTGAAACTTGGAAAGTGGATTTCTAATATCCGCTCGAAACGTAAGCATCCTGGGTAGAATAATATGATTCTTGATGAGATTGTGACGAATTGGAAGTAGGGAATGGATGACCTATGTAGATGGAGAAGTGTGTATTATGGGGAAATCAAAAGTAAAGAAATGGACGTTATTATATACTGAAATTTGTAAATTAGGAGAAGGTGGAAATGCTGATGTCTATCTGGTTGAGGATAACAAATCAGGGAGTAGATATGCATTAAAAGAACTTCGCAGCAATAATAGGAGTGAGGAGAAAAAGTCTAGATTTATCAGTGAGATTCAGATTGCTAGAGATAACTGTGACTTGATACAGGGGATTATTCCAATAATATCTTATTCTATGGATGATTATTGGTATACGATGCCGATTGCTGAACCTGTAATGAATTTTATAAATAAAAAATCTCTTAATGAAATTATTGATGGAGTTTTGCAGTTATGTGAAACACTCTGTGCACTACATGACAAGGGGATACATCATAGGGACATAAAGCCAAGCAATATTTATTATTATGGTGGAAGATTTGCTCTTGGTGATTTTGGATTGGTGGACTTTCCGGATAATGATGATTTCACAAAGTCAGACAGGGGACTGGGGGCAATATTTACGATTGCCCCGGAGATGAAGAGAAACCCAAAGCAGGCAGATGCAAGTAAAGCAGATGTATTCTCACTTGCGAAAACATTGTGGATGTTTTTGAGTGGTGATGAAAAGGGCTTTGATGGAGTGTATGATTACCTGGATCAGAGTCATAGTCTGCGATATGTGTCCAGGTTCAGGCAGGAGCATTTGGTAGAAATTGATGAATTGTTGAAAGAAGCGACCGACAATAATCCGGACGTAAGACCCGATATTCATGAATTCACGGAGAGACTTTTACTTTGGCAGGAGATAGCGGTTGATTTTGATAAATCACAGAGTAGTGACTGGGAATTTCTGACAAAGCAGTTGTTTGGAAAAAACGTGCCGGGTTCTTCAGCATGGAGAGATATTGATATTATAATTGATGTTTTGAATATTATAGGCAACACACCTGCATACAATCATATGCTATTATCTGATCGTGGGGGAACAGATTTTGCATATGCGAAGAGAGCACCAGAAGAAAATTGTATTTATCTATATGACGAAAATGATTTGTGCTATCTTGTAAAACCAAAGGTATTATACTATGAAGGATTTTCAGAAGATTATAGGTGGAGTTATTTTCGCCTTGATTTGAAAAAATTATCACCGATTATTGACAGATACGATAGTTTAGATTTTGAGTATTTGGTAGAGGATACACCTGGACACTATGTAGATGCTTCAAGTTTCCAGTATGGTGTATATGATTATGATTCTGGAGAACCATTACCAGAGGGCGCTCATGATTTGAAAAGATATTTGGATGGCACGTTTCTGTTTGCTATGAAAAATGGTCCTTATAATGGAATAACAGGTACTTACGATGGACGTCATGGCATGGTATCTAATGATGAATTCAGAGAATATATAGAGAATCTTATGGAAATGTATCTGAAGATAAATAAGATAGCAGCAAACGATGAAAAATATGCGGATTTATCAAGGAAAGAATTGGATGACAGAATATTAAGAGCCTCTTTCTTTGATGAAAATCCTTTTGAGATATCTGCATGTGACGAAGAGAGCGATACTGAGATAGTCAAAAGGGCGAAAATAGAGGAAATTCGGGTTGCTAAAAAACATGCATATATAAAAGAAAATTATGCAAAGTGGAATTTTTTAGAGGCTTTTTCAGTGTCTGACGATTATAAGACAGAACCTATAGATTTCTATTTCGAATTTAAAAAGTCATCTTCTTGCAGCTTGGCTGAATTGGTAAAAAATGAACATAGATATATATGCAATGATGGGTATATTAAAGAGCATTCAATTGATGATTTAAGTGAGTGCATTGTTGTACACAACCGTAAGCAGGCTTTGAAAATATTATCAAATATCAATAGAATATTTGATAATTATTTGAGCAAGGCTGGGCTTGAAGGAATTGAGTATTATCGGCAGTATTTTGAAATTAGTGTAAGAAGAGATGGAATGCCAAAGCATTTGTTTACGAAAGCTGAAATTGAAGCCTTAATGAGAAATGCTGATGACAGGAATAATAACGGACTTGTTATTGATGAGAATGGATACGCAAGGATTATTTCGGATGAAGAGAGCACTTCTTTGTATCCGGTACATATTGAAACATGGGGTGCTGGGAACAATTATGTTGGGAAATATTCTAAGCTATATGCTTTAGAGGAGAGTTATAAATTCTGCTTGTATGGCTGGTATTGGTATCTTGTTACTAGAGAAGTACAGTATGTTGATTTTCTGCCGGAGGATATAGATGAATCTAGCTTAATAGAGCAGATTAAGGATGTTTTATAAAAAGACCCAAACGAATGAAGAATAATTATTTGATGCATATTCGAAAAGTGGTAAAATTAATAATAAATTAAACTAGATAATAGGGGGGGACAAATAAATGTTAGATAGAATACCACAAGTATTTTTGTCATATAGTTGGACAAGCAAAGAGTATCAACAGAATATTATTGAGCTGGCAACTCGTATGAGACATGATGGAGTTGATGTAAAACTTGATGTTTGGGATTTGAAGGAAGGCCAGGATAAGTATGCCTATATGGAACAATGCGTTACAAATCCTGAAATCGATAAAGTGTTGATTTTTTCAGATAGACTATATACAGAAAAAGCTAATAAACGTAGTGGTGGGGTAGGAAACGAGACAACTATTATATCTGATGAAGTCTATGGACATGCAAATCAACAAAAATTTATTCCTATAGTTATGGAAAGAGATGAGCTTGGCAATGAATATCTTCCGTCTTTTTTGAAATCTCGTTTATATTTAGATTTTTCGAGTGATAATTATGAGGAAGAATATGAGAAATTGATTCGTATAATTTATGATGCACCTTCTCAGCGTAAACCGGAAATTGGAACTCCACCTAGTTGGTTAACAGAAGATAGTCCGGATGATTTGTATCAAATCAAAGAGAAAACAAAGAAGATAAGTTTGACAGATTTAAGTGGAATGAAGAAGGTAGAAGTTCGTGATTTTGTAGATACATATATTGAAGCTATTAAACAGTTTTATGTGAGCAATATTGATAATAAAACATATCTTGAGAATTTTAAAAAGATGAAGGAATATAGAGATGTTTTTCTTGACCATTTAAATGTCTTTTCCAAATTAGATAGTTTTGGAAAAATTATGGCAGATGAATTTGAACGTATGTATAACGTTCTTTTTAATGCTTATACATTTGATCCAAAAACAATGTCATGTAGAGAAAATGACTTTGATTTGTTCAGACTTCATATATGGGAGTTGTTTTTATGTACAGTTACCTATATGTTACATTTTGAACTCTATCAGGACATTCATGATTTGTTAGTACATACATATTTTATCAGGAAATCTGGATTGGGGAGTGAAAAAGTACCTGCAAGTTATGAGAAATTTTGTTTTTATTCAAAAATGCTTGAAGAAAATATCAAACCAACTTTGGGTGGAGATTTATCTAGAAAGTATACACTTATGGGACATTTTGTCTGCACGCAAAGAGAGTTTTTGCCGATTTATTCCGGACGAGCTATGGCAAATGCCGATTTATTTTTATATCAGGTTTATAATGGTTTGAAATTGGGTACCTTAACTCAGTGGTTTGGATGGTTTCCTACCCTTTATGTATATGCAGACGAAAGTGATTCAATATGGAAAAGACTGAAATCAAGACAGTTCTGTGAGAGTATTATGCCGGTTTTCGGAGTTAAAACAGTTGATAAATTGAAGGAAGTAATTTCAAAATGTATTTATGATAGGAGCGTGTGTTACTCTAATTCATATCATGATGCAGCAAGTGCTATTCTCACGTGGATAGATTTAGATGAAGTGGCAATATTGCCATAGGTAGTTCAGAGGAAAATTATAATTGAAAACATATTATAAATTTATTTTAAAAGAAATTAAACAAAATTATAAAAAGAAAAAAAAGAACTTAATTCATGAGCCAAAATGTATAAGAATATTGTCATGGAGTTTATTAGGTATTGCATTGGTTGACATTGCATTTGAAATTCTAGTGTTAAAATTTAGCTATAGATGTATGGTGTTAAATATTTTATTTTTAATATTTTTAGCTGTTTTTATAATTGGATCATGGATCCAATTTGGGCAAGTGAAAAAATATAATAATCTGTATGTAGCAAAGAATCATGAAAGAAAGACGTTTTGTGCTAATTTAATTAAGAACGAAGCTGATAAATATAGCGTCAGTAAAGATGAATTGGTTATATATCTCATGTATAAGCATAAGATATCCGGATTTATGAAGGTTTTATCCGTTATTATTAATGTATCAGCAACTGGAATCGCTGTTCGGGTTTTACCAGAATATCAAGAAGAAAATGGTTTTTTTGTATTTTGGTGTTTGATAATAGCTAATTATATTATTTCCTATGCTGCAAATTATTTAATTACTACTCTGTACAATTTAGATAATTTTAACTTTTATATTACAGATTTATATTCTAAAACATTTAAATCGATTGATGAAAGTATTAAGGAAAAGAAAGAGAAAAAAATAAAAGAAGCAATGAGCAAATTTAAAAGTATGAAATTTTTAATTAAAAAAAATGTTAAAGATTTTTTTAAGGACAACTATCGGATTTTGATAGTTATGTTGATAGCGGTGTTATATTGCATATTTTATATTTGGCAAAATATAGTTGGAGATATAACAAAAATTGATGGGAAACACTATATTGAGGAATTCTTTAATAGTATATCAGTATCTGTAATAGCTGCGATTATTTTTTATTTTATACAGGTGTATTTTCCGAATAAAAAAAGAGAGTATATATTAAAGAAGTATGCTAAGAAGTTTATTAAAGAGAAACTATTGTCACAATTAGATATCCTTCATTGTCAAACTGAGATGGTTCGTAATAATAATAAAGATGAAAAAGAGATTAATTCTGCTATTAGTTATGAATGCGAAAAAATTCAATCAGAAATAAGAGTTTGTTTTGATATGTATGTATCAGTACTTTCCACAGACTTGATAGACGATATTAATTCATTATTGTTCGATGATATGTTTAGCATGATTAGTTATCGGTCTAATGGTAAATTAGTGAATATGAGTTTGAATGAGATAATAAATGATGAGATGAATTATAATAAACTATGGGAGAAAGTAAAGAAAATAAAGGAAGAATGTGAAAGAATATAGAAAGCTGACTTGAAAAAGTAAATTCTAGTGCAAGAGTAAATTCCATCGTGATTTAAAACATAAAAACCTGTCGAATGGACTAATTGACTTTCTTGCAGGTATAAGTCACAGAAGTGATTTCCTAATGAGGTGAACATTCTTTGTCCTATCCTAAGAGACAATACCTTATGTTTTATCTGGTGTTTATCAGGAATCGTCAGACATGATAATTATTATGGATAACATCTGATGAAGGAAGAACCCCTTCTTTAGTTATCTGATTTACAGAAACTTATTAACCAAGTAGTCTTGATTGACCACACCATTATTATACTAGGATATAGAAAATGAAATTTAATTTTAACAAAAAAATGGTTAGCACAATAGTGATATTGATTTTGGGCGTAGCAATTACAGTTGCAGCACTGTCTGCAAAGAATATAGCGCTTGAAAATAAAACAAGCTCAGAAATAGCCACAGAGGCAGTATCAGCTACAGAGATGATATTGGATACAGAAAATACAGAGACTGGTAATGTGGATAAGAATTCTGACGAAAGTTCAACAACTACAAAAGAAACGGGCAAAAGCTTGAAAGATACAAAGAGCTCATCAGAAAACACCGATAATAATGATTCCAGGGATTCATATGAGACTGATATAATGAAAAATGATGAATCAGAAAACACTTCAGACGATGTAAATAAAACAGGTGATAAGATTGATAAAAAATCTGAAATAAACAATTCAGGAGATAGTGGTTCAGGCACAGATGATTCAGATAATGACAATTCAGGAATGAATAATAAATCTGATAATGGAGTGATAGAGCTTCCAATTATACCGATTGACTAATGTGACGTTAGTTGTGGTTTTACCTACATTTGAAGAAGAAACGTAAGAGGAGTCAATACAATGGAGAAAGTCGAATGAAGACAAAAAAGTTTTTATCATTGGTGTTAAGTGCAGCTATGATATTAGGTGCGGCTGTTCCGGTGGCAGCAGAACCGGTGTCAGCAGAGCAAAGCGTTGAAACAGAACAACAGCCAATTGTAGAAAATAGCATTACAAGTGGATATATTCTGAGTGATTTGGATTATAATACACCGGTGTATGAACCGGATGAGGCGGTGCCGTATTCTGATGATTGGGGATATTCTGCAGATGAAACTATAGAGAGCAAGTATCCGGCAAATGGAGTCAGCGATATCAAGGCGAAATATCCGTCTGTTCGTAATCAAAATCCTCTTGGCACGTGCTGGACATTTTCGTCAATAGGTCTTGCAGAGTTTGATCTGATTAATGATGGTGCGTTTGATAAAAATATAGATCTTAGTGAACTGCATCTGGCATATTATGCATATAATTCGCTGTTAGATCCGCTTGGTGGAACAGAGGGGGACTATGCAAAGTACTATATGAATAATACAAGTGTTCAGTATGGTTATCTCAATCGTGGTGGCAACTATTTGATGGCGGCACGCAGAATGGGACAGTGGTGTGGTCCGGTAAGCGAGAGTGATGTACCATATAGTAAGGTGGCAAGCAACGGATATACAGCAAGCACTATTGATACTTTTCTTAATACAGGTTTATCTGATGAATATGCATATTCAAAGGATAAGGCACATCTGGAAAATACATACATGATTAATATCAAGGAAAATGCATCAGATGTGAAAAAAGCCATAAAAAAATATGGTGCAGTGGGAATTATGTATAGTCATAATGATAACGGATATCATTACATAAATAACAGTTATAATGATAAAACAAATAACAGAGCAGGTCATGCGGTAATGGTTGTTGGATGGGATGATAACTATTCTAAAGATAATTTCAGAGATGGTGTTAAACCTGAAAAAGATGGTGCATGGCTTATTCGTAATAGTTGGGGAGATGGAACCGGTTCATATTATAATCAGAGTTATTTCTGGATGTCATATGAAACGTTTTCTTTATCCGATACGGCTTGGGTGTTTGATTTTTCTGCTAATGATGGATATGATAACAATTATCAGGTTGATGGAGGATTAAATGTAGCCCATCAAAGCGGTTACAGGAAATTGGCCAATGTTTTTACTACTCAGGCAAAACAGGGAGTATCTTCTGAGGACTTAAAAGCAGTTTCCCTGTCTATTACATCTAAAACAAATGTTAATTATACAATAGAGATTTATACAGATTTAAAGGATAAGACAAAGCCAACCAGCGGAACAAAGCAGGAGACTGCTACCACTACAGGGCAGACAACCTATGCCGGAGTATATACCATTCCACTTAAAGCAGCGGTTAATCTGAAGCCTGGGACAAGCTATTCGGTTGTAGTGACTACTGATACACCTGCCATTGACATTGAGGCAGCGATGACCGGTGATGTAAATTATAATAATGAAATGGTGTGGGAGAATCATGCGTCAAGTGATAATACGGCAAGCTATTATTTCTATGGGACAGGGTTGGCATATTCCCGCAGTTGGAATTATCAGAATACGCATGGTAATTTCTGTATTAAAGCATTTACCGCCAATAATGTAGAAAAAGATTCTGAGAAGCTTGTTGGCAGGAGCCTTACTTTAAAAGATAATATTGATATGAACTACTATATGGAGCTTCCTGAAAGTATCAAATCAAACAGCAACGCATATATGGAGTTTACGGTGAATAATAGCCAGCCATACAAGGTCAGCGTAAACGATGCAATCCCTGTTGAGAAAAACGGAAAGGTTATATATAAGTTTGCATGTCCACTAAATGCTGCACAGATGTCAGATACGGTTAAAGCCAAAATGGTGGTGGATGGTAATAGTGGAAATGAATACACTTACAGTGTAAAAGAATATGCCACCGAGCTCCTGTCAAAATCAAACGAGTATCCGGAAGAAACCATTAAGCTGGTGAAGGCACTCTTAAACTATGGAACGGCAGCGCAGAACTTCTTTAAATATAACACTGATAAGCCGGCAAATGCTGGTTTGAGCGATATAGATAAAGCTGTAGCAGCGGCTGATTTTGCTGCATATAAGGCTGTTATTAAAACAGATAGTGCAAATAGTCAGAGTAATGGACTGACATATTACGGAAGCTCTCTGATATGTAAGTCTGAGATGACAGTAAGACATTATTTTATGGTGAACGAAGGCTGTGATATAAACAATTACAAGTTCAGCTATGTTAATGCAGATGGCAATGAAGTCAGTCTGACACCTAAAAAGGCTTCAGATGGGGTGTATTGTGTAGATATAAACGGAATAATGGCACGCAACCTGAATAGTAATTATGCATGCAAAGTCACCGGAAAGAATAAGAACTGTATTTTCGAGCTGGACTATGGTCCATTCAGCTATTCACAGAAGGTCATTGATAGCGGGAATTCCTCTAATGAATTAAAAAATCTGGTGAACGCGCTATATTGGTATTGGTATTATGGATATAGAAATTAAAAAGACTGCATAATTAAAACCACCGCAGAATTTAACGCTTTAACTAAGCTAAATTCCTGCGGTGGTTTCTTTTGTGCTTATCGGTTTAACAAGCTTATCGTTTGTTGTGCATCATTTTCGATAAGTAGATCTATAATATGATCACATGAAATAATCAATGAGATAGAAAGAAATGATACACAGGCTAAGGAAACCCAATAATTGTTAATTAAATTATTGCAACATGCATAATAAAATAGTAATATGGAACTATAAGTTATCAATAAACTGAAACAATGCGATGCTGTTTTATAATGGCAGAAGTCGGGAGGAACAACGTATGAACAAAAGACTAATTAGCTTTGTTTTAACATTCATTATGTTGATTACAATGGTTCCATCAACTATTGTAGAGGCAAGTGAAGTAACGACAATGGAAAGCGTCAAAGTTTCGAGTAACCAATCTGAGAGCAACCAATCAGAGGTCACGAAACCGGAGGAAAATACTATCTATGCGGTAAATCCACTGTATGAGGATGTTATCAGCATTGATGATTTAAAGAGGAAGCTTGACTCCGAAAGCTCAGATAAGGAGTCTGCAGATGGAGAGCAGCTCTTTGGGTCATCCACGGGACAGTATTTTTCAGATTATGACAGTGCCGTTTCATATCTCAGAAAGCAGATGGTTAGCAGAGAAACGGAAATAACCTTGAATTTCCCTGCATCCTGGTTTGATTCTCACAAAGATGAGCTATATTGGGATTTATTATATGATGCAATGAAGTGCGATGAAAGCTCTACCGGACAGGATGGGGATGCGCTTATATATGGATTTGCCGGCTGTCGTCTTTCATACAGCAATGCAGGATATATACAATATACCATGTCATATCATTCTGATGCAGAGCAGGAGGCGAAGCTGACAGCGGCTGTGGCTGAGGCAATGACAACACTGCAGCTTAATGGACTGAGCGAAGCCAAAAAGATTATAAAGATTCATGATTATATCTGCAATCATGTTGATTATGCATACAATTCAAAAGAGGAGCAGATATATACAGCTTATGGAGCTCTATGCACCGGAAAAGCTGTCTGTCAGGGGTATGCTGTGCTTTTCTACAGACTGTGCAAGGAAGCAGGACTGTCGGTTAGGATTATCAGCGGTACCGGCAATGGAGGAGCGCATGCGTGGAATATAGTGCGAATCGGCAGCAAATACTATAACGTGGACTGTACCTGGGATGGACAGAATACAGCCACCTATAATGATTTCCTGTTGAAATCAGAAGCTGACTTTAGTGATCATACCCGCAAATCATGGAAAGTGGCAGGCAGCCATTATCTGGACTATACGTCTGCTGAGTTTAACGCGCAGTATCCTATGACTGAAAAATCATGGGATGAGTCGACTACATATGCGCATAGCGAGGAGGCCACGTCAGGTGCTGTGACACTAAAAGCAGAATGGAATGATCCTGTATTGGGACAGCCGACCACATTCCATGTTTCTGCAACAGGCGGATCAGGAAACTATAAATTCAGAATGGATGCACCGAGCTATTCGGACCCAAATCAATGGGCATTCGAATCAGTAGCGGATCCAAGCCGCGGTGAGTGGCTGAATTATACATCAGAGTGTGCTTCAAACGATTATACATTTACCATGACTGCTACAGGTACCTATAACTTTAGGTTTTATGTGATGGATAAAGCAGCAAATTTATACTATCTGCGACTGAATTTCAATATAAGTGTATCGGATGATAAATACCCGAGTGTTGACTCGATTGTCCGGTCTGCAGTAGCTGAGTGCAACAGCAAGACGGATGGCTCAGAGTATGCAAAAGCACTGTGGCTGCATGACTGGCTGCTTGAACAGCTTGAGTATGATAAAACCCTGAAATGGTCTTCGGCTGAGAGTGCGCTGACCAGAGGGCTTGGCACATGTCAGTCGTATGAGAGTGCATATGCAAAGCTCCTTACTGCAGCAGGAATAGAAAACAGCGAGACAAGGGATACCTATGATGGACACACCTGGAATGCAATGAAGCTGGACGGACTGTGGTATCAGACGGACTGCACCTGGGATGACAGCAGCGATAACTGGTATAGCTTTGACCAGAGACATTTGTATTTTGGGCTGACGGATGAGCTGATGGCCATAGCACATCCGGGGCATAGCAAAATCTATACCACAGACACGTATGCAACGCGTTCGACAAGCCTTGCCGACAATTATTTTGTAAGGACAGGAGATGCCGCAAAGTGGGCAAAAGCATACTCAGACAGGATTCAGAAAAATCTGGATGCAGGAAAGACAGAGTTTGAAATAACAGCGGACAATGCTTCTTATCCACCGAGTATTTCAGGTATTCAAAATGGTATTACAGCGTATGCGATAAATCAAATGACATGGACTACAGACAAAGCAGCGGTAACATTAAATGCAACAGGAAGTGCAAAGAGCTTTACATTTACAGCTGAATACGCTTCAAAGAGTCCTGAGGTCAGCTTGTATGGCAGAAGCATAACCCTTAAAGACAACATCGATGTAAACTATTACATGGAAATGTCTGATTCGGTGTTTGAGCATGATGCTTATCTGGAATTTAAAATCGGTGGTCAGACATATAAGCTTAATGCGAGTGACGCCGCTGAGGTAAATGAGAACGGTAAAACTTTATACAAGTTCTCATGTCCGGTGAATGCGGCACAGATGTCTGATACTATCGAGACAAGAATAGTGATTGATAACAAGACCGAGGAAGAGTATTCCTACAGTGTAAAAGAATATGCCACCGAGCTCCTGTCAAAATCAAACGAGTATCCGGAAGAAACCATTAAGCTGGTGAAGGCACTCTTAAACTATGGAACGGCAGCGCAGAACTTCTTTAAATATAACACTGATAAGCCGGCAAATGCTGGTTTGAGCGATATAGATAAAGCTGTAGCAGCGGCTGATTTTGCTGCATATAAGGCTGTTATTAAAACAGATAGTGCAAATAGTCAGAGTAATGGACTGACATATTACGGAAGCTCTCTGATATGTAAGTCTGAGATGACGGTAAGGCATTATTTTGTTTTAGATAATGGCGGTGATATTAATAATTATAAGTTCAGTTATATTGATGCAGATGGCTATGAGGTCAGTTTGACACCTAAAAAGGCTTCAGATGGTGTGTATTGCGTGGATATAAGTGGAATAATGGCACGCAAACTGAATAGTAATTATGCATGCAAAGTCACCGGAAAGAATAATTCACGTATTTTAGAGCTGACATATGGTCCGTTCAGCTATGCGGAGAAGGTGCTTAATAGTGGAAATACATCTTCTGAATTAAAGAATTTGATGAATGCATTATATTGGTATTGGCATTATGGATATAGAAATTAAAAAGACTGCATAATTAAAAACACCGCAGAATTTAACGCTTTAATTAAGCTAAATTCCTGCGGTGGTTTCTTTTGTGCTTATCGGCTTACAATGCTATCAAGCACAAAATAGGCGATTTAAAATATTTGCAAAAAAGATAGAAAGAGATCCGGGAATTGTGTTGGGCAGATTGTTGAATGATGGAAAAGATGACTTATTTTCTAAGATATCAGATGAAGAACTTAAATATTTTGACATTAACACAATTGCACAACCTATAAGAGAGACTATGGAGTGTATTGCGGAGCGGATTAAGAGAGAATTGCAGGATTATCTTATAAGCGGAGAAGAACTGAATAGATTAGCTAATGATAGCTGGTTTGATAAATCAGTCAAATTTGAAGAGAGGTAAAAGGGAATGAGACAAAAAGAATTTACACAGAAAACAGTCGGTGAAAAGCAATGATTTAATCAATAGGTCAAGAAATAGATTTATGGCTGCAAAAATTGATGATAATGTTACTTTATATGCTAAGTGTTCTCAAAAAGAGTATGAAAGAACGATGGTTAACAAGTCTATTGGATTATTTTTTACTCTTGGAGATGATACTATAAGGGTTATTGTTCAATAAACGGTTTTTATGCAATTTTACCACTTCACCGCATTAAAATTTAATGCTTTTTTTATAAAATATACAAAAAGTAACAAAAAGTACTGGACAAAATGTCCTATATAAGGTAAAATGCATATATGTAATCAAACAGCACATTTGAAGGTTGTGCAGATAGTATTGGGTATATTTATATTTTAAGAATTGGGGGGATTTTTCATGAGAATATATCATGCTAAGGATTATGCAGATATGAGCAGAAAGGCTGCAAATATCATATCGGCACAGGTGATTATGAAGCCTAATTGTGTATTGGGACTGGCTACAGGCTCTACACCTGTCGGTTTATATAAGCAGCTCGTTGAGTGGTTCAAGAAGGGGGATTTGGACTTCTCAGAGGTTATGACGGTGAACCTTGATGAGTACAAGGGATTAAGCCGTGAGAATGACCAGAGCTACTATTATTTTATGCATCAGAATTTGTTTGATCATGTGAATATTCCGGTTGAGAATACTCACTTGCCAAACGGCATGGAGCCGGATCCACAGAAGGAGTGCAAGCGCTATACAGAGCTGATTCAGTCTCTTGGCGGTGTTGATTTACAGCTTCTTGGTATCGGGCACA